>Ga0105091_10000499_pt1 | contig 16563 bp, 12 predicted proteins | sample PPLLak1March2015_FD_87022 | JGI IMG/M metagenome (GOLD analysis project Ga0105091, IMG submission 87022) | Freshwater sediment microbial communities from Prairie Pothole Lake near Jamestown, North Dakota, USA - PPLs Lake P7 Core (1) Depth... | ecosystem: Environmental > Aquatic > Freshwater >... | reverse complement strand
CGCGGGTATATTGCGTGCGATGAGCTTCGGGTCCGGCGCCTTTGCGTCACTGTGTGCAGACACTCCGGAGAGGTAATCGAAGGTATCTTTCTTGTCTGTGGGGAAGGTGACACCAAAAAATCTCTGTTCGATGGCCAGAGGCCGAAGGATTGTTTTATATTGCTCAAAGTCGTCCCAGATTTTAGTGTATGTCTCGGGGTTCTTCTGGTCGTCTGCGCTAATGCGTGTTTGTGTGCCCATCACGGTGAATGCATCTCTTTCGGTAATGTTAAAGCTCATAGCTGTTGCTTTTTCATTTTTATTTAAATTTTTAGATGGGTCAGAAGCCTCATGTTTTTTGCATCCCTGAGAAGTGATTAAAGACATAACTATGATTGACACGGTAACATATCTTACGATTGGCATACTCTTCTCCTTTTTTTTCAAACGAAATAAACTGTTTTTTATCAATGCGGTAATTATAATTACATTCAGCAGTTTATGGCAAGACAGAACTATATCTTTTTGAAAGGTAAAATAATGCGAAGAAGGGATATATTGACATTTCCTATTCTCGCTGCGGCGGGGGGATGCAGCAAAGTTTTGAATGGTTCAGGAAAACCAGTGAAAAATGATTCAGTTGAGAAGGCCAAAATTGCAATGTTTTCTATGCAGCGGGCAAGCTGGGAACAGGGAGTTGCTTCGCAGGCAATGATTGAGCTTGGAGAAAGAGATATTGTTGTGCTTATGGCCAAAGATGCGATTCTTCGCCAAAAACAGGACGGCCGTGCTGCAATGCTGGGGACCGAAAATGCGGTAACCGACCCTGGCTCAAATGGAGCAGCAATTTTATATTCATACAAAGTGACAAAAGATAAAAAATTCAAAGATGCGGCAGATGCATTATATACATATTTGAAAAAGAAAGCGCCCCGAACAGAAAACGGGGCGATATGCCACATTACAGGGGGTAAAGAGATTTGGAGTGATTCTATGTTTATGACGCCTCCATTTTTAGCTCTAATGGGCGATTTCGATGAAGCTATAAGACAGGTTGACTGCTATCGTGGTTTTTTGTGGAATAAGGAAAAAAAATTATTTTCACACATATGGGATGATAAGAAAAAAGTTTTCAAACGCCAGTCGTGCTGGGGAGGCGGCAATGGCTGGTGTGCGGCGGGTATGGCGCAGATAATCGATACTTTGCCGAAGGACAGGGAACAAGATAGAAAAAAGCTAATCGGGTATACAGAGGAGTTACTTGATGGCTGTATTTCTTTTATCCGGCCGGATGGATTATTTTATGATGTTGTTGATGACCCAAATACTTTTATAGAGACAAACTTGTCACAAATGCTTGCTTATTCCATTTATAAGGGAGTAAAATCCGGATGGCTGAAAGACAGCTATTTAAAATCGGCTGACAAGATGAGAGCAGGTGCTTATTCGAAAATTGATGATTATGGACTCGTGCAGGGTGCCAGCAGCTCTCCATTATTTGACCGGCCGGGAACAAGCACAGAAGCGCAGGCGTTTTTCCTGATGATGCAAGCAGCGTACTGCCGTTTAGCTTAATTATTTTCACTTTTGAAAAAAAACAACTGCACCTTTTTTTCTAAAAATATTTATTTTTCTCAAGCCATTTCTTCTCTGTTGTTCGTATAAAAAACTAAAATTAACTTACATTAAGGATGTAATGCATGATTTTAAAGTGTATTGTCATTGTTTTTGTTCAAAAACTTGATTCTTTAACCTTCTTCAAAAAACCTGCTTGTAATTTAATCCCAAAATACCCCATACGTTTTAAGGGGTATTCTGATTTTTTGGAATAATATTCTTGACTTAAGATATTTATGGATTATAATTATCTTTTAATGACAGCATATCTAATAATATAAAATATTGACTGGTCCACACGGGCTTAGATTAAAAAAAATAGGGTGATTTTTAAATTACATTCACATAACCAATAAATAAAACTAAAGCGATTACACATTGTGCAATATTGGATACATACCTGTTTATTTTTCTTTTTTGTTAAAAAGTTTTCATAATGGACTTGAATTCCCAACAAACCCCTGACGGATAAATCGGTATCAGGATTTTTGATAAAGACAAGAGTATTTAAAATACTACTAAATTGATAGGAGAACTAAACAATGAGAATTTCACGAAGAGAATTTTTCAGGGCCGCCGCGGGGATGGCAGGTGCGCTGGGACTCCAAGCAAGTGGTCTGATGAAACTGCAGGAGGCTTTGGCAGGGTCAGGTAATCCCTCTGTAATCTGGCTTCAGGGTCAGTCGTGCACCGGCTGTTCGATTTCATTTCTAAATTCAATTTATTATGCCTCAGTTGATACAATTCTGCTCGATAAAATCAATCTCGAATATCATCCAAATGTAATGGCAGCTGCCGGGGATTTTGCGATTTCGGCCGCACAAGTTGCTCGCCCATCCAATGGAGAGCTTATGGAAGTCTCCAATCAGTGGATGCAGAAAACTAACATTAGCATGGACCTTAATGGGGATGGAATAGTCAATTTTGTAGATTATGCATTATTAGCCCGCCGAGGATATATACTTATAGTTGAAGGTGCGATTCCGACAGGAGCAGCCGGACAATACTGCGAAATAGGCGGCGGCATGACTATGCTCAATGCTCTTGGCCTTTTCTCAAAATATGCCGGACAGATTATTGCGATAGGTTGTGCCTGTTATGGCGGCATTCCCGCCAGCGGTTCCAATCCTACCAATGCAATGGGTGTTAGTGACGCATTGAAATATTTAAACATTTCTAAAAATGTAATAAATATCCCCGGCTGCCCGATACATCCGGATTGGCTTGTTGGAACAATTGTTAACCTTTTAACGGGAACAGCGGTTCCTCTTGATAGTCTTTCAAGACCTACAGCGTATTACGGAACATTAGTTCATACTGCATGCCCGAATTTAGGAGCATTCAATTCATCATATTCCGGACGATTGGGACATGCGGGAAATAAAAGCTGTCTTGCCTGCCATTCCCGGGGAGATACCGATGTTGCAAATCCTCGCACTTTGGGTTTAACAGGGTGTCTTTTTGCATTGGGCTGCAAAGGCAGGCAAACACACTGCGACTGCCCAACAAGAAAATGGAACAGTCCTGCGGCCGGACAAACAGGTGTTAACTGGTGCGTTCAGGCGGGAAGTCCCTGCATCGGCTGCACTGAACCATCTTTCCCCGATTCAATGACGCCATTTTACACCTTAAATGGCGGCGGCGCAGATGATTAGGAAATCTTTGGAAATTGACGGCTATGGAACAGTTACTTTCATTAATTCTTAAATGAAGGACACACAAAATAAATTAAAGGAAACAGCAATGAAGAAAATTATTTTACTTTTAATGTTGGTAATTAATATTCCCGTAAATGCTGTTGTTATTACTTGCGTTGATGAGGGAGGCGGGATAGTTAGAGTTGATTACAGCGCATCAGATGAGACGATTTTGCCGAGAGCTTTCGCTATCGATTTAATAGTTGATAACGGCGCTGTCATTCAAAAAGTTTACAATTATAAAATTGGCGATAGTAATGCCGCAAGCCCCGGGTACGGCATTTTCCCCAATTCTATTAAAATAGATGATACCGGAAAGATATTCGACTGGGGAACGCCGGTTGATAATAATGGAATCGGAACATCCTCAGTTTCGCTGGTTATGGCATCACGTTATGACGATGTTAATAATGCGCCAAAATCCAGCGGCACTCTTTGCAGAATTCTTGTAGCTGTCAGCAATTTTCCAACAAATATCGGTGTAAATGCAAATACCGCAGCAGGCGGTGTAGTTCTTGAAAATGCCGCGTTTGCGAAATTCACTGGGATTGGATGCACTGTTTCCAGCTCAAATACCGGAACTGAAACAGATACAGCTACTTCAACTAATACAGATACAGGAACCGATACGGGGACAGGCACAGATACCGGAACCGAGACTGGAACAGGTACTGCAACCGGGACCGAAACAGAAACATCAACGTCAACTGATACGAATACAGGAACTCAAACAAATACAGGCACAAGTACCGCAACTGAAACTGCGACGGGGACAGACACCGATACTGATACAGACACAAATACAGTTCCAATAGCTCCTGCTTCGATTACTTATCCAGATAAAAGCAATACCGGCCAATACACAGTCACCTGGTCACCGTCAAAAGGCGCAACGTCTTATCGGCTTGAACGTTCGAGAAATTACGGAAAGTGGAAACGGATTTATACGGGTGAGGAGAATACTTATTCTGAACGCGTATTGAGCGGTAAATATCGTTATCGTGTAAGAGCGATAAATTCCGCGGGATACAGTAGTTGGAGAACAGGCACGATAACTTGCGTAGTAACGTTATCAAGGTTAAAGGGGCCTTCTACGATTAATTATCCAGCAAGCAGTAATACCGGCAATTACATAGTAAGCTGGCCGGCGTCAAGCGGCGCGGCCTCATATCAATTAGAGCGTTTGGCAAACGACGGCAGCACCTGGGTGCAGATTTATTCAGGCTCAAATACTTCATATCCTGAAAAAATCAATTCAAATGGCAGATATACCTATCGTGTCAGGGCAGTAAACTACTACAAGAGCACTTGGAGAACAGGTGCTTGGAACTGCAGAGTTTATATAGAAGATAGAGACGAAGATGAAGACGAAGATGAACATGAAGATGAAGATGATTAAAAAATGGAATTAAAAAAAGGAAAACGTTTAGAAAAGATTCCAATTAGGAGATAAATAAAATGCCTATTACTGTAAAAATTGACCCGGTGACCAGAATTGAAGGACATCTGGCTATTGAAGTTACGATTGATACTGTTGGCGGCAAACAGCAGATTATTGATGCCAAAAGTAATGGAACAACGTTCCGTGGTTTCGAAGCAATTCTTCAGGGCCGTAATCCTCTGGATGCTCCGCATTTTACACAAAGAATATGCGGTGTATGTCCTATCTCACACGGAATGGCAAGCAGTCTCAATCTTGAAGCGGCTTTTGGGATTACTGCGCCGGCTAATGGACGGATAATACGGAATCTTGTTCTTGGAGCAAATTTTATCCAATCACATATCCTTCATTTTTATCATCTGGCCGCGTTGGACTATATCGACACCACGGGAATCCTTGATATTTCTCCATGGGGACCTCGATATGCTTCACCGGATATGGTGAAAGGGACGACCGCTGAGACCCTGGTTGGTCATTATGTTAAAGCATTGGAAATGAGGCGAAAGGCCCATCAAATGGGAGCTATCATGGGCGGCAAACTTCCGTGCAGCCCTGTATTTGTCCCTGGGGGTGCAACTTCAAATCCCGCATCTCAGCAGATTAATGAATTTAGAGCATTGCTTACAGAGCTTCGCACATTTATAAATGGGACATATTTGCCCGATGTTTTGGCTGTAGCCGGAGCTTTTCCAGATTATTACAACATCGGAAGAGGCTGCGGAAACCTGTTAGCTTACGGAGTATTCGACCTTGATAACGCGGGGACAACTAAGCTTCTCAAACGCGGCAGATACACAAATGGTCAGATGCTTGCAGTTAATACTTCCGATATTGCCGAATATGTGAAATATTCAAAGTATAGTTCCGCATCCGGCCTTAATCCTTCGATTGGGGCTACTACACCCAATGCTGCAAAAGCGGGGGCGTATTCATGGCTCAAGTCGCCAAGGTATATGAATATGGTTCATGAGGTTGGGCCTTTAGCACGAATGTGGGTCAATGGTGATTACACAAGGGGAATATCCGCCCTGGACCGCATAGCCGCGAGAGCTTACGAAACTAAAAAAGTCGCAGATGCAATGGATGTATGGCTCAACCAAATCGTAATAGGAGGTCCGGTCTATCAATACGCAGCAACGCCCAGCAGTGCAACTGGAATAGGATTGACTGAGGCTCCGCGCGGTGCGCTTGGTCACTGGATTACGATAACTAATTCGACGATCGGCCGATATCAGATAGTAACGCCGACAAACTGGAATGCTTCGCCAAAAGATGATATGGGAAAGCCCGGTCCAATCGAGCAGGCCCTTATAGGGACACCTGTATCTAATATCAATCAGCCCATTGAGGTGCTCAGGATTATTCATTCATTTGACCCCTGTTTATCGTGCGCTGTTCATATGGTAAGACCCGGAAAGACTAAACCTGAAATGATACTGCACAGCAGACCTAGTGTTTAAAATATGAATATAAAAGACGCCTGTATCCGTAAGCCAGTTCTGGTTCTTGGAATTGGAAATATTCTCCTGCATGATGAGGGTATAGGCGTCTATGTCATTGAGCAAATGCAAAAAGAAAAACTTCCGAGCTGTGTGGAGCTTCTCGATGGCGGCACTGCGGGAGCTGACCTTCTTGACTATATCTGTGACAGGCAAAAAGTCATAGTAATTGATGCGATAGATGGGGATTATATACCCGGGACGATTATAAAGTTCACACCTGATGAAATGGTCTCGAATGCCAGTCAAAATATTTCTATGCATGAAATTGGCTTCATGGATACGCTTTTAATGTCCAGGCAGCTGAACTGCGAGCCTAAAGAGGTGGTCATAATTGGTATTAAACCCGAGAACTTGAGCTGCGGCCTTGGTCTATCTGATAAAATAGCTACTCTTTTGCCCGTAATAACAAAATATTTATTAGCGGAGATAGCCGTTAGCAGCCATTTTGCACAGCTGAAAGCAAATTAATTTAATAGCTTCTAATGTTTATTTAGTTTATCTCTTGGGGTGTAAACATTTGTCTAAATCTTATTTGATTTACAATCAAAAAAAGAACATCACAAAATAGTTGACAAGAGCTTTGGGGGATGATAATTTTACTCAGTACTTGTTCTGTGCCCGTGTTATTATGGGGCGATTGGAATTTATGGAGAAAAACCTGTTTAGGAGGTATAAGAATGGAATCTTTTCTGAGATTTTCAATTGTAATTATTAGCGGTCTTTGTCTGCATATTTCTGTTCAGCCCGCCAGTGCAGCCCAGTTACCTGGTTCAGCAGATTCGAATTTGAATCTGCCGGCATTTCCATTTCTTGCCGAGGTAACCGGAGATGATGTTTACATCCGCTCAGGACCTGGAACACAATATTACAACTGCGGCAAGGCCGCAAAGGGCGAAAAGCTCAAGGTTGTCGGCAATAAATTCAGTTGGCTTCAAATAGTTCCGCCCCAAGGCAGTTATTCATGGATTTCAAAGCAATATGTTCAGATTGACCCAAAGGATAATAAAATCGGAACTGTTTCAGGTGATGCAGTTCGTGTTTACGCCGGCTCAGACGAAGTTCAGCCGATGCATTCCACATCGATGCAGGTTAAGCTTAATAAAGGCGATAAAGTAACCATAGTAGGAGAAGAAAAAGATAGTTATTGCAGGATAGCTCCTCCAGAAGGGGCTTATCTATGGGTCAGCAGTCAGCATGCCAAACCTCTTGGAACTCTGATGGCGCCGGCTCCGGCTCCTTCTGCACAGCCGGAAACCGCTCCTCCTTCAATGCCTTCAACAGCTCATCCAATGCCTGCATCTCCATTTCCCTCAAATTCGGGAGCAATAAAAGCACCCGCTTCCTCACCAAATCAACCCGATACAGCTAATGTTACGTCAACTCCGGCCCCGGCGGGTGTTACTTCTGCTGAAGAACAGAAGATGAAGGAAGTTCAGGATTTAAAACAAAAGGTCGAAGCAGAACGTGCAAAACCTCAGGCCGAACAGAATTATACTGAGTTAAAAAAAGAAATTGCTGTTATTGCCTCAGATAAACAAGGCTTTAGGGCTGCGAGAACTGCATCAGCACTTTTGAAAATGGTAGAAAAATATGAATTTTTACTTGAGGTTGCAAAAACAGCCAAACTTCAGGATGAACAGGCAGAACAGGTAAATCAAAAAATAGATGCAGCAAAAAATGAGCAATTATCTAAAATCGAGGATAAAAGCCAATATGCGGTGATTGGCACTTTAAAAGAAACGCCTATTTCTACCGAGATGCCGGGTCTAAGGTATTATAAAATTGTTGAAAATGATAAAACGCTGTGTTATGCACGTCCAGTCGATGGAGCCGCACAAACAGATATAAGTAAATTCATCGATAAAAAAGTAGGCCTTATAGGGACAATTGAGGCCAACGTTGACCTTGGTGAAGCGGTAGTGCTGTTTACCAATGTAGTGGAAGTCCCGTAAGAAGCTAAACAAAAAGGGAGACACGGCGTTTTAGAATTCTTCTTTTGTCACCCGTCTCCCAAGCTGCATCGTTCTTTTTTTCCCCTAAGGGGCAAGGCGAACATCGCCTGTTTGTATTGTGCAGCTAATATTATATTAGCAGAATTACCCATTAAAGTCAAGCTAATCTGATAGCAAATGCATATCATTTCAGACGGTCTAAGATAACGAAGAACAATACTAACAGAACCATCTTTTTCGTTGTAAAGTATATTTTTATTCTTTATACTTATACATCTTTTATAAAAACCGACTATTAACGTTTTCGGAGCAGAAAAATGAGTTTGATGATATGGTTTCGCAAACACAATCGCAAAATTATGGCTTTTGTTGTAATTGCATTGATGATTGTTTTTACAATAGAGCCGCTGATGAACTACCTCAGCTCATTTAGGTCTGGAGGATCCAGACATGTGGCAAACTATGATAAAGGTAAAAAAATAAATGCTCAGGATATAGAATCTGCAAATCATCAGATTGAAATTTTAAAAACTATAGGTATCGAATCTATACTCAGGCCGGAGGACCCGCGCCTCGCATCTACTCAGGACTTGAGAATAATTCTGCTTGGAGAATTAATTTTTTCAGAACGTTCTAATGCTGTCGAAACGCTTGCAAGAATAAGACAAATAGTAAACAAGGAAAATTATAAGGTTTCGGATAAACAGATAAATGAAATCTATTCCAAGCAATACCCCGCAAGTATATATTGGATACTATTGACAAATGAGGCACACCAGGCAGGTGTGCAGACTCCCGCGGACCAGACAAGAACACAGCTCCAGATGCTTATACCTCGTCTACATAGAGGCGCTACATATGAACAGGTAATCGATGTAATACAAAAGAGGAACCGCGTTTCAGAATCCGAGATAATTGATTCTTTCAGTAATTTAACTTCAATAATAGAGTATTGCAGGGCTGTTACTTCCACTCAAAATCGGTCCTTACAGCAGATTGCCAATGAGACGGTTTTCCAGCAGGAAACAATTGATGTGAATTATGTTTCGATTGAGGCAAGGGATTTCATAAATGATTCTTTTAAGCCTGCGGAGGAAAAAATTCTTGAACAGTTTAATGTATATAAAGATAATTTTCCGGAAGATATAAGCGAGAGCAATCCTTACGGGTTTGGTTACAAAATTCCTGAAGGTGTAAGTTTTGAGTATATTGCTGTTCGTTTGAATGATGTGGCTTCAACCGTGAAGCCTTTGACTCAGGAGGAAGCCGAAGACTATTACCAGCAGCATTTGCAGGCATTTACCAGAATGGTCCCCGCCGATCCTAATGACCCCAATTCAAAACCTGTTCCTAAAACCAGAAGCTATGCTGAAGTTGCTTCATTTATAACAAAAAATCTTTATCAGCAAAGGGTTGATTCAAAGGCCGAACAGATTATCAATGAAGCGAAATCCAAAACAGAGATAAACGTTTCTGCAGTCGAAGCTGAACAAGGTAAATTTTCTGATGAGCAGTTCAAAAAAGCCGCTGTAGATTATGCAAAAGTCGCGGCGGAGCTTAACGAAAAATATAACATAAAGCTTTACTCAGGAAAAACCGGCTTTTTAACAGCTTCTGATATGCAGCAGGACAGCAATCTCAATGTGCTGTATGTAGGAGGCGGCGGAGTCGCAGAGACATCTTTAATCAGGGCGGCTTTTTCAATTGAGCAATTGAAAACAAGTAACCTGGGCCCTATCGACGCTAAAGTCCCAAAATTATATGAGAATATTGGACCATTAAAAGATGCACGTGAATTGAGTGGTGATTTTAAAGGGACAAACATGATGTTGGTTAGGATTGTTGATGCTCGAAAAGCGGCCGTCCCGAATAATATAGATGAAAAGCTAGATAAAACCAGCGTGCGTTTTAATGGTCAGCCAAATTCAAAAGATGTAAATACACCTCGGCAATTCGTAATCGAAGACCTCAAGCTGCTCAATGCAATGGCTAAAACCAAAACCGTAGCCGATGAGTTTATTGCGGCTGCCGGTAACGCAGATTGGAACAGCACTATAGATAAATTTAATAAATCCTATGCTAAAAATAAAAATGATGTAAATGAATTTTCAAGAGACCACAAAATCTTCAGGATGAGCAAAAAGAATGGTCTTCGCAGGATTAGTAATTCATATTTAGAAAACGTAAGAATCCGAAATCAGGGTAATCCGTTGGGAAGACTTAATATCGCCAGAATCGAGCTTGAGTCTTTCCTTCTAAAACAAATTTACAATCTTGTGCCGCCTGACAATAATACATTGCCTAAACCCGCTGTAATGGAGTTTAAGACGGGTATGTCCTATTACTGTCTTGAAAATGTCACTATCAATCGCCTCTTCCAGGAACAATTCGATATGATGAAAGCCTCAGAAGTTATAAGAAGCGAATTTGCGGATGGTCAGTCGCTGGCCTTTGTGCAGTACAAGCCAATGGATATTGTTAAGCGTATGAAATTCGTGCAGCTTCAGGAAAGGACAGAGGCACCTCCTCAGGAAGAACCTAATTCTAATGCTGCAGATAATAATCGCCCGGAAAAATAGCCGTGACATACAATAGAGCAAGCCAACAAAATCCATGGCCGCTTATGTTTTTAGTGGCTCTTACAGGTTGGATTTTACCTGGAGGCGGATATCTCGTCCTCAAAGAGATAAGCAGGGGAGTAATTATTTTTATTACTATTGCTGTTATTTTTATAGCAGGATTATATATCGGTTCAATTGGTGTAGTTGACCCAGCCGGTGCAAGGCTTTGGTATATAGTTCAAATGGCAACCTCGCCATTCGTAGCTATTATCGGATATTACACCCAGGGCGGCGGCTTTCCGGCTTACGGCCGTCCTAACGAGATGGGTCAGATATATACCAGCACGGCAGGTTTGCTTAACCTGCTTTGTATTGTCAATGCAGTTTATATGAGCTATCTCCGTAAGACACAAACCGAGGAAAACTAAGCTGAATGTTTGAATTGCCATTAATGATAATAGCTCAGTTCACAGTGCCGCAGGATTTAGGGACTAATCCTAAATCCTTGCTGTTGGTTTTGCCGCTATTAGTCGCGATATCGGTGGTTTATAAAGCAACAAAGGTCGAGAAAGTTTCTGCCGGCAATTTTATTAAAGAATCGGTTCTGCTTTTTGGGTCAATATTAGTTTTCTTGATAATAACAGCTTTGGTTCTTGCGGCGGTTGCCTGGCTTATCGTCGGGTAAATCAATCAGATGGATTGTTCAGTTTCTGGAATATAATCCTTTATTACCCCTAATTCAATTAGTGCCTTGAGAGCCGCTTTTTGCTCTGCCTCTTTTTTGTTATTACCCCAGGCGCTTTGAAAATGACGCTGATTTATGACGGCCTGTGTTTCGAAGCATTTATTATGGTCCGGTCCTTTTTCATCCAGGAGCTCATAATTAGGTGTAGTATTAAAATGCTGCTGGGCGTATTGCTGCAGAATTGATTTGAAATTACCCTGGGCCTGTTCGGCATGGGCTTCGCGGATAATAGGATCGAAATTTTTGAGAATAAATGTTTGAGCAGCCTCAAATCCGCCATCAAGATAAATAGCGGCAATTAACGCTTCAAGAAGACCCGCGGCCAGCGAATGATGCAGCGACTGGCTTCCGGCCATCCCCTTGCCGATTTTTAAAAATTGATGCAGATTTAACTGGCGTGCGACTTTGGCACATGTCCCTCGAGAGACCAGCATGCTTTTCATTTTTGTCAAATCGCCCTCGAGATAATCGGGAGAACGTTCGAAGATTGTCCTGCAAATTACAAGTGCAAGTACCGAATCTCCAAGAAACTCCAGACGTTCATTGCTCATTGAACGTTTGTCAACCGCTGAAGCATGCATAAAAGCTTCGAAAAGGAGATTTCGATTTGAAAAACGATAACCAATAATCTGCTCTATTTTATCGAGAGTTTGCTGTTCCATTAAAAATATCCTATTACGTGTAATCGCGAGCAGATTACGAACGCCGCTGGTGCGGGCGACCTTTGTAACCGGCTCAACAACTTATATTCTGTCAATATCCTACTAAAAAACGGGTATATTGTCAAATTTATAATTTAAATAATATATATTTATATTGTATCGTCAATATTGAAACTCAGGTTTATTAGGATTCTACGCGCAGTTCCAATAAATTCCAAGCTGATGCATTCAGTTGTTTCTAAAAGCATAAAAAGCAAAAAGTTTAAAGGGAACTATGCCAAAAATGGTGGGAAAAATGCATAATATGGTGGTCTTTTTTCATTGACTATATTGCACAATAATAGTGTGGTCTCGAAATCCATTTTAGAGGAGTGTATCCGTAGATGACTGGTTTTTTGGGTTTTAGGGAAAGGAGGTAAGAACAAAAACGTTACGAGCAATTTTCTAGCCATAAACAATATATTACAAAACAAGAGGAGAACATAATTATGAAAAATTTAAACAAATCTATTTTTATTACCGCCGTTATATTGTTGATACAGTTGATTGCGGGAGTTCTTTATGCAGATACGCCGTGGCTGCATACTGATGGCAACAAAATCAAAGACCCAGCGGGCAATGTCGTCGTTCTAAGGGGCGTTGCTTTAATTGATTTGGGTTTTCTCGAAAGCTGGCAGGGCGGCGCAATCGCGATGATTGACCGGCTGACTAATCTAAACGATTCTCAAGGGAGTTCACCGGGATGGTATACGAAAGTTATCAGGATTAATATTACTCCTGCAGATTCGGTAAGCGGCTGGCCTAACAGGTTCGATCCGGGCAATGACAATTTCTACAATAATCTTCTCAGGCCGCTTGTAGATTACATAAGAAGCAAGGATATGTATGCCATTATCGACTGGCATTACATTGATGATACCTACAGGCACGTCGCTACAACAAATGCATTCTGGACATATATGGCGCCGAGATTTGCCAATGACAGTCACGTCTTGTTTGAGCTTTATAATGAACCGATAAATAATACGTTCGGCTCAGATAACGCCAACTGGCAAAGCGTCAGAAGTGATATGCAAAACTGGATAAATATCGTGCGGACATACGCACCGAATAATCTTATTCTTGTAGCTGGAGCGAACTGGTCGCAGGTTATTGGGCCTGCGGCGACCTATCCATTGACAGGTAATAACATCGTTATAGTGTCACACATTTATCCCGGCCATTGGCTCAGCAACCCCGCCGGAAACAACTGGTATACGAATCATATTAACACCTGTCTTACAGTCTATCCTGTTTTTATGACTGAATGGGGATTCACCACCACCTCTGATTCACTCCTTAACGGCACAATTACAAACTACGGCTCACCATTAAGCACTTTCCGCGAGGCACGCAAAATCAGCAATACCGCCTGGGTGGCCAGTTATGACTGGCAGCCGCCGATGTTTAATACCAACTGGACACTCCGTGTTGGCGAAGGCGAAATGGGAGGATTTACCAAGGATACGCTTTATACTTACAGGAATAGTGACCTGCCGGGGGGCGGCGGTAACCTTCCGCCAACCGTTTCAATTACATCACCTTCGGACGGTGCTTCATTCACAGCTCCGGCTAATATCGTTATCAATGCCGCAGCTTCCGATGCCGATGGATCAGTTACTCAGGTCAGGTTCTATCAGGGAACCACACTGCTTGGCTCAGATACAAGCTCGCCTTACTCGTTTACATGGAGCAATGTCGGGGCAGGCAGCTATAGCTTAACCTGTGATGTTATTGATAACGCCGGCGCAATAACGACTTCGACACCCGTCGACATCACAGTCACTGGCGGCGGCTCTGGAAATATCGAGGTAATGGCAAGAGGCACTGTTGGTGATGAAACCATTGATATCAGAGTCAATGGCGTAAGCGTTGCTACACATACCCTTTCATCAAACTATGCAAGTTATTTTGGCCAAGGCACAGGAACGGTTCAGGTACATTTCACTAATGATAATGGGACAAGGGATGTTCAAATAGACTATGTTGTAATAGATGATGTCACTTACCAGTCAGAAGATATGCCTGTAAACACGGGCGTCTGGACAACCACCTGCGGCGGGTCATACAGCGAATGGCTTAACTGCAACGGCTACATCGAATATGGCACCGTTAATAATCCGCCGACGGTTTCAATCACATCGCCGGCAAATGGCGCTACGTTCACTGCTCCCGCTAATATCACAATTAATGCCAGCGCATCAGACACCGACGGCACGATTACACAGGTGCAGTTCTATCAGGGAACAACTTTGCTTGGAACCGATACATCTTCACCTTACTCATATACATGGAGCAGCGTCGCTGCCGGATCGTACAATCTGACCGCAAAAGCGACCGACAACGGCGGGGCCGTAACAACTTCAGCATCGGTCAATATCACAGTAACCGGTACATCGGTTCCTAATGCCCCGAGCAATCTTACGGCAGCGGCCATATCTACAAGCCAGATTAATCTTACCTGGACGGATAATTCGAGTAACGAAAGCGGCTTTTATATTGAGCGTAGTAAAAAAGCAACCAGCGGTTTCTCACAGATAGCGACCGTTGGAGCAAATGTTACCAGCTATCAGAACACTGGATTATCTGCAAACACGAACTATTACTACAGGGTTCGTGCCTATAACGCAGGCGGCAACTCCGCTTACTCAAATACAGCAAGTGCAAAAACCCTGCGCCGCTGATTACATTTAAAGCCTAACAAAGGCATAAAGCTGAATGTTTTGAAAAAAGATGGCTGCCCGGTTAAAGCCGGGCAGCTTTTTTAATGGAGTGGCGGATAGAGGTTTTTTTGCTTGCGTTATGGCCTGTTTAGAGTAGATTTTAGTTATATTGAATATTGATAGGAGCTTTTTATGCTTGGCAAGAGTGTTCGTTTAGAAAGAATTATGGATCGTAATAGCGGCAGGACTGTTATTATCCCGATGGACCACGGGGTAACAGTGGGGCCTATTAATGGACTTGTTAACCTGCGAGATGCAGTTAGCAAAGTAGTGGCAGGAGGGGCAAATGGGGTTCTTATGCATAAAGGTTCCCCGCGTTTTTGTCACAGAGGAAGCGGCAAAGATGTTGGACTAATCATCCATCTTTCTGCGGGGACAACGCTAAGTCCTGATCCCAATGCCAAGGAGCTTGCCTGCACAGTTGAGGAGGCCTTGAAAATAGGTGCTGATGCGGTCTCAGTGCATATTAATCTTGGCGCTGACACCGATAAAGAAATGCTTCGTCAGCTTGGGTTTGTTGGTGAACGATGTATGGAATGGCAGATGCCTTTATTGGCAATGATGTATACCCGCGGCCCTAAAATAAAAAATGAGTATGATGTCACTAATATTAAGCACGCAGCAAGAGTTGCCGCGGAGCTTGGAGCCGATATTGTTAAAGTTGTTTATACCGGAAGTCCGGAAACTTTTGCCCAGGTAGTAGAAGGATGTCATTTGCCTGTTGTTATCGCGGGCGGTGAGAAGATGGAAACCGAAGAGCAGATTGTCGAAATGATTGAAGGTGCGCTGCAGGCCGGGGCTGCCGGATTATCTATAGGGCGTAATGCATTCCAGCATAAAGACCCGACAAGGGTGGTTTCAGTTTTCAGTAAAATGGTGCATAAGGGGCTTTCCAAAAAAGATGCACTGAAATTATTAAGGGAATAAAAGAAAACTCTGGAGATTTTATGATTGGAAAAAAAATACGGCTTGAAAGAATAATCGACCGTAATAGCGGCAAAACAGTAATAATCCCGATGGACCACGGCGTGACAGTCGGACCTATAGATGGCCTTGAGGATATGCGTGAGGCAGTCAGTAAGGTAGTATCGGGCGGAGCAAACGCAATTTTAATGCATAAGGGAATTGTTGGTGCCGGCCACCGCGGCAGCGGAAGAGATGTCGGACTTATTATTCACCTTTCAGGAGGCACAACTCTTAGCCCTGACCCGAATGCAAAAAAACTCGTCTGCACAGTTGAAGAGGCCATACAGCTCGGGGCTGATGCAGTATCGATTCATATTAATCTCGGTGCCGAAACCGATAAAGATATGCTCGGGCAGCTCGGCTTTATCAGCAAAAGATGCATGCAGTGGCAGATGCCTCTTATTGCAATGATGTATACACGCGGTGAAAAGATTAAAAGCGAATTTGATGTTGCATATGTAAAGCATGCCGCAAGAGTCGGCGCCGAATTAGGGGCCGATTTAGTCAAAGTTCCATATACCGGCAGTATAGAAAGCTTCAAAGAAGTCGTAAGGGGATGCACAGTTCCCGTTGTTATCGCGGGCGGGCCGAAGATGGAAAGCGATGAAGATATATTCAAAATGACAGATGCGGCTTTAAAAGCAGGTGCGGGTGGTGTATCAATTGGCCGCAATGCCTT
>Ga0105091_10000498_pt1 | contig 16572 bp, 14 predicted proteins | sample PPLLak1March2015_FD_87022 | JGI IMG/M metagenome (GOLD analysis project Ga0105091, IMG submission 87022) | Freshwater sediment microbial communities from Prairie Pothole Lake near Jamestown, North Dakota, USA - PPLs Lake P7 Core (1) Depth... | ecosystem: Environmental > Aquatic > Freshwater >... | reverse complement strand
CGGTGAGAAGATGTCCAAGTCACTGGGCAACCTGGTTTCCATCAATGACTTCCTGACCAAACGCGATAGCGATGTGATGCGCATGATCGTGTTGACAGGGTCTTACCGCGCGCCGTTGAACTTCACCGAGGAAGCGCAAGATGCCGCCGAAAAGGGGCTCGAGCGCCTCAAATCGGGACTGCGACCTGCCCTGCCCAACGCCAAGGGAATCCCGGCCGGTACTGCCGCCGAGCTCATCTCCCAGGCTGAATCCACGCAACAGGCTTTCACCGAAACAATGGACGACGACTTCAACACCGCCGGCGCGTTGGCCCCTATCTATGAACTGGTCAAAGCCATCAACACTGCCCGTGACGGGGGCGCCACGGACGAGCAGCTCGCCCCCGTGCAAGCGACCCTGCGCGAACTGACCGGCGTGTTCGGCCTGCGCCTGGCCGAAAAGACCGGCTCCGGTGACGCCGACAAGTTCATCGACCTGCTGGTCGATGTGCGGAACGAGGCGCGCAAACAAAAGCTATGGGCCTTCTCGGACTTGATCCGCGACCGGCTCAAGGAACTGGGCGTGACTATCGAGGATAGCAAGGACGGCACCAGTTGGCGATGGGGATAGATCGGTAAATTGGTAAATGAAAACTTCCGAGATTTTGACTCGGAAGTTTTTTTGTTTAAGGCGAGTGTGGATGCGTCGCACCATGTTAAACGAGATGAATCCGTCGATGGCATTTTGCCAATTAAACGGATTCTTCTATTCCCGTGGTGCGACGCACTCTATTTGTCGTAAAATACCTCCATGAAAGAAATCCTCTACTCCCGCAACGCCATCTACGAAACCCTGCGCGCTCGGCGGCGCCAGCCGTTTGGACTGGAAATCGCCGAGGGCGTGCAAGAAAAAGGCCGACTGAGTGAAATTTTGCAGCTTGCAAAAGATCGCAAAATACCAATCAAACGCGTCCCGCGCGGACGGCTCGAGCGCCTGAAAGCTAACCACCAGGGCGTGGCGCTGGAGGCCAGCGGCTATCCCTATGCCGAGCTGACCGATATTTTCGAGTTAGCCGAAGAGCGAAAAGAACCGCTTTTCGTCCTGCTATTGGATTCGCTCAACGACCCGCAGAACTTCGGTACGCTGCTGCGCACCGCGGAAGTTGTCGGCGTGCATGGCGTGATTGTCCCGTTGGCACGCACGGTGGGAGTCACACCGGCGGTGGTCAATGCCTCGTCGGGCGCGACCGAGCATTTGCTGGTGGCGCAGGCCAACCTGTCACAGGCCATCGACGCGCTGAAAGAGGCCGGGGCGTGGATCATCGGTCTCGAAGGCAGTGAGCAACCTGAAGGTCGTAAGCAGGCTGAAAGTCCGGATAAGGTGCGCCTGGACGGGGCTATTGGGCTGGTCGTCGGCTCGGAGGGCGAGGGCATGCGCCCGCTGACGGTCAAGTCCTGTGATATCCTGATGAAATTACCGATGAAGGGGCAGATCGAATCGTTGAATGCCGCTGTTGCGGGGTCGGTTGCGCTATACTTGGCTTATCTTGCAAGAAGCAAACAATCGAAGAGAATGTCTTAAAACATTACCACTAAGTCACCAAGACTCGAAATCACACCGTTCGCCCCGCAATCCTGCGGGGTCGTGCCGCCGGTGCGAGACGGCAAAATTTTTCCCCTTTGAGTCTTAGTGACTTTGTGCCTTCGTGGTGAAAAAGCTGACGTAGTTTGACACAAGGAGACATCATGCCGCAAGCAACGTATCACTTCCCGCGCGGGTTTTTATGGGGGACAGCCACTGCCGCGCACCAAGTGGAAGGCAACAACACCAACAACCAGTGGTGGAAGTGGGAGCAGGAAGGCCATACCAACGGCAAATCAGGCCTGGCCTGTGACTGGTGGGGCGGCGGGCGCTGGCGCGAAGATTTCGACCGCGCTGCCGAGGCCGGGCAGAACGCGCACCGTCTCTCGGTGGAGTGGAGCCGCATCCAGCCCGAACCCGACCGCTGGGACGAGGATGCCTTGGAGCGCTACCGCGTTATGCTGCGCGGCCTGAAAGAGCGCGGCATGACACCCATGGTCACCCTGCACCACTTCTCCGATCCGCTCTGGCTGTACGAAAAATGCGGCTGGGAAGCCGAAGAAGTTATACTGCTGTTCGAAAAATTCGTGCGCAAAACGGTGGATGCGCTCAAAGAATACTGTACATTATGGTGCACTATCAACGAGCCAAATGTTTATGCGCTGAGCGGCTACGTGACTGGAGATTTCCCGGCCTGCAACCCGGGTCTCAAGATGGCGATGCAGGTTATGGCTCATATGCTGCGCGCCCACGCCGTTGCATACCGCGCCATCCACGAGATCCAACGCGAAGCGCGGGTCAGCTACGCCTATCAATACCGACCAATGGTTCCCAAACGCTCCTGGTCACCGCTTGATCGACTCATGCGCAACCTCCGTTATGACAGCCTCAACATGGTGTTTCCTTCGGGTATTTCCACCGGTGTAATGAAGACTCCGATTGGCAAGTATCAAATTCCAGAAGCAAAAGGAACGCAAGATTATTTTGGCCTGAATTATTATTCTGTTGATACGGTCTGGTTTGACCTGCGCAACCGCAAAGCATTGTTTACTGCCTCCGGTTATCCGGAAGATGCTGACTTGAGCGACACGCGCTTTATTGCCAACCTGCCGGAAGGGTTATTCCATAGCATCAAATGGATTGCGAAGACCTACCCCAACCTGCCGATCCTCATCACCGAGAACGGCGTAGAAGACGCCGATGACCATATCCGCCCGCGTTACCTGGCGCAGCACGTCCATCAGGTATGGCGCGCGGTCAATTTCAACTGGCCGGTCAAAGGTTACTTTTATTGGACGCTTGTGGACAACTTCGAGTGGGAGCGCGGCTGGACCCAGCGCTTCGGCTTGTGGGCGCTGGATATGGAAACCCAGGCACGCACTAAGCGCCCTTCTGCAGACCTGTATGCTGAGATCTGTAAAGAGAACGCTCTCTCCAGCGAGATGGTGCAGAAGTATTGTCCTGAAGTGATGGACAAGCTATTCCCGGTTTAGCCCGTTGACCGTGGATGCTAGACAGTGAAATTCGGTCTATGGTCTACCGTCCTCGGTCTTTCTACCCCCAACCTGTATCATCCCCAAAGGGACTCCCGTGACCCAATCCTACTCCTCCCCTGTCGTCGTCTGCCGTCCTGCCCTGCCATCGGACAGAGCGGATGTGATCGAATTCACCAAATTCATCTGGGACGGTCACGATTACGTACAATTTGTCTGGGACGAGTGGCTGGCCGACCCTGAAGGCCTGCTGGCTGTGGCCGAATACGGCGGGCGTTGCGTTGGACTGGCTAAAATATCCCTGTCCGCGCCGGGGCAGTGGTGGTTCCAGGGCCTGCGTGTTGACCCAAAATTCCAGGGTCTGAAAATCGGCTCGCATATCCATGGTTACGTCGATGAGTGGTGGCTGGAGCATGGCGATGGCGTCGCCCGTTTAATGACCGGCTCTAAACGGGTCAAAGTGCATCACCTGAGTGAGAAACTGGGTTTTACCAAAGTTCTCGAAGTCAAAGAGTTCGAGACAAACTCGCTAGACGAAGCTTGCACAAGTTTTCAACCCGTTCCAAAAGACGAAATCTCCACCGCATTGAGTACCGCATTAAGCTCTCCGATCCTGGCGTTAGGCCGCGGCCTGTTCGACAGAGGCTGGGATGCTATCAAGCCGACCGAATACGTCCTGGACTCCATCCAGCAGCAGGGCATGGCCTTCTGGTGGCGTGGCGGTGAAGGACTCTTGCTCGCCTGGGATGACGAAAACGAAGAAGGAAAGGTCCTTGGTCTTGGGCTGCCCGCCTGTTCATTGGATTCCCTGCCGGAAATGCTGCTCGATGTTCGTCGCTTGGCCGCCCAGCAGGGGCGTGTTGGGGTGTTTTGGATCGCGCCGCTTAAACCCGAGATCCTATCTGCGGCGGAGGCGGCCGGCTACAGGCAGCATGTGGAGCACTCGGGCTACCTTTATGAAAAGCACCATCCAGCAAGATAAAAGGTGTTATAATACGTGCATTACACGTGTAAAGTAGGTGTGTTATGCAAAAGAAATTGACGATCACAATTGACGAGCAGGTATACAAAGGCTTATATCAGGTTGTCGGGCAAAGGCATATTAGCCAGTTCATCGAGAACCTTGTCCGCCCTCATGTGCTAGGCAAAGACATCGAAGCCGCTTATCAGGCCATGGCGCAGGATGATACCCGTGAAGCCGAAGCCCTGGAATGGGCGGAGAATCTGATTGGAGAAAGCCTGGATGAAACGCGGTGAGATTTGGTGGGTTAATTTCGATCCGTCCGTAGGCGGTGAAATCCAAAAGCAGAGGCCTGCGGTCATCGTCAGCAATGATATGTCCAACAAATATCTAAACCGGGTCCAGGTTGTACCGGTTACAAGCAAGGTGGATAAACTCTACCCGAGCGAAGCGTATATTGCAGTGGCTGAAAAACAAGCCAAGGCAATGGCAGACCAGTTGGCGACTGTCAGTAAACAACGATTGCTTAATAAGATTGGGCAAGTGACACAGATGGAGATGCAGCAAATCGAGACAGCTATTCGAACACAACTGGAACTGTGATAACAAAAGCACTGAAACTTCCCTCTGAATTCATCCAAACCATTCAAAATACGTTTGACGAAGACGGCAGACGCTGGCTGGCATCCCTGCCCGCGTTGCTCGATCAAGCTGCTCGCCGCTGGGATTTGACCGATATCCGCCCGGTCCCCAATCTTTCCTATAATTTTGTGGCATTTGCATCTAGACTCCCCTCTCCCTTAGGGACGTGTGCCCGAAAGGGTAGAGGGGCCGGGGGTGAGGGTGAAGTCATCCTAAAACTCGGCGTTCCTCACCGTGAATTGACCAGTGAAATCGCCGCCTTATACCATTACGCCGGCCGCGGCGTATGTCGCTTGCTGGATGCGGATGCTGAAAAAGGTATGTTGCTGCTCGAACGCTTGCAGCCCGGTCATATGCTCGCCACGCTGGAAGATGACGAGCACGCCACCGAGATCGCTGCTGGTGTGATGAAAAATCTCTGGGAGAGTAGTAGTGACTTCCCTGACACCTTCCGGCTAAGACCGACCGAAGTCGTTACTACGAAATTTATCCAGCTTAAAGACTGGTTCGACGGGTTCCAAACCATGCGTAAACGGTTCAATGACGGAACGGGACCACTGCCAAAACATCTGGTCGAAACTGCCGAATCGCTTTCAAGGGATTTTTTGTCAGAAAACAAGGATGAAGTGCTGTTACACGGCGACTTCCACCATTACAATGTGCTCGAGTCGGCGCGCGGCTGGCTGGCGATTGACCCGAAGGGCGTGATCGGCCCGCGCGGGTACGAGGTGGGGCCGTTCATGATCAACCCGATTGAGCGCTTCTTAAACGAGGGCAACCCACGGGTCCGGACAGGGAGACGGATCGGTATCCTGTCTGATATGCTGGGCATGGAACGGGAACGCATCCGCGCCTGGGGCATCTGTCATGCCGTCCTGTCCGCCTGGTGGTGTATCGAAGGCAATGATCTAGACTTTGGAGAATACAGCGTGCGCTGTGCAGAAGTTTTCATAGAGGCGCGAGTTTAAAGCAATACAACCTCCAACGCGGGAGGCTGCATTTTTGTGATAAAGTCGCTTAGATGCTAAGGGCCGTGAAGAGCGCTACGGCTAAGGCGAGGATTGCGCCCAGCGTCGGGAAGAAACCGGCATCGAGAGCGGGAATGAACTTTTTCAAACCGAACCACAAGAAAAACAAAACCAACAACCAGTCAGCTACGACGGACATGTCCATAATATTCTCTCCTAGTCGATAGACGAATTTAGCTTGAGAACACTTGTTTGAATTCAGAGTTGCGCGTCAATGGGGAGCGCATCCGCACTTGGTATTGTATCGAAGGTAACGATCCTGGGGAAGGGATTACAGCATGCATTGTGCAAATGTCTTTAGGCAGGAACGCTTTTAATTAACGATTTATGAGGAAAATGATGCCTGCAAGCAGCGCGCAAATACCCATGATGATGTTTAGAAAAGAGAGGCTGACACCCAAAGCAGCCAGGCCTGCCAGGATCAAATAAACGGCTAACAGTATATATCCAAGATTTCGGTCGACTCTCATCTCTGTCTCCTTAAAAATAAAGTAGATGCGATCTATTAGTTTATAACCCCCTGACTTATTGACAGTTTCAAGGGAAGACAAACTTGGTTATAACGCACGTATATCCGCGGCCCACTTCAGCTCCTTCTTGTGGGAATAAACCCTATGAAGCGGGGGGATATCCCTTATTCCCTTTGCGAAAAGCAGAGGTTATATTTCTATCGTACTTCCTCCAGGCGAGGCTTATTTCAGGTAACTCGTATATACAAAGGGTGAATGAGGAGGGAAACAGGACATCTAAAAGGAAGGTAAAAATGCCATTTTTCGAGGATCGCAGGGATGCCGGCAGGCAATTGGCCCAGGAACTAGCAGCTTATGCAGATCGCGCGGACGTGATCATCTTAGGACTTCCGCGCGGTGGAGTGCCGGTGGCTTATGAAGTTGCCATGGCTTTGAACGCTCCTTTAGATATAGTTATCGTCCGAAAATTAGGCGTGCCCGGCCATGAAGAGTTAGCTTTCGGTGCGATTGCTTCGGGGAATGTACGGGTGCTGAATGAGGAAATAGTATGGAGATTTAATATCACCAATGCGGCGATCAATGCTGTTGCACGACGTGAAGTATTGGAATTGGAACGCCGCGAACGTGCTTACCGGGGAGACCGTCCCGCGCCACAAGTCCGTGACCGCGCTGTGATCTTGGTTGATGATGGCCTGGCTACGGGTGCGAGCATGCGCGCAGCAGTTGCAGGAGTTCGGGCGAAACGTCCGGCACGGATTGTTGTAGCGGTACCCGCTGCCGCATCCGAAACTTGTGAGGCATTTGAGTCTGAAGTAGATGAAATCGTTTGCGCCATAACCCCTGAGCCGTTCTATGGAGTTAGTCGCTGGTATCAGAATTTCTCGCAAACGACCGACGAAGAGGTGCGGACGTTTTTGCAGCAAACGGCTCAAGAATTGAAAACCTGAGAAAGGAGGTTACGGTTAATGTCCTATGAACAAGATCTATACTGAAAATCGTGATATCCAAATTTTGAGCACAGGAGTGCGCTTGGAAGGGGTTGTGAGCCTCCCGGAAGATCCATATGGTATCGTGCTTTTTGTGCACGGGAGCGGCAGCAGCCGCCATAGCCCGCGCAATCAATACGTTGCTGAGATCTTTCAAGAAGCTGGCTTAGCCACCCTGCTCTTTGATCTGTTGACCCCTGAAGAGGAAGAGGTTGACCAGCGTACACGTCACTTACGATTTGATGTGAACCTGCTTGCCCGGCGAACCGCCGGGGTGCTGGAATGGCTGAATCTCCAGCCCTATATGTATGGGCTTAAAACAGGCTTGTTCGGCGCCAGCACCGGAGCGGCTGCAGCATTAATGGCCGCGGCCGAAATTCCAGAAAAGGTGGATGCAGTGGTTTCGCGAGGTGGCCGGCCTGACCTGGCTGGTGAGGCTCTCTCAAAAGTTCAAGCTCCTACTCTGTTGATCGTCGGAGCTTATGATGAGGTCGTGATTGTCTTGAACGAGGAAGCGCTGGAGCAAATGCAACCTGGTGCGGACAAGAAATTGATGATTGTGCCTGGGGCGACGCATTTGTTCGAAGAACCTGATACGCTCGAATATGCCGCGCGGCTTGCGTGTGACTGGTTCGAACAGCATCTAGATCAGGTGAACGTCAATTAAAAAACCTTGCGAAGGTATTCCGTAAGCATGGATAGCCTTGATAAAAAACCTTCGCAAGGGTGATTGGGCAAATATGTTACGAGATCAATCGGAAATAGAAGGAAACGCAAGTGCAACCCTGGCGGAGGAAGTCCGTTAGTTTTCCAATCTGTTGCAAACCACAGCAGATCGGGTATTTTTTGAATCCTCGTATCCTGGTCAGGAGCCGCCTTAACACGGCGGTTTTTTTTGATTAACGAGACTCCTCATTGCGCTTCCGGTCAAATTCAAGTATAACGTTGGCCTGGAAGTAAATCTTCCCACTCGCTTCTCTTTCTTATCATATCAACCTGCAAGCACCAAGGAAATCTATCACAATGGATGCCGTTGTTCCATCGCACGCTGAAAAAATTGCTTCTTTGATCAATGCCAAACCGTCCCAGGTGGGCGCTACCGTCGCGTTGTTGGATGAAGGCAACACCGTCCCGTTTATCGCCCGCTACCGCAAGGAGATGACCGGCTCGCTTGACGACGAGCAGGTGCGCATCGTAGCAGATGAGGTCGTCCGCTTGCGCGCCATCGACGAGCGCCGCGCCGCTGTTTTGAAGTCCATCGAGGAGCAGGGCAAGCTGACTGATGAACTCAAGAGCGCCATCGAAGCCGCCGAGACGATGACCGCCCTCGAAGACCTGTACGCGCCGTATAAGCCCAAGCGCCGCACGCGCGCCATGATCGCCCGCGAGCGCGGACTGGAACCGCTGGCCGAGTTGATCCTATCCCAGTCGCTGGACGCCACCCCCGAAGAAGCCGCCGCGCAGTTCCTGAGCGACGACGTTACGACCGTGGAAGACGCCCTGCAAGGCGCGCGGGACATCGTAGCTGAAACCATCAGCGACAACGCCAGTGTGCGCGCGGCGACGCGTGAGAAGGCGCTTAAGTTCGCCATGCTGACCGCCGGAAAAATTGAAGACTCCGTTGACGAGAAGCGCGTCTATGAAAGCTATTACGACTTCCAGGGCCGCGTCGACCGTTTGCAGCCGCACCAGGTGCTGGCGATCGCGCGCGGTGAAAAAGAGGGCGTTTTGAAGGTGCGCGTCCACATCGCCGAGCGCGACTGGCTCGACCCCATTCAAAGCGAGTTCGAGGAAGATATTCTCAGCGCGTTTGCCGAGCAGCTTGAGGAAGCCATCCAGGATTCGGCCGAGCGCCTGCTGCTGCCGTCGATCGAACGCGACGTGCGCCGAGAATTGAGCGAAAAATCCGACAACCATGCCATCCAGGTCTTTGCCACCAATCTGCGCGCGCTACTCGGTCAGCCGCCGCTGGCCGGTCAGACCGCACTGGGCATCGACCCCGGCTTCCGCACTGGCTGCAAAGTGGCCGTTGTTGACCCGACCGGCAAACTGCTTGACACCGGCACCATTTATCCGCACGAGCCGAAAAACGACTGGGTCGGTGCGCTGAAAACCCTCGAGGATATGGTCAAGCGCCATCACATCACGCTCATCACCATCGGCAACGGCACCGCCTCGCGCGAAACCGAGAAGCTGGCCGCGGAACTCACGCGAAACGCCCCATCCACCAAATACCTGATCGTCAACGAAGCGGGTGCATCGGTTTATTCCGCCTCCTCCCTGGCGCGCGCCGAATTCCCCAACCTGGACGTGTCCATCCGTGGCGCGGTCTCTATCGCCCGCCGGGCGCAGGATCCCCTGGCCGAACTGGTCAAGATCGACCCCAAGTCTATCGGCGTGGGCCTGTACCAGCACGACGTGGACCAGACTGCGCTCAGCCATGCGCTCGACGGCGTGGTCGAGTCGGTCGTCAACCACGTTGGTGTGGACGTTAATACGGCCAGCCCGGCCCTGCTCACCCACGTGGCGGGCATCGGTCCCAAGCTGGCCGCCAGCATCGTCGCCCACCGCGACGCCAACGGCGTCTTCAGAGCGCGCGATGAACTACGCAAAGTCTCCGGCCTGGGGCCTAAAGCTTACGAACAAAGCGCCGGATTCATGCGCATCCGCGACGGGATCAACCCCCTCGACGCTTCTGCTATCCATCCGGAATCCTATGCCATCGCCGAAGCCGTCCTCGCTCACGCCGGACTTTCGCCTGCCTCCGCTATCGAAGAGCGCAAACCCGCCCTCGAAGCGCTGACCGCCAAAATCCCGCTCGAAGCGTTAGCCACCGAGCTGGGTTGCGGCCTCCCGACCTTGAAAGACATTCTCGAGCAGCTCGTCCGCCCGGGGCGTGACCCGCGCGCCGATACTCCCGCCCCGATCCTGCGTTCGGATGTGCTCAGGGTGGAGGATCTGGTAACAGGCATGAGCTTGAAAGGAACCGTGCGTAACGTCGTCGATTTTGGGGCCTTCGTCGATATCGGCATCAAGCAGGACGGTCTGCTACACAAATCCCAGATCCCATTTGGCACTGTTTTGAAAGTGGGTGACATCATCGATGTGGAGATCCTGAAGATCGAACCCGAACGCGGGCGTATCGGCCTGGGTTGGGTGAAAGCGTAACCACGTATCTGCCTCCGGTAGCTGTGCCGGAGGCTTTTGGTTCTTCCGTCTTTGGCGGGATAGAGGCCCGAAAATTGGGTTGTGAGCGAGCGTACGCTCGCTCACAACCCAATTTTCGGTATTTTTCCCGTTATAAACGGTAGAGCCAGGCTTTTTTATTTCGGCTATGCTAAAATCCCAGGTGGCCATGCCAGACGCGCAATTTCTCTCCCCGAAAATACTTGCAAGATTACAAACAGTTTACGAAGATCTTCCTTCGCGTTCGAAGCTATCTGGAACTGCATTCCAAGCCAACTCATCTCTCAAGGAATTTCTCGAAGCTTCAGGGATCGAATTGGAACTTCAGGCGGGGGAAATTCTGTTCAAGCAGGATGACCCCGGTGACGGCATGTACTGGATCGAATCGGGGCTGCTGGTCGTTTTACAGGGCAGGTTGGACGAACCACGCTTGTTGACCTTCCGTCACCCGGGACAGGTCGTGGGGGAAATTGCCCTGCTTGAAAACGTTCTGCGTACTGCAAGTATAGCGGCTGTTGCTCCAACCCGCTTAAGATATTTGAGCAAAGAAAAATTCCAGGGCTTGTTAGCACTCATTCCCGGTTTCGGCGTGGAAATCATGCGCATGCTTAGTTCGCGCCTGCGCGAGGTCAAACCGGCCGATTATAGCGCCGGTCTGTACGATCATTTGACCGGGGCGCTTTCCCGCCAGGCATTTGATATCCGTCTGCAGGAAGAGATGGAACGGGCGCGCCTGTACCAATATAATCTTTCTCTGGTTTTTCTTGATATCGATCATTTTAAGGAAGTCAATGATACCCACGGGCACGCGCGGGGCGATGAAGTACTGATATCCTTCGTCGAGCGGGTCAAGGCCAAATTGAGGACGACAGATCTGTTATTCCGGTTTGGAGGCGACGAATTTGTCCTGATCCTGCAAGGGGTTGATCAAACCCGTGGGCCTGCTCTGGTCCGGAATTTGCTCGATGATATCAGCACGAAGGACTTCCCCGGCGATCCGCCATTGACCATCACGTTCAGCGCTGGTGTTTCTTACTTTCCTGCCGATGGAGATACGGCTGAGATGTTGCTGGAAGCCGCTGATAAGCGCGTGTATCATGCCAAACGCGGCGGGCGCGGGCGCGTGACGGGCGCACTTTCTTTGGATTAATGAGAGCTACGTTTGGGGGGAAACAAAATCTGCCGGAAAATTGTTACGCTTCATTTCGACACACTTGTTTTATATCCCTGTTTATACAATATAATTGACAATACTTATCCAAATTCAGTAAATCACGAAATAACTGGGAATCCTTTCAACTTTTGTGATTTACTGAAATTAGAGTTTGTAAAGAGGGTGTTATGTCCAAAAATATCGTTATCTTATCCGATGGTACCGGGCAGGAAGGGGGCAGGGGGCGCGACACGAACGTCTATAAGTTGTTTCGTATGCTCGAAGACCGCACGGAGCACCAGATCGTCTTCTACGACCAGGGAATTGGAACGGAAAGTCGCAAGATTTTAGGCAGTATCGCCGGGGCTGGTTTCTCCGAAAACCTGCTTCAATGCTATCAATTTATTTATGATAACTACAATGCCGGTGACAAGATTTTTCTCTTCGGCTTTAGCCGCGGGGCAGCAACGGTAAGGAGCCTGGCAAATTTTATTCATTATTTTGGGGTGCTTCCCAAATCACGCCCAAAACTGGTCAAACTGGCTTATAAAATCTATAAAGCAGGGATAGAGGAAAGAGAGACCAGTACCGTCGAGCACGAAAACAAAGTCCCGGAAGAATCTGCTCCTCAAGAGCTGACCGACCGGGGGATGCAAAGCCTGACGGAATTGCAGGATGCGGTCATCCGCGGAACCCCGCTTAATAAAATGGCCGAACAATTTGTCCATGCGCACCCCAACCAATGGGCCGCCATTGATTTCCTGGGGGTCTGGGATACTGTGCCGGCTTTGGGCTTCCCGGGTGCCGTCATCGATACCTTTGTCAACTACGTCCCCGGCTGGAAACATCGCTATCACGACTTCAGGCTGCATCCCAGCGTCAAGAATGCGTACCATGCCCTGTCCATCGATGATGACCGCAAGTGGTTCCACCCGACCATCTGGGATGCCTACAATAAAGATTATCAAAAGGTCGAGCAGGTCTGGTTCAGCGGCTCTCATACTGACGTGGGTGGAGGCTTTCGTGAACCTGGCTTATCGGATATCTCGCTGGAGTGGATGGTCCAAAAAGCGGTGGCGCACGGTCTTAAACTTCACCTCAGGGCTGCAAAGTACTGGAATTTCTGCATCGCGCCTGACCCCACAGATGTATTCCATCCGCCCAGGCTAGGCGCAGGCAGGGTTTATCCTGCCAGGCAGAGATTCTGGCCGGAAACCGCCCTTAAGACCCTCGGTGTTCCGAAGATCCATGCGAGCGTGATCGAACGCGCGAAACAAGTGAAAGGATATGTTCCCTGGATTTTGAAAGAATTTCCCGAATACGAAATCGAGCCCTGGGTTGAGAACTTCGAGTATGAGGGTATGGAAATGTCCATCCGAGATTATGATGAGGCCACCTGGCAGGATCGATTTGATTTTAATGGTGAGAAGATCAACATTAAAAGACCTGAAAACCACTATGACAATTTGCTGAAGCGTGGAAAGTGGAGCGATAACAGGCTCAAACGGGACCTGGCTCGTTGGCGTGCAAGGCTGAAAAATAAACAGGGCATGTCGAAATTGTAACAGCTGAGTGTACGGCCCAGCCGGTCCGTGCCAGGGAGAGCACGGAGATTTCTTTTTATTTTTCTCCCTGGCCTGTCGGCCACCGTTTGCCTGCACCTGTGGCCCAGGCGTGCTCTCCGTGATCTCAGTGGTGAAGAATCAAAGCGACCGTCAATCTAACACTTTTTTTATTTCTCTCTAATCCAGTGAGCTACCTGTAATGGGGGTAAAATCAGCCTCTGTGCGTTACCCCCTTTATTATTAAACTTCTATGACAACCATTTCCCAACCTGCTGAATTTACCCTGCAACGCAAGCATACCGCCGACCGCAGTAACGCGGTCAAATGGATCGTTTCGCATGCCGTCCGCTACTGGCCGATCATCATCATGATCCTCATTGGCGGACTGGGAAACGCCGCTCTGGCAGCGGTTGTGCCCATCATGGTGGGGGATGCATTCAATCAAATGTTGAAATCCAACCCGGATCCCAGCATCTTGATCCCGCTGGCGCTGATTTTGGGCGGTTCGCAGATCGTGCGCGGCGTGCTGCAATTGGGGCGCAACTTCGGCGCGGAACTGATGGCACAGAAGATCGAGCGCGACATCCGCGACGAGCTGTATATCTCCCTGCTCGGCAAGAGCATGACCTTCCATAATTTGCAGCCTGTTGGCGATACGATGGCGCGCGCTACCAACGATGTGCGCGAAGTCAATTTCATGTTCAGCCCGGGCATCAACCTGGTGGTTGGATCGTTCATGTTCTTGATCATGCCGTTCATCTTCGCGCCGCAGTATCACCTCTCGTTGTTGCTGGCTCCGGCGCTCTTCACGATTTCCTATTTCATCGCACTCTGGCACTACCTGCGGACGCTTTCTCCCATTACGGACGAAGTGCGCGGCACCTTCGGGACGATGAACACACATCTCTCCGAAGCGTTAGACGGCGTGGAGATCATGAAGGGCGCTGCACAGGAAGGTGCGGAGATCGAGCGTTTCGTGACCAACGCCCGGCGTGTGCGCGACGCCTTTGTGCGCCAGGGCGATCTGGAGGCACGCTTCCTGCCCAACTTGCTCTTGGGGTTGACTTACACGATCGGCCTGGTCCATGCCCTGTTGCTGTTACGCGCTGGACTCTTGAACACCGGCGGCGTTGTGGCCTACTTCGGTTTGTTACTTATGTTGCAATTTCCCACCTTTGCTTCGACCTTCGCTTACACCCAGATTTCCCTGGGGCTCTCCGGCGCGCGCCGCATCCTGGAACTGATCAACCGCGAAACGGACCTCGACCAAAACGCAGCAGGCTACGCGGGCTTGATGCGTGGCGAAATCGAATTTCAAGATGTCTCATTCACCTATCCTGATCCTGAGCACGGCACTGAGGGTGAATGTGTTCTGGAGAATATCTCGTTCAAAGTCAAACCTGGCCAGACTGTCGCGATCGTTGGGCAGACGGGCTCAGGCAAGACCTCGCTGGTCAAACTGATCAACCGAACCTACGATGTGACCGGCGGGCAGGTCCTCGTTGACGGGATCGACGTCCGCGAATGGAATCTGGCCTCCCTGCGCTCGCAGATCTCGATGATCGAGCAGGATATCTTTCTTTTCTCGCGCTCCATCAGTGAGAACATCGCTTTCGGGAAACCGGGAGCAGGCCCGGGGGAGGTCGAAGCGGCAGCAGAGGCGGCCCAGGCGCACGAGTTCATCCAGTCCCTTGACGAGAGTTACCAGACGGTCATCGGAGAACGCGGCGTCACGCTCTCCGGCGGACAACGCCAACGTTTAGCGCTGGCGCGCGCCTTCCTGACCGATCCGCACGTCCTGATCCTGGACGATTCGACCAGCGCCATCGATAGCGCCACGGAAGACAAGATCCAGCGCGCGGTGGCCAACGCTGCCAAAGGACGCACAACCTTCCTGATCACGCACCGCCTGTCGCAGATCCGCTGGTCGGACCTGATCATGGTGTTGCGCAAGGGACGCATCGCCGCCATCGGCACGCACGAGGAACTAGTAAAAACATCCGAGGCGTATGCGAGGATTTTTGAAGAATAGCTGTCAGCCGTCAGCAATCAGCTAAACGCTGATTGCTGATAGCTAATAGCTGAAGGCTAATTTATGAGTTTTTTTGGTGGACTTAACGCAGAGAAATACGACCGCCAGTACTCCGACCGTCAGTTGGTCGGACGCATTGCAGAATATTTCAAACCGCAGGTCAAACGCCTGACGGCCGTCTCGGTTTTGGTGGTAGCTATTGCAGGCGTCGGCGCGGCCTTGCCGGTTGTCGTTTCGAGAAGCGTGGACCTGATCACAGCGCCCGGTCAAGGAGAAGGACTGGCCGGAAGCCAGTCGGCTCTCAGCATGATCGCTTTTATCGGTATCGCACTCCTGCTGGTGGGCTTAGGCATCTGGGGTCTGAACTGGGTGCGTCGTGCCTTGGTCGTCCGCTCGGTGGGTGATGTGGTCTTGGAACTGCGTACGAAAGCCTTCCATGCTGCGGCCGACCATGACCTTTCCTTCTACGACCAGTTTTCTTCGGGGCGAATTGTTTCGCGCATCACCTCCGATACCAACGACTTTGGCCAACTGGTGGTCATCGTTACAGACGTCACCTCGCAAATGTTCCAGGCCATTATTCTAGGGGTCATTCTTTTCCGCGCAGAGTGGCATATGGCCTTGCTGATGTTTGCTTTCATGCCGTTCATCTTTCTCGTTGCGTGGGGTTTCCGCGCCATGGCGCGACGCGTGACCAAACGCGGCATGCGCGCCATGGCGGATGTCAACGCGGCCATCAAGGAAACGGTCAGCGGCATCTCGATCGCCAAGAATTTCCGCCAGGAAAACAGTATTTTCGATACCTTCGACTTTGCCAACCAGCAATCCTACAATGTCAACGTGCAGCGCGGGTTCGTGCTTTCCCTGGTCTTTCCCACGCTCAACGCGCTGGGCGGCATCTTCACGGCCGTGCTGGTCTATGCCGGCGGCCTGAGCATTACGCAGGGCATCGTCACGGCCGGAGCCTGGTACCTGTTCATCATCAGTCTGGACCAGTTCTTCTTCCCCGTGCTGAACCTGTCCGCGTTCTGGGCGCAAATCCAACAGGGACTGGCCGCTGCCGAACGCGTCTTCGCCTTGATCGATGCCGACCCGAATGTCATCCAGACGGAAGTACGCGACGTGCCCCGTTTAAAGGGTTTGGTCTGTTTCGAGAACCTGCACTTCCGTTACACAGACAAGGAACCTGTTCTTACGGACTTCGACCTGTGCATCCAACCCGGGGAGACCCTGGCCCTTGTCGGACACACCGGCGCGGGCAAGTCATCGATTGCCAAACTGGTGGCGCGCTTTTACGAGTTCCAGTCCGGCAACCTGACGCTTGACGGGCACGATATCCGCACGTTTGACTTGCAAGCCTACCGGAGACAATTGGGAATCGTCTCACAGGTGCCGTTCCTGTTCTCCGGCACCGTGGCAGACAACATCCGCTATGCCAAACCTGAAGTAGCTGACGCCGAGATGCTCGCCATGGCGAATCGCATCGGCGAGGGCG
>Ga0105091_10000497_pt1 | contig 16590 bp, 18 predicted proteins | sample PPLLak1March2015_FD_87022 | JGI IMG/M metagenome (GOLD analysis project Ga0105091, IMG submission 87022) | Freshwater sediment microbial communities from Prairie Pothole Lake near Jamestown, North Dakota, USA - PPLs Lake P7 Core (1) Depth... | ecosystem: Environmental > Aquatic > Freshwater >... | reverse complement strand
GTTCCCCCGCCAGTAAGATGTCCCAGGAAATGCTGCCAGCCGAAAAGCTTTGCGATTTCGGCCACGGGTTCTTTCTCGAAATTCGAACTCGCCAGCCCGCCATCCAGAGCGTGGTTATTAGGATTGATCCACAGCGAGAGCATATAGGCGAGGCGCGCAATTGGATGCGGAGGTTTCAGCATCTGCCCGGCGTAGTAAGGGTGAAAATACGGATAATTATTTTGCATGCTCTCCGCCACCTGCATCATGACGGATTCGATGCCCTGCATATCATAGCTTTGCTCGAGATCAGGCAAGCTTTCAAAGCCAGCCTCCAGCCTTGCAAGCGCTTTTTCCAAAACTTTGAGCGATTCTTTTTCAAACATTCCGATCATTCCTTTGCCAGGGAAGTGGATTTCCCAGCCGTCTGGTTTTCCAGCAGTTCGAGCACAAAACATAACGATGACAGGCGGTTCATGTAGCGCAAAAGTTCGGGGTTGCTGAGCTCTTCAAAGGTGGACAGTTCAGTGAGACGCCGTTCCGCGCGGCGGACAACCGCCCGCGCCAGCGAGAGGGCTGCGCCGCTGGGGGTGTCGCCCGGCAGGATGAACTCTTTGGGCATGCTGACCAGCTTGTGGATGGCGTCTGCCTGCTCTTCGAGCCAGTTGACGCGGCTGGCGTCGATGCCCTTGAACTTGCGAGCGTTATCAGGCGTGGCAGCGACTTCCGCCATCAGCCTGTACAAATCTCGTTGCACTTCGCGCAGGATAGGATGCGTTTGGGACGCCTGGCAGGAGGCGCGTGCCAGTCCCAGCGCGGCAGAGGCTTCGTCCATGGCGCCCAGGGCTTCGATACGAGGATGGTTTTTGGAAACGCGGTCCTCGCCGAGCAAGCCGGTGGTACCGTCGTCGCCGGTACGTGTATATAGTGGCATGGGGAGCATTATAAACGCCATTTCGAAAGGTTGGGAATTTCGCGTATAATCAATTCGTCTTTTCCAGGTCAAATTGGAGGTCTTTTGGGTGTAAAAAAGTCTCAATCCCGCCGGCTGACTCGACTCCTCCCGCTACTTGCAACGTCTGCCGCGATTGCCATGCTCATATTGACACCATTCTGGGCAATACGCTGGTACCGTTTGCCGTTCATAGGAGCGCTATTCGAAACAAACAATGTGGTCAGCTCGATCAACAGCGAGGGTTGGCCCGCGACCGAACAGGGGGTGAAATATCTTGACCGCCTGGTCGCATTGAATGGGGAAACGCTCACCAGCGTGCGTGATTTTGAACGCATTATGGAGGCCAATGGATTCGAGCCGGTCCGCTTATCTCTCATTCGGCCAGACGGGGAAGAGTACGAGATCGAGGTCACTCCTATCCAATTCTCACTCGCTGATCTTGTTTCTCTTTTCATCGCTCCATATTTGATAGGTGTGGCGTTCCTTGGGATCGGATTGTGGGCTTACCGCCTGCGCAGCGATCTGTGGGAAAGCCGCGCTTTGTTGTACTTTGTTTCCGGCGTGACTGTCCTTATGGCCACTCTCTTCGAGATCAGCACCACGCGCTATACCAACGCGCTGTGGGGATTGGCCGTCCTGCTCTCTGCGGGCGGGCTGATGTACCTGGCGATGCTCTTCCCACAGCCGACGCGCCTGGTGCGCGCCAACCCGCGCCTGCGATACCTACCATGGGTCCCATTGGCTTTGTTGGCTCCCATGATGGTCATCGTTGTAGTCTCGCCACCCTCGGCATACACCTATACCTACTGGTGGCAGTTCGGGTACCTGTGCATTGTACTGGGGTTTCTCTTCCTGGTAAGTGTATTGAGTTGGCGCATCTTTCGCGGCCAGTCGAACATCATTCGCCAGCAGAGCCGCGTGATCATTTTTGGGACAACGCTGGCCTTGCTGCCGATCATGGTCTATCTGGCTTTTCTTGGCAGTGGGCAGGCAACGGAGTTCCGCGCCTGGGTCCTCTTCCCGCCTATGATCATCATGCCGCTCTCGATCACGTACGCCATCCTGCGCTTCCGCCTGCTGGACGTGGACCGCATCCTGAGCCGGCTTCTGGCCTACCTGCTGACCACGGCCCTTGCGTTGGGTACGTTCTACGGGCTGATCGCGCTGCTCTCGTTGCTGCTGCAAGACGCCATGCAAGCGACCGACCCGTTGGTCATTGCTGCTTATTTGCTTTTGCTGGCGGCAGGATTGATGCCCGCCCGCAGCCTGATCCAGCGCGCAATCGACCGCCTGTTCTATCGCTCGCCGGCAGACTACCGCCGCGCATTGACCAGTCTCTCACGCCAACTGGTCATCACGCCCGATCTGAGCCAGACCCTGCGCACGATGGAAGAGCAGCTGCAACAGGCGCTGGCTCCGGAAAAATTTGTAGTCTACCTTTACAACGACGATATGGGGAAATACTTCCCGCACGCCTCGCGAGAAGACAGTGCGGTACCTTATCAGGTGGAAGACCCGCTGATCCATTTTATGCTGAAGGCCGGGACACCCGTCTGGTTGCCGCCCTCCGGTGAACTGCCCCCAGAATTGCGCGCCATGCGTGGCAACTACAACCGGTTGAAGGGTTATACCTTTGTACCGTTACACTATGAAGAGAAACTGATCGGTTTCCTGATGCTCGGCCCGCGCCGCTCCGGCGACCTGTATACCAGTGACGATCTGGATTTCCTGGCGGCGGTGGCTGCCCAGTCCACGCTGGCGCTGGAGAACGCGCGTTTGTTCGCCAACCTGCGGCGCACGCTGGACCAGACCATGGAAATGAAGAACCTGATGAGCGATATTTTCGCTTCGATCTCCACAGGCGTGATCACCACTGATCTGGACCGCAAAGTCACCTTATTCAACCATGCGGCAGAGCAAATTCTGGGCCTGGAAGCCTGGCAGGTGATGGGACGCCGGCTTTCGCGGGCTGTCCCCGGGCTCGGCATCGACCTGGATGATGTTACCGCCAGTACGCTGAATGATGGCGCGGTCATCCTGGGCACGGAACTCATGCGCCAGGTCCCGCCGCGCGGCGATATTTTCCTGCGCCTGTCCTGTTCGCCGCTGCGGGATGCGCACCTGGGGACAAAAGGCGCCACTTTGGTCTTCGAAGATCTGACCGAACGTCGCAATCTGGAAGCCGAGCAGGAGCGCATCCGCCAGACCTTCGGGCGGGTCGTCGCGCCGCGGGTGCGTGACCGGCTGCTGGCTGATCCCAGCAACCTGCGCCTGGACGGGACGAAGCAGGTGGTGACCACGTTGTTTGCGGACGTAAGCGGCTTCACTTCCTTTAGCGAGCGATTCACGCCGGAGGTCGTCTTCAAGGTTTTGAACACATACCTGTCGCTGGCAACCCAAGCCATCCTCGAGGAAGAAGGCACGCTGGACAAATTCATGGGCGATGCCGTGCTCGCCATCTGGAACAGCCCCGACCAACAAGACGACCACGCCCTGCGCGCCGTACGCGCCGCAGTAAGCATTATGAAGCGCGGGCTGTCCGCTCACACGCTTTTCCCCGACCCCGACCAGCACCTTGTCTTCCGCATTGGGGTCAGCACCGGCCAGGCCATGGTAGGGAACGTAGGCACCAGTGACCTGTTCAACTACACCGCCATCGGCGATGCGGTCAACCTGGCGCAGCGTTTGCAGATGGCGGCCAAACCCGGCCAGATCCTGTTATACAAGGAAACGTACGAAATTGTGGCAGGGCATGTCAAGGCCACCCCGCTCACCCCGCTGGTGGTCAAAGGCCGCGCACAACCGGCTGAAGTATACGAACTCAAGGGATTGAAGGGTTAACAGAGTGCGTCGCACCTAGTCTCATGCTCATCCCATACCACGAATCGATCACCCGCAAGGCTCTGAGCGAGCGCTTCAGCTCTCGCGCGCTGCAGGCGATCCTGGCGGCCAATCTCAAACAGGACGACCTGCTGACCGGGCAGATTGGTCACGACGAGTACCATTACGACAACAACGCCATCATCGCTTCCGACCGTTACCTCGAAGAACAGCGCGCATTGACCTTCTCCGCCCTGCAAAACGATAATCTTCTCGCCGCCTGGGCTGCTTTTGGCCGGCTGGTCCATACGGCCCAGGACTTCTACGCACACAGCAACTATGTTGACCTGTGGTTATCCCGCTCCAAAAGCAATGGCCAGGCGTCTCCCCCTCCGTCCGAGATTGCCCCCCTTATGGACGAATTGGTCCACAGCCCGAACCTGCACTCCGGGAAACTGTACTACCCGTGGGAGGTACTGGCCTTCGTTCCCGGGATAAAACGCTTTGTGATCCCCCTTTTACCGGCAGACTCGCACGCCCACATGCACCTTGACTCTCCCGCCCGCGGGGAGCGCTTCGCCTACGCCTTCGAAGCGGCGGTCAAGCGGACGCTCTACGAGTTCGATAAAACGGTGGCAGGCATATCGTCCGATCAGGAGGCGCTGTTCAAGGATCTATCACCTTGAATACTTCTTTCAAATAGTCAAGACGCGCCATCTCTTTGGATACCCTGGACTGGCCGTCAGGGCAGGAAGATTTCACGGATTAGACGGATGTTGTTCCATTTTTTTACGAAAAAATCCGTGATTCCCGCGTGATCCGTGTACTAAAAAAGGCCACCGATTAACTTTATAAAGCCATGATTCTGACATTTCCCGCTTGTCAAGTCACAGCCGCTCGCGTAGAATCACCAATTATCCAAATTGGAGGAGAAATATATGAATATCAAAAAACTTATCTTGGTCCTGTCCGTGCTGGTACTGGCAACTCTGGCTTGCAGGCTGTTCATCCCCGGTACGCCGACACCGCAACCGCCGCCGACCCTGCCGTCTGTCACGGAGGAACCCGCAACGCCCGAAACCGGTACGGTAGACATGGTTGCCAAGCTAGAAGAGCTGGGCGGGGAAACCTGTGAAGAAAATCCGGATTTTACCTGCGTCACCATCCGGGTCCCGCTGGACCATTTTGACGCGGCCAACACCGAGACGCTGGACGTTGCCTTCGCCGTCGCGCCTGCTACGGGCGAGCGCTATGGCATGTACGTGCAGGCCTTCCCTGGCGGACCGGGCGGCGAGGGCATCAGCACGGGCGGCCTGTTCTGGTTCTCCGAAGGCATTCTGGAGCATTACGACATCGTCTACTTCGACCAGCGCGGCTTGGGGCTTTCCCATCCTATCGCCTGCCCGGCTGCCTATGCCAAAGAGTTCCTAGGTTACTTGAATGAGACAAACCAGGCGGGCCTGGAAGGCTATGACACGCCTGCCGAACAGCAATCCGCGGTCGAAGATGCGCGGGCATTTGTGGATGAATGCGTAGCCGAGATCGGCCCGGACGCGGAAAAACTGGTTTACTTTGGCACCGACCAGGTCGCTGAAGACCTGGAAACCTTCCGCCAGGCGATCGGTGACGAGAAATTCATGCTCTACGGCGTCAGTTATGGCACGGCTGTGGCGCAGATCTACGCCGCCGCGCATCCCGACCGGCTGATGGGCCTGGTGCTGGACGGCACATCGGACCTGACGCTGACGGGCGAAGCAGGCTCTCACTCCCAGGAGGCAGCCTTTGACGAGGTGCTGGTGGCTACGCTCAAAGCCTGCGATTTGGACGAAAACTGTGTAGACGAGCTGGGTGGAGATGCCCTGTCTTTATATGATGACCTGGCCGAGAGGATCTCAGAAAACCCGGTCAGCTATGAGTTCCCGCTGCCTTCGGGCGAAAAGGTAAGCCGCACTTTCACCTTCAACCAGTTGGAGTACACCGCAGCCTACCAGATGTACGCGCTCAGCGGGCGCATGCTCTTCCTGCGCGCCCTGGCCGCCGCCAAAGACGGCGATATGGTGCCCCTGGCGCGCCTGCTTTACCAGCAGGCGCAGCTCGACCCGGCTACCTTCGAATATCTTGGCGACCCTACCTTCTCGGATAAAATGTTCTATAACGTGCATTGCACCGACAACTCGTACTTCAGCGGCACGGATGAAGAACGCATTGCAAAGACCATTGAAGAGGGGCAGGCTTCCAACGGCACGGTGCCGCGCCTGGACGGCAGTATCTATACCGGGCTGACCTGTACCTACTGGCCCAGTTCACCGGCCGATACGGTTGCAACGGAACCGCTGGCCGCTGAAGGGGTGCCGACCTTTGTACTGAACGCGACCCTCGATCCCGCAACGCCGTTCCACGAAGGCAAGGCTGTCTTCGATGGCCTGGCGGACGGTTACCATCTATACGTGAACGGCGGGCGCCACTCCATCTTCGGTTGGGGCTATGACTGTCCCGACACCTACATCGCGGACTTCATGGTCGACGGTGTGCTACCGGACCAGCGCGAGATCATCTGCGAGGACTGGGGGAACGCGGTCATCCGCGCGTACGAACCGCGCATCTCGCCGAACGCCAGCGACTACGCCGACCCGCTCGAGATCTTCTGGGCCATCGATGGTGAGATCCAGCTCCAACCCGAGTATTTCTATAACAGCTTCGAAAAGGATGTGTCCGTGGCCTGCCCGTTCGGCGGCTCGTTTACCTTCGGTCCCGGTGAGGCCGGGGAAGCTTACACCTTCGAAAATTGCGCCTACACGGACGGTTTCGCTCTGACCGGCACGGGCAGCTTCGATTACAGTGCCGGCCTGTTCAGCATCGAGGCCGAGGTGAGCGGCGACAAGTCCGGCACGCTGACCTATACCCGCGACGCCAACGCCGGCAGCATCTCCGTCACCGGCGAGTACGGCGGCGAGGCAATCGATTTGAAGCAGTAAAAGTATTTTTGGTAGTTTAATGCTCCGGGTGGCGTGTCCGCCCGGAGCATTTTGTATTTTGAAGAGCTTAAAAAGGGTAATTTGTCACTTGCTTTGAGGGCGGGCAATTTTGTATAGTATTACAAGGTCTAAAAGGAAATACCATAACAGGAGAATTGCCAATGCTTAAGACAATGCTACGTGTTTTTGCTGTTATCGTCATTGGATTAATTTCTGCAGTAATTGGCTTGATTATTGGCGCGCTTATTGGTGGGAATTTTGCCGAGCAATTCGTTTTCAACGGGGTGCGAGGTTACGAAGCCACAGGTCAAATAGGTTTTATTCTCGGCGCTTTGATAGGTTTAATCTTAAGCTGGCGACTTCTGTTCAAAAGGGAATAATCGCTTTACCCAACAAAGCGTTCAACGGACCCCCACAATGCACGCCCCGCAAAAAACGCGAGACAAGCGGGACAGGCGGCTGACCGCCAACCAAACTCATGATCGACCGGCCAAGAAGGTGCCAGCCATGAAATCACAGTTCATATTAATCCTGATAACAGTTAGTGTCCTGATGATATCAGGTTGCAACACCGGTACGAACCCGGTAACAAGCATCATCCTGGATTTCCCGCATGGCGGGCTTCGACTGCTGGTCCAACGAGATGGTGATATCCGCCTGTACTATGGAGCGCTCCCTACCTCTCAGGCCGTCAAGAATGGCATCTTCGATATCGACGAGCTGTTCCAGCAATTGCAGCTACGGCTGCATGAGGTCGTGCCTGCCGAAGCCAGGCCCCTCGGCCAACCCTACGGCATGGCAACCTTGGAGTTCAGTGACGGCAGCGAACGAGATTACCTGATTTACGATCAGGCTTTCGCTAAAGAACTCTTCAAAGCCGCATGCGCGAACAGCCTGGAGGTTGAGGATTCTGCCAGAAAGTTATTCACTGCCCAGTGCAACGACCTCAACACAACACCCTAGGACCGAACGAAGCCCACTACATTACAAGTTGAACAGCCGTCCAACAAGCGCAGGCATCCGACCGCTTCGCGCGCCATCCGGCACTCGATCTGAGCTATCATGACCGAAAGACTCTGAATAACATTGGCAGAAACCCGGGTAGCTTTCAAGTATAATCCCCCCATGGACTTAAAAACTTTACTTAATGAATCGATGAAGGACGCGATGCGCTCCGGCGATACGGTGCGCAAGAACACCATTCGTTTGGCGCTGGCAGCCATCAAACAGGTCGAAATAGACAAACAAACCACACTGGATGACATGGCGGTCATCGCGCTGCTGCAAAAAGAGATCAAGAACCGTCTGGAAGCTGCCGAAGAGGCCAGGCAAGCCGGGCGTGATGACCTCGTCAAGGAAAACGCAGCCGAAATTGCTGTGCTGAAAGTTTTCCTGCCCGAAGCCTTGTCCGCGGAGGAACTGCGCGAGCTCGTCATGGCCGCCATCGCAGAGAGCGGTGCCTCCGGTCCTACCGACATGGGCAGGGTGATGAAGGTCGCCCTGGAGAAGGTGGCTGGCCGTGCGCCCGGTGGCGAGGTCAGCGCGAAGGTGCGCGAGTTGCTGGCTGGCTAATTAATGGCTTCTGATCGCCCGGAGAAAGTTCCGATCCGCGTCCGCACGTTTCAATTCATCCTGCTCATCCTGGTGGGGTTGGTCTCGCTGGCCGCCCTGCTCGTGCCGCTGGCCCTCAGCCCGGGGGCTTTGCCGCTTTCCGCAGGAGACGTCGCGCCGCGCGACTTGCAGGCTCCCCAGGCGATCGAGTACGTCAGCGAAGTACGCACGGAGGAAGCGCGCGCGGCAGCCGTCCGCGCTATCCCGCAGGTCTACTCCCCGCCCGACCCGTCCATCGCGCGCGGACAGATCGAACGCCTGCGCTCTGCCCTCGACTATATCAGCCTGGTCCGCGCTGACGAATTTGCCACACCCGAGCAAAAGCATGTGGACCTGCAAGCCCTGAGCGACCTGACCCTCAAGCCCGAAACCATCGAACAGATTTTAGAGCTATCATCTGCCCGCTGGGACGCCATCCAACAGGAGTCTTTAAGCGTGCTGGAACAGGTGATGCGCAACATCATCCGCGAGAACGACCTGCAAACGATCCGCCGCAGCGTGCCTTCGCTGGTCAGCCTCACGCTGACCGAAGAGCAGGTTGGACTGGTTGCTGAGTTGGTGTCCGCTTTTATCAAGCCGAACAGCTTCAACAGTCCCGAACTGACCGAGATCGCCCTTCAGGCAGCGCGAGATGCCGTGGCGCCAGTGGTCCAGTCCTATAAACCGGGCGAGATGGTCGTGGCCGGTGGCCAGGTCATCACCCCGGCGCAACTGGAGGCGCTCGAAAAACTGAACCTGATCGAGCCCAGCCCGCAATGGCAGGATTACCTGGGCGTCTCTGCGCTGGTGATCCTGCTGACCTCATTCGTGGGCCTGTACTTTCGCCGCCGTAATCGTCCCTTCCTTGCCGAAATCCGCAGCCTGCTGCTGATCTCCATTGTTTTCATTATTTTCATCGTTGGGGCGCGCCTGTCCATCCCCAACCGTACGGTCATCCCGTACCTTTTTCCAATCCCGGCTGTCGGCTTGCTGCTGGCAACACTCTTCAGCCTGGAAACCGGCCTGGTCTTCGCGTTGGTTATGTCCATCCTGGCGGCATACGGCCTGCCCAACACGCTCGACCTGATGCCCTACTACCTGCTGTCCTCATTGATGGGTGTGTTCGTTCTCGGGCAGGCGCGCCGCTTCTGGGCCTTCTTCCGCGCGGGGATGGCCATCGCCGCTGCCGGGATCGCGGCGATCCTGGCCTTCCGCCTGCCCTTCAGCCAGATGGACTGGGTCGGCATCGCCACACTGCTGAGCGCGGCGCTGTTCAATGGGTTTGCTTCAGCCAGCGTCGCCCTGTTGCTGCAATACTTCCTGGCCCAGATTTTAGGCTTGACAACGCCGCTGCAACTGCTCGAGATTTCGCGCCCGGATTTCCCCCTGCTGCAATTCTTCTTGCGTAACGCGCCAGGCACCTACCAACACAGCCTGCAGGTTGCCAACCTGGCCGAGCAAGCCGCTGAAAACATCGGCGCAGACACCCTGCTCACACGCGTGGGCGCGCTCTTCCACGATGTGGGCAAGGCCATGAACCCGACCTTCTTTATCGAGAACCAGGCTCACAGCGATATCAACACCCACGAGGATCTTGACCCCGCTGAAAGTTCTGCCGCCATCACCCGGCACGTGCTGGATGGCATCAAGCTGGCACGCAAGTATCGCCTGCCGCGCCGCATCGATGATTTCATCCTAGAGCACCACGGTACCATGATCACCCGTTACCAGTACAACCAGGCCGTCGAGGCGGCGGGCGGGGATGAGAGCAAAGTAGATGCGGAGAAGTTCCGCTATCCCGGCCCCAGTCCGCGCTCGCGCGAGACAGCGATCTTGATGCTGGCCGACGGCACCGAAGCGCGTGTCCGTGCCGGTAGGCCCGCCAACGAAGAAGAACTGCGGACCATCATTCGCAGCACCATCGAGCACGCCCAGTTGTCCGGGCAGCTCAACCACACTCAGCTCACCTTGAGCGACCTCAACAAGATCGCCGAGTCCTTCGCCACCACATTGCGCGGCTCCTTCCACCCGCGCATCGAATATCCGCAAGCAAAGGGACCGTCCGCTGCGGAAGACGTCCCGACCCTGCCGCGTAGCAAAGTCAAAACGTGATCCATATCGAAGCCAATCCATCCCTGCAAACCACCCTCGCGCCGGAGCTTCTTGAGCGCGCGGCCCTGGCTGTGCTGGCGCACGGATCGACCGACGGCGATCTGGCCATCGTGTTGACGGACGATGCACAGCTGCACGAACTGAACCGCGACTATCTGGGCATCGACGCTCCCACCGACGTGCTCTCCTTCCCCGCCTCCGAAACGGACCCGGAAACTGGCCGCCGTTATCTGGGCGATATTCTCATCTCGGTCCCGCGCGCTGAAGAGCAGGCCCGCGCTGCCGGTCACGCGCTGGAGGCCGAAGTCCAATTGTTGATCGTGCACGGGACGCTGCACCTGCTAGGCCACGACCATGCCGAGGCCGCCGAGAAAGCCCGCATGTGGAAAGCGCAGGCCGAAGTCCTGGAAAGACTCGGGTTGTCGGAAATTGAAATCAAGGAAGATTCAACCTGAGCGGACATGAAGCGCAGCGAGGCGGCAGTCGCATAGTCCCCGCGGAGAAAAGGGTGCTTCGACTACGGCTTTCGGCCTCCGCTCAGCCCCATAATATGAAATCATTCTTCAGTTCTCGCACCCGCTCCTTTGGTTATGCATTCCGTGGCTGGTGGCATGTCCTGCGCACGCAGCGAAACGCCTGGATCCATGCCGTCATTTCGACCGCGGTGATCGTCGTATCGTTATGGCTGAGATTGCCCCCTCGTGATTTGGCCGTGCTGCTGGTGACCATCGCCATGGTCTGGGCGGCGGAGTTCTTCAACACGGCCATCGAAGCGGTGGTGGACCTGGCCAGCCCGTTGCAGCACCCGCTGGCAGCCGTTGGCAAGGACGTGGGCGCAGCCGCCGTCCTGATCGCTGCGTTGGCAGCGGTCGGCGTGGGTCTGTTGATCCTGGGGCCGCCGTTGTGGGAGCAAGTCAAAGTCTGGTTTATTTAACCGCTGAGCACGCGGAGACCGCGGAGAAATAAAAAAAAGAGTCTCTGCGTACTTTGCGATCTCGGCGGTAAATTAAGGAGAAGTTTATGGCTTTATCGTTTCAATTCGGCACGGTCGGTTCCCCGCTTGCCACGCCCAAGAAACCGGGCGGCTCAGTGGGCGCGATCGAGTTCAGTAAATCCCTGGGGCTGGAAGCGCTCGAACTGGGCTGGGTGCGCGCGGTACGCGTCAGCGAAGAGACTTGCGCCGCCATCAAAGGGACCGGGGCAGGGCAGTGTGTGAGCTTGAGCGTCCATGCCCCTTACTTTATCAACCTGAATGCGGACGAGATCGAATGGCCCAAGTCCCGCCAGCGGCTGATGGACGCGGCGCACTACGGGAACCTGGCCGGAGCGACCGATGTTATCTTCCATCCCGGCTCATACTTTGGGTATGACCCGCTTGAAGTGCTCAAAGTCGCCATTCCGCGCTTACAGGGCTGCGTGGACGAACTGCGCGCGGCAGGCAACCCGGTCACCTTGCGGCCCGAGACGATGGGCAAATCCGCCATGCTCGGCTCGCTGGAAGACACGCTCGAAATGAGCAAAGCTATCGCAGGCGTGGAACCCTGTCTCGACTTTGCCCACCTGCATGCCCGCCCCGGTGACGGGACCTGCAACACTTATGATGAATGGGCAAGCTACCTGGAAACGTACAGCAAGGCGCTGGGGAAAGAATCGCTGAAACGCCTGCACGTCCATCTTTCGGGCATCGAATACGGACCCAAGGGCGAAAAAAACCATCTCAAGCTGGAAGAAGCCGACCTGGATCTGCCTGCCCTCTTCCGCGCGCTGAAAGACTTCGGCTGCGCCGGGCGCATCCTGTGCGAAAGCCCAATCATGGAAGAAGACGCGCTCAATATGCTGAAAGCCTGGAAGGAAGTCAGCGGAGAAAGTTAGAAATTAGGCCCAAAACTTATTCGGCACGCAGATGGACGCTGATGAAAAAGCAGAAATCAGCGTTTTTTGCGTCATTTGCCCCCTTCGCGCAATTTGCGTTAGAGTTCTTTTTGCCGGCTTTTTACGATAACCTTAACAATTTTCCAGAAGTGTGCGTGTCAACCTTGACGCCCCGGTAGAGCGTCACCGCGCCGCTGCCCAGCACACGCCATTCCCCATCTTCCGTCAGCATTCCGGTGTATTCATCGATGCCGAGCAGGGTCACGCCGGGCAAGAGAGCCTTTAACTTACCCGCCCAGTTCTTCCCAAAGGTATTGTGATGCGGCAGCACGCAGGCATTCTGCACCAGGTTCAATCCATGCTTTACTTTCCCTCGGCCCGGATCGTAATAATGCTCGCACAGCACCATCGCCCCTGCGCTGGAACCGGCAATAACAGCTCCATTCTGGTAAGCCTCCAGCGCAGCCTCCCAAGCTTTGCTGTCCGACAGCATCTGGCCGAGATAATGTGTGAACCCGCCCAGCAGGTAGATTAGTTTTGCAGAACGAAGACTCTCCGCGATTTTCGGATCGTTTGCACTGGCCTTGTCGATCAAGGGCAGGGACTCAACATTCCGCGCGCCCAGCCCCCGGAACCAGCGCACGCCGTTGTTCCCGGCGCGGACGTGGTTCTTGTCAGGCGCAGCGGCAGTTGGTATGATACGGATAAGCATATCGAAGCCGCCGGCCAGCTCGATGGCGCGTAAATCCGGTTCGCGCATCGCGCCGCCGAACTCCGCGCCGCCTTCCAGCAACAAATAACCCACCTAAACCTCGATATTGATATTAATGATACGGTCCAGGCGGAAGCTGCGTTCCGCCTTGCGCATATGACAATGCGCATGCAAATAGAGATAATCCGACAGGCCGATCACCTGGTAGGGCGTGATCCAGCGCTTGCTGCGCATCCCCTTGCCGTCCACATAAGTGATGCGAAGGCGCTTCCCACTCTTGATGGCCTCGGACAACTCGATAGGTAGTTCCACATCGTCTTTGGGCCAGGCCGGGGAGCTGTAGATGCCGATAAAATCATCCAATCTGCCACCGGGCGGTTTGATCGCTTCCATCATCCCAAAGAAAACACCCCGGTCGGTCAGCGCGTCAGCCAGGGCGCGGTGGGAGGTATCCATAGGCACGCCGAAGGCCTCCGCCAACGAGAGCAGCGTGTTGGAGGGCAGGTCGAAGCGTTCGCGCGCGATGATCAGTGTGTCGATCAGGTTGGGGATCTGCACTTCCCGCCCGGCGCGGCGGAATTCGCTATCCAGGAATTGCAGGTCGAACTGCGCGTTGTGGCAGACCACCACCGCTTCACGCAGGTAAGCGGCCACCTCGTCAACAATCGCTTCGAACGGGGGCGCGGTAGCAAGCTCGTCATCCGTCAGACCGTTGGTGCTGGATGCCGCGAGCGAGAGTTCCCGTCCCGGGTTCACCAGCGTCTGGTACGTATCCCGTATCCGTTTCCCTTCGGTCAGCACGATCCCCACCTCGCAAATGCGATCGCCGAACCAGGGCGAAAGGCCGGTGGTCTCCAGGTCCAGAAATGCAAAGCGGCAATTGGTGAGATCAAACATGAACAGATTTTACCCTTTCTTCCACCAGATGCCCGTACACTCTGGCAGGATGACCCAGTTCTTCTCGCGAACCTGCTGACCCATCTCCTCCCCGAAGAAAAACGTGGACAGTTCGACAGCTTCCTCGAGGGACTCGAAACGGTAATCGCTGCGCGTCCAACCGCGCTCGAAGCCTGCCTCCGTTAACCAGTCGAAATACGCCCTCAGATGCTCCGGCGGACGGGGCTTCTCCGTGCCCGTGCCCAGCGACTCGATCATGAGAACCATCCCGCCAGGCCGCAGGATGCGTTGGATTTCGTTCAAGCCATCTCGTAACGCGGATTGCCAATCCGCGCCACCCCAAACGGCGAGATAACTAAAACTCCAACCCGAAATAACCAGGTCCGCGCTGGCGTCCTGGACCGGGACTTGGCGATGGTCGGCCACGCCAGTTTCCCAATTGGTTAGTCCCATTTCCCGCAATGATGTTTCAGCGATTGCGAGCATATGCGCGGAGGAGTCAAAGGCCTTGATGGAGCGCACACGCGGCGCCAGCAGGCGTGTCAGGCGTCCCGTCCCTGCACCAAGTTCGACCACGTCCAGTCCCTTGAGCGGGCAGTAATCCTCGATAGCGGCCAGCAGGTTGTTCTGGTAGTCTTCGCGCCGGATCAAGCGTTCGTACTGGTCAGCGTGCGCTTCGTAGACTTCTTTTTCGGTGGGCATCATCGGCCTCCCCAGCCAAATTCTTCGAATGGAATATCTTCCAGGTAGTTCTGGATAGCTCTTTTAACATACGGGATGGTGTTTTCCGGTAATGCGTCCACATCGTACCAGCGCAACTCATCGCATTTCTCAGGTTCGGCGTTGAACGGCTCCCCGTCCCATTTCTTGATATGGACGAAGAAATCCACGCGCTCGCCTGTGCCCGCGCCAGTGCCCGAAAGGGGTAAAAGGGTATCGTCCGATTTGCGGTGGGTCACGGTGGCGAAGGTAACATCCTTCACGTGGATATGGACGCCAATTTCCTCATGAGCTTCTCGCACCGCCGCCATGCGGACGGTTTCGCCTCCATCCAGATGCCCGGCCGGGACGCTGTAATTGCCGTCTTCGAAGCCGGTGTTGAAACGGCGCAACAGCAAGATCTGGTTTTCGCGGAAAAATAATAAATGGACGGTAACCGGAAATTTTGCACGCATGCTGGGTTTATATCGCCAACTTTTTTAAGCTCAGCGCACCGTCAACCAGGCCCCGACGAAAACGACGATCAGGCCGAATAAGCGCTGCAAATCCATGGGACGGGTCTGCATCCCTAACAGGCCATACTGATCCAGGAGGGAACTGATTACCAGTTGCCCGGCAATGATCAACGTAATCGCGGTGGCTACCCCCACGCGCGGGATCATATAGCTCACCCCACCGACCACAATCAAACCCATCGAACCTGCTGCCAGGGCATACCAGGGCAGGCTGCGCCAGTTCCCCAGATTGCCGCCGCCTAAAAAGATCAACGGAATCGCAACCAGGAGCGCACCCCCGATGTGAAGGATGAAGATGCTCTCCAGCATACCGAGGCGCTGGGTGATCATGCTGGCCAGCGGACTTTGCAGTCCCACCGCCACGCCGCTAACCAAGCCGATAAGTATAATAGGGATCAGTGCTTGCATGTGGACATTGCTCCTTTACCCGAGGAATTCCATCAAGTGTACGCCAGGTCAGACGTAGAATCAAGCAGCTAAGCAGCCGCTTGATTAGCATTTTTTATTTCAGGCGAATCGCACCTGAATAATAAAACCCCTTTCGCGAACTGCGTAATTTCTATAAATTCTAAATTGAGACACCGGCTCTCAGGTTGACAAATTCAACCCTCTCCGGGCCAGGCTGTAAATTGCCAGCCCCAAAGCAACCACGGTTGCCGCCCATGCGCTATACGCCACGAGCGGTGCAGCCGCCTGCTTGAGCGCGATCCCGGCAAAGGCCCACACGAACACAAACAGGTAGCCAGCGTCCCGGCGGCTAAGAGCCATAGCCAGGCCAACCAGGCTGGCAGCGACCAACATGATGACTGCCCAGGTCTGCGGCGCGATCCCAAATCCATCCCAACCGATGGAGTACAGATAATCAGTGATGTTGGCGATGGTAGCGACCGAAATCCAACCCAGGTAGACGCTGAAGGGAATATCAACGGTCCATTTCTCAACAGCACTGACCGGCGCACGTCCGACATTCAGTTTCAGGTAACTGAGCATCAACGTGACCAGCAGGGCCAGCATGACCAGAACGCTCAACCCGAACAGGTTGTAGTGCCAGCAGAAAAGCCAGGCCGCATTGAAGGCGCCGCTCAATGCGAACCAATATCCCAGCTTTTGCAAGCGGGGGTTCTCCTTCTGCGCGGGTAAAAACTGATAGATAGCAAAAGCGATCCAACCGATATAGATAATGCCCCAGATGGAAAATACATAGCCAGCCGGCACAAAGAACACCTCGAAGCGGTCCGAAATTTCACCGGTATTCTGACCGTTTAGCGGCAGCGCCGAGGCCAGGATATTGACCGCTAAAGCCAAAACCACCGACAGGGCATTGGCAAGTTGGCGTACAGTTTCTTTTGACATTTATTCTCCATTCCTTTTGAATACTGGTTCTTCCGTTTTTAGCGGGATAGAGCCCCGAAAATTTGGTTGTGAGCGTGCGTACGCACGCTC
>Ga0105091_10000495_pt1 | contig 16594 bp, 15 predicted proteins | sample PPLLak1March2015_FD_87022 | JGI IMG/M metagenome (GOLD analysis project Ga0105091, IMG submission 87022) | Freshwater sediment microbial communities from Prairie Pothole Lake near Jamestown, North Dakota, USA - PPLs Lake P7 Core (1) Depth... | ecosystem: Environmental > Aquatic > Freshwater >... | reverse complement strand
TGATCTAAATATTCCGTCATAATCTTATCGGCGTTTGACAATCATACACTGGTATTTTGCAGTGATCACGGGAACCTCAGGTTTACCCGCGAGAAATTCAGTAATTGCTTTTTTAGCTCCCGGACATGCCTTCCATTCATAACCCTCCAAAACGATGATACCCGACGGTAACATCCTTTCGTAAAAAAAGCGAAGACTATCCATAATAGATCGATAGAGACCGACGTCGATATGCACGAAACTGAAAAATTTATCTTTAATAACATCGCACGTATCGTATGGGAATATACCGGGAAAAAGTTTCACGTTGCTGCGGTCCCGGCAAAATTCACGAACAAATTCGAGAGAGGTATCGGCAAGGTCTCCTTTTTTGTGAAAATCAATTTCCGGATTTTCGGCAGGCTCTCCTGAAAAAGTATCAAACAGAAAAACAGTTTTATCGGGACAGGTTTTTGCCAACAGTTTCCCGGTGCCTCCTTTGTAAACGCCGACTTCAGCTACATCTCCTTTATACGTATTTGTACTCCGCGAGAGTTGGTACAGCATAAAACAACGGTCCTCGTCCACGACAGTATGGTCTTTTATCTCCTTATAAAGCAACTGGAATTCCGGGATCCTGCTCCATAATTCGGGGAAAGTTCTGTCACACTGTTTCACTTTCAGCCCTACAAGCATAAAAACTTTTTTCAGCGATGGTTTGAAAAATGTTCTGATTTTTTTATCTATCATAAAAACTCTATTTCCAGCCGCAGTAACATTGATAGTGATGATAATAATCGCTAAAGCTTATCCCGACTTTTAATCATCGCTTTCCTTTGGCTACTAATAAAGCCTAAACATTGTCAATTTCAATAGGAAAAATGCTTATTTATCAGGTGTAATGCTTTGGCAAGCGATGCCAGAAAGTTAAGCTGCTGGTAAGTCGTGTTTGAAAAAGGAAATATAAAGATTATGCAATTATTGAAATGGTATAAGAGGTTTCCGGCTTATGCTATTTACAAATAGAGCCGTTTCTTTCATTGCTTTGATTTTTTATGTGTAAATTTTTTGCGTCCTTCGGAGTAGTCGGCGACGATTTGGCCGGAGCCGCAAAGTTTCCATTTATAACAAGGCCTTCGAGGCCGACGGGGGCGCTGATGTAATCATAAATTCATGCCAGCTGCTTTGGCTTTTTGACGAAGAGTCGTGGCGGCCGGAGTCATCGATGTTTTTAAATCTTTGAGCAGGCGCGGATACTGCTTCAATGCCTCTAACGCATCGTTCCACTGTTTGGGGTGCTCTTTTTGATAAAAAGAGGCAAAATCAAGGCAGATGGCCAAATACGCGGCGCGTGCTCTTTGCTGTTGGCTTGTGGATCGTAAGATTGCCTCTTCAACCTCGGATTTCATAGCTTCACGCAGCCCGGCAAACTCCAGAGACCGGTCAGGCAGCAGCTCGATACTTGCCGGCTGTTCAAGCTTAATCCGGTAAAATATTTTTCCGTCTTTTTCAATCTTTGCTCCGCCGTGATCGGTGATGTTTCGCTGGGCCAGCATAATCAGCCGGTCGCCGAAGCTGGTAATGGTTTCATCGGCAGGCATATTATCGCGGGTCTTATTTCGATATACATCATTGATGTCCCAGCCCTGCGACATCATCCATTTGCAGCCGTGTTGCACACCGGCAATGGTGCAGGCGGTGGCCGCATCGCAGTCGGCGTCCCAGCCGAAATTAAAAGCAATTATTGATGTTTTGATATAGTCGCCGCCGCCATAGAGCAATGCGCTTATAACTGATGCCGTGTTTAGTTCGAAACCGTTGCGGTCCCGCATTTCACCTTTAAAGCGGGAATATTTCTCCTTGACGAGCCGGCGAGTGGCACGCCAGTCATCGGGATTCTGCTTATGCCATGCGCGAACATCGCGTACCACCTGGCCAACGACGCAGTTGGGATCAACCGCAGCCAAACCCGCATCGATAATCTTGTCTGTATCGCTGGTCACAAACGCAGCGGCGATCATTGTGTCGAACAATTGTGTCGTTTGTGCAGGCTCACCGCTGATGGCGACCCTGGTGTAATTTAAGCCAATGCGTGCGGCTGTTACAGGCATGCCGGGTGAAATTAAGCCCCATGATTCCGAAATGAATTGGCCGGAGATATTGAAATCAGCCCATGGATTCAATGGCAGCGAGCCGGTATCGGGCGGAAATATCTCCAAATCCATCAAGGCCCGGGCGTATTCATTGGCACACCAGATATCGTGATTGATATGTGCCAGCCAGAGCTGGTAAATCTGTTGGGGACGCAGGAATAATGAGCCATTTTCCTGCATTGCGATTACATAGACCCATTCGAAATCCGTGTCATCATCGGCCCATGCGCCGTTCGGTAAAGCGGGGACATATTCAGTGATATTACCTGGTTCGGCGATATATTTATTCTCGTGTTTTAGTCCGTTGAGATCGCCGAGCAGATGGCCGAGCAGGCCGCCGCGAATTTTATCCTCCAGTTGGTCCGCTGAGATTTCGAAATACTGTCCCTCCTGCGCTGTGATAATCCCGGGAACAGATTCTATCATGATCAAAACAACAATCAGCCAATTAAATTTATTTTTCATTTTTACACTCATCAGAATAAATTGATGGGCTGCCTTTTGACAAACTCAGGATAGGCAAGCCCCACTCTACAAAAATTGATTATATCAGAATAAATCGATGGGCTGAAGCCCATCCTACGAAATCTGGATTCCCGCCTGCGCGGGAATGACAAAAGGATACGTGGTTAAAGTTTTTTATGGGTGAAATTTTTGCGGCCGTCGGAGTAGTCGGAGACGATTTGGCCGGAGCCGAGTAGTTTCCATTTATAAATAACGAGGCCTTCGAGGCCAACTGGGCCGCGGGAGTGAATCTTGGTTGTGCTGATACCAACTTCAGCGCCTAAGCCATAACGGAAGCCATCGGCGAAACGCGTGCTGCAATTCCAATAGACACCTGCCGAATCAACTAAATTCATGAATTTCTCAGCATTCTCTTTATTTTGCGTGACTATCGAATCGGTATGGCGAGAACCGTATTTATTGATGTGGTTAATTGCCTCATCGATACCATCAACGACTTTTATGGAAAGGATATAATCGAGATATTCTGTCCGCCAATCCTTTTCAGTAGCGGCTTTGGTCTTGATAATCGCGCGGGTTTTGTTATCGCCTCTAAGCTCGACATTTTTTTCATCAAAGGCAGCCTTAATTTTCGGCAGAAATTCTTTTGCGATTTTGCTATCGACCAGAAGCGTTTCAGTAGCATTGCAGACCGCCACATACTGGCATTTGGAATCCAGGGAGATTTTCGCCGCCATATCGATATCTGCATCGCCATCGACATAGACATGGCAGATGCCTTCGGCGTGACCGAGGACAGGGATATTCGTATGATTCATTATATAGCGGACAAATTCATTCGAGCCGCGTGGAATGATAAGGTCGATGAAATCATCCTGCTTGAGCATTTCGGCTACGTGCTGGCGGGTTTCTAATAATTGAATCCAGCCGGAGGGGATACCTGCACTCACAGAAGCATTAGCAATTATTTTTGTGAGAATTTTATTTGTATTGGCTGCTTCGGAGCCGCCTTTGAGAAGAACGGCATTTCCGCTTTTCAAACACAAAGTTGAAATCTGGACGAGGGCATCCGGCCGTGATTCGAATACGACACCAATGACTCCGATGGGGCAGCTTACTTTATAAAGGTTAAGGCCTTCATCGAGTTCGGTCGCTGATAAAGTTTTTCCTACGGGATCATCGAGTTTAATCAGGCTTTCGATACCCGCGATAGTCTCTGCGATTTTTTTCTCATCGAATTTCAGACGTTTGAGCAGGGGGGCCATAATTTTGCTTTTCTCTGCAATTTTCAAGTCTTTTTGATTAGCGGCGATAATTTCTGCGCTTTTGTTTTTCAGAACCTGGGCTATCTGCGCGAGTGCCGAATTTTTTATATCTGTCTTTACGGCACCTAATAATATCGCCGCCTGTTTAGCCTTTTGTGCTTTTTGTTGTATACTCATAATTTTCTACCACTAAGTCGCAAAGACACGAAAAACGTAAATAATTCGGCGGGGTAAACCCCGCCCTACATTGGTGTGCACAGCACACCCTACAATTTATAAAAAAAACTTTGTGTCTTAGGAGCTTCGTGGTAAAATTATAAATTGAAAATAGTAAATAATAAATAGAAATTCGAGTGTCCGCCGCCCTAAAGGGCGTCGAGACCTTCGGCCCGCCGCAAAAGCGGCGAGGCATGTTGCGGGTGTAGCTTAGTGGTAAAGCTCCAGCCTTCCAAGCTGGTTATGTGGGTCCGATTCCCATCACCCGCTTTAATCCGGAGGACGGATAACAGAAGACCGAGGACAGAGGACCACTGATAAATCGTAGGGACAAAGCACAGAAAATTACGAAAAAATAGAAAATCAGAAAAAATATTTTTTATTTATTACTTGTCGTACCCTCACCTAAATTATTGTCACTGTTGAAGTTAAATCTTAAGAGGGAAGGTCCTATAATAAAAATAAAATATTTTTTAAAAAAATTGGAGTTTTATGTTGACGAAGTGGTGACAAGTGGCAATAATTCCCATTAAATGGTTAACAAGTGGCGATGAGTGTAAGGTAAGTGGAGACAAGTGCATGCTTTTATTAACAGGCGAGTATGAGCATATGGTGGATGAGAAGGGCCGTGTGCTGGTCTCCAACAAACTCCGCAATCAAATCGATACCAAGGAGCACGGAAGCAACTTTTATCTTGTGGTAGGCGCAAACGGAATCTTGTGCCTATATCCGGAAAGATGCTACGAGGAAATGATTTTCACAATGGCACAAAAGCATACAGCCCCGGATGAAATCTTAGCGTTCGAGCGAATGAACTTCGCTTTGGCAGGGAAGGTTGAACTAGACAGCCAGGGACGGCTGTTATTAAATGAAAAACTGCGCAAACGCGCAGGTTTAAAAGATAATGTGACACTGGTAGGGGTGCGGGACCATATCGAATTTTGGAACACGCCGGACTGGGAGCAGTATCTTTCGGACAATATGGCGCAATATCAGAAGCGCGCGGCCCAGGCAAGGCAAGAGGTCCTGCAAAAGCAGAGTCAAAATTTAGAGGGGTGAAAGGAGTCATCTATGTTAGAAATGTATCCAGACCATTGTGAAGTCGTAAAGGCGGGGTTAAGCGGCATAAGGGCAGCCGATGAGCAGACTGTTGCATCATTGGAGGTACTCAATGACCGGCTTGAAAGAGTAAAAAAGCTTGGCGGCAGGTTCTTGAATGTCGGCTTTTCACCGGCCGCTGAACAGATGAGGAAACAATCAGGTAAATTAGCGGTAAGCCAGGGCTAACAGTGAATGGTTCGGCAACGCAGCATATACCAGTTCTAGCAGAAGTGCTTGTTGAACAGATAAAGCTGCCGCAGGATGCGGTGATGGTCGATGCGACCATAGGACATGGAGGTCATAGTTTACTGTTCGGCAAGAGATTGGGCCCCAAGGGAGCTATAATCGGCCTGGACGTTGATATAACTGCTATCCAAAGGGCCCAATCTGTTTTAGAAGGATTATCATGCAGGGTGATTTTGATAAATTCCAATTTCACAGATATAGCGGATGTTGTGCGCGCACAAGGGTATGAGAAGGTTGATTTTATACTTGCGGATTTGGGATTTTGCTCGGCACAAATGGAGGATGACACAATGGGTCTGAGCTTTCAAAGAAATATGCCGCTCGATATGCGTTTGGATAAAAGATTAACGACCACTGCTGCCGATATAATCAATAGAACAGATGAAAAGACGCTGGCCGATTTGATTTATAAATACGGCGAAGAAAGGGCATCGAGAAGGATAGCGAGATTTATAGTCGAACGCCGTCATCGAGAACCGATTACTTCGACTGGTCAGCTTGCTTTGATTGTTTCAAGCGCTCTTGGAAAAGGCGGACAATGGACAAAGATGCATCCGGCGACAAGAACTTTTCAGGCGCTTAGAATCGCTGTTAATAACGAGCTGGACAACCTGGAAAAAATGCTCGGTTCGGCACCTTCGATACTTGGGAAAAATGGTTTTGCGGCAGTTATAAGTTTTCACAGCCTTGAGGACCGGATAGTAAAAACGAATTTCAGGGACAATGAGCAAAAAGGTATATATAAAATAATTACAAAAAAACCGATATCGCCCGGCCGCGAGGAGATATCGAAAAACAGAAGAGCAAGGAGCGCAAAGCTAAGGATAGCGCAAAAAGTTTAAGGCAATATTGAAGGGAGTCATAAAATGACATCGGATGCAAAAATCGGTTTATTGCTTGGGCTTGTTTTCATATTTGTCATTGCGTTCATAATTAACGGCCTGCCGGGACTTCATCAGAAAGATGACAGCAATAAACTTACCACCAATATGGTCGGACTGGAAAATAACCCATCAGGAATAGGCGCAAATGAGCGAAGGATTCAGATGGCCCTGGATCAACCGTCTAATCCCGAAGCAGCGGGCGCTTCCGCTGTTAGCGCCCCTGATGCCGCAGTTACGCCTTTGCCGCAGGGACAGCAGCCGGCTGCGATAGCAGACAATCAATTTAATCCAACACCGGTTCAGCAGACTCCCGGCAGTGTCGGAGTAGCCCCGGCGGATATTGCAGGACCGGCTGTTTCAATTGAGCCGGGCGCTATACCATCAGCTCCGCAAGGGGAAGCCCTGCCGGTTAATCCGCAGCCCGCATCTGCACCTGAAAATGCCAAGACATCGCCAGCTAAGATTTATGTAGTGCAGGAAGGCGACAGCATGACTTCCATTGCAAAAAAAGTTTACGGGCCTAAAGAAGGAGTAAAGCAGAAAAATATAGATGGAATATTTGCTGCCAATCGCAAGATTCTTTCATCAATAGATTCAGTCCAGGTCGGCCAAAAACTTGTAATACCGCAAATAGCCGGTTCTACGGCGGCAGCGACACCCGCCGATGTTTTGCCTGATAAGAATTTCACAAAGGTTGAAACAGTTGGTCAAAAACGCGCGGCCGCAAATACAAAGAATGAAAAACAGGCGCCCCCGGCAAAAGCAGGAAGTATTTATGTCGTAAAAGAAGGCGACAGCCTCTGGAGAATTGCGACCACACAGCTTGGCGACGGCAACCGTTACAGAGAGATAGTTAAAATGAACAGTGATAAATTATCAACTGAAGATGATATAGCGGTCGGAATGCAGTTAAAAATGCCGGCAAAATAATGTCGGCTTTGGTGTTTGATTATGAGGTTGGGGTTTCGTCTTGTTTTTGTTGCTTTGTACTGCACGTTGGTGATGCTGTTAGCCGTATCGCTTCGCAATTCCAATGACAGATTATTTTACCGGATATGTGCTGCGCGGGTGACGCAGAGCCGGCTAAAGCAGCAGCTTGCCACAAAACAGCTTCAACTGGAAAGCATGATTAATCCGGCCAGTGTCTCACAGCAGTTTAAAAAATAAATTTGCTCTGTGAATGTCGTGTCATTTCGACCGAAGCCCCGTTGGGGCTGAGTGGAGAAATCAGATTTCTCGGCTCGCTACGCTCGCTCGATATGACAGTTTTAAGTTTTATAGAGAGTAAAATAAAATTTAAATTATAGGGTTCTTAAAAAATGGAAAAAGGGCATCAATTACCGAGCGGCCGGATTAGTAAATGGCTGTTTACGATTTTGATTTGCGCATTTACCGCCCTGGCTGTGAGATGTCTTTATGTGCAGTATTTCAGGAATGAATATTATTCCGCATTATCCTTAAAACAGCAGCAGACGGTCGCGACTATATCGCCTCAAAGGGGAGCGATTCTTGATTGCAGAGGAAGGGTCCTGGCGGCCAGCGAGCAGATACAGACGATTTTTGCCGAGCCGCGGGTTATGGATGACACAAAGGAAACTTCAAGCCAATTGGCAGATGTTTTGGGTGTCGGCGCCCATAATATTTGTAAAATAATTGCAGAAGGCCAGAACCCCGGCTTTGTAAAAATAAAAGTTGGTGCTGATATTAATGAGGCGATTGCCGCGCGTAAAATTCATGGTGTTGGAATTCAGTCCGATTGGCAGCGGCATTACCCAATGGGGGCGCTAGTTAGCCATGTTATCGGATTTACAAGCGGCGACAACCGCGGCCTTGAGGGGGTGGAACTGGAATATAATAAGGATTTGGCGGGCTCTGAAGGTCGCAATATTTTTATCGCGGATGCTTTCCGGCGGCCCATTCGATTGAAAGAGCATGATGCAGATGTCGTAGATGGTGTTGGGATTATACTGACTATCGACGCGACTATACAGCAGTTTACGCGAGAGGCACTTCTTGAGCAGTTTAAAAATTACCGTGCGGAGTCGGCCATGGCAATAGTGGCCGAACCGAAGACCGGCGCCATTCTCGCAATGGTGTCTTTGCCAGATTATGACCCCGCTAATTTTAATACCGCTGATATGAATTCTCTTCGCAATAGAACAATAACAGACCAGTTCGAGCCGGGCAGTCTTATAAAGCCGATGGTGATGGGGGCCGCAGTAGAAGACGGCGTTGTCAGTACGAAAGAAAAAATATTTTGTGAAAACGGAAACTATTGCGGGCATGGATTCGGCTGCATAAGCGAATATAAAAATGGTTTCGGATTTCTCAGCCCAAGAGAGATACTGGTAAATTCGAGCAATATCGGAATGGCAAAAGTCGGACAGAGGATGGGCAAAGAAAGAATTTACAAGGCACTGACTAATTTTGGATTTGGAAAAGAGACGGGAATTGATTTGCCAGGCGAGATCTCCGGCTTACTGTGGCCCACGCAAAAATGGACGGGCTACAGTGTTACTCGAATACCTTTTGGCCAGGAAATAACAGTTACCGCGATACAGCTTATCAGGGCATTTTGCATAATTGCCAATGGGGGACATCCTGTCAATATGCATGTTGTTAAGGCGGTCGTTGATAATGAAGGAAGTATTGTGAAGCTTACACAGGCCCCGCCGCCGCTTGCGTATTGTATTGACCCGAAGGTCGCTAAATGGCTTGTTACTGAAGCTATGGTCGGCGTGGTCAATGAGGGGACGGGAAAAAAGGCAAAACTGAAAAAATGGCAGGTATTTGGAAAATCAGGAACCGCAAATATCGCCAAGGAAGGTGAACGAGGGTATGCGGAGCACCGGTATATCGCATCATTTATCGCGGGAGCCCCTGCTGAAGACCCGCAGATAATGGTCCTTGTATCGGTCAGAAGGCCGGATATGACTTTGGGAAAAGGTTATACAGGAGGTGCGATTTCAGCCCCTGTGGCAGGCACGATAATTGAAAAAACACTTACATATTTTGAGAATTGCAGGGCGGTCCCAAAAAATTATATAGCGGTAAAATAAAGGCTTCCTATGGGGCCGCTGTCCATTTTAGATTTTTAATTTCATCAGTTTTTATAAAAGACACATGTCCATCACAGAATGCGACATTGCAGCCTTCTTCAAAGTGGTATTCAGTTGTCAAAAGTTCCGGCCCGCCTGACTGGTTCCATCCTGGTTTTGATTCGAACAGCAAAACCGTTTGAGGATCCGTTTTTGTAATATCAATAATGTTTTTATTCATGCTATAACTTGAGGGTCCTTCTTTATCTGACGGACAGCGAAAGCTTTTTGGCGTCAGATTAGCATCGAACTTCATAAGAGTGTCACACCATTGGTCCATAGGGGGGAGCATATTGTTATTATCTTCAGTATATATAAGTATTTCTTTACTGAGTGTTGATAGATTTGTTCCGCAAACCATTCTTTGGGCAACCATTCTTGCCCTGGAAAGAGCAGGCATCATAATTCCCAAAATTAATGCGACAAATGGTATAGCAACAAAGGGAACTACTATACCTGTAATAGCAAATCCCATTCCCTTGAGCTGCCCCTTGCTTTTGGCAATCAGAATCAGCGATATAATTGCTAAAATGAATGCAACGGGGGCAGTTAAAAGACAGGTGCAAAGGCTCAGGATTCCCAATATCATTGATGTTACTGCCAGGGCACTTGTTTTAGCTATTTGGACGGCTGATGCCTGCGGGATTGTCAGCATCTGGCCGCAATTTTGGCATAAATTTGTTCCCTGGGGATTTTCTGTTCCGCATTTTGGACAAAACATAAATTCTCCTTTCAAGATTTATAGTTAATGTCCCAAGTATCCCATTTCATTGCAAAATTGCAAGATATCTCTTGCGATAGGGACAGCATCTGTGGAGCCGGCCTCGCCGCCTTCGACGAGCACTGCCACAGCGATTGCCCGTCCTTTTGAATCCTTTGCAAAGCCGGCAAACCATGCGTGCTCAGGGCCGGTCGTAGAGCCGGTTTTGCCATAGAGCTTTATTGCCTGTGATGAAAAATGATGCAGCGAAGCTGAAAATTCCCTGTGGGCGGTGCCGCTGGATTCTTCGACTACCGCATACATACCATCATATACCGCGGTCAAAGTTGCCTGCGAGATACTCAGATTGATTGGCTCAGATTTGGGCGAACATGGGTCAGCTATGAGCCTGGGAGGCAAATAAATGCCTCCACGAGCCAGGCAGGCCATTGCGTTTGCTACCTGCAGCGGCGTTACCCGCAGATTTCCCTGCCCAATGCCGAACCAGCGTCTTTCATCCGATTCAAGAGGGGGCAACTGCTCAAAACTGTTTATAGTGTCTTTTACGGGAATATTTGCTATTTGGCCCTGAACCTGCCGGAAATCCCGTGCCCCTCCTTCGCTCTGCAAGCTACGGAGGGCAGGCTCGTGACTTGTGTCTCCTCCTTCGTTACCACTACGGAGGACAGGTTGCGGTTCGTTGTATTCAAGCGACGAGTCACCAGCCGCGAGGGACGATTTATGGCCATAGCCGAATCTGTAAAGCCAATTTTGCAAAACGGCGGGCTCTATGCGTTGGGCAAGGTGTGAAAAATAAATATTACAGCTTCCTTTTATGGCATTGCGTGCGAAATTTGGCCATAAAGTATCGTGCCCTACATTGCTTCGTAAATATATAAGACAACTGGGCCAGCCCTGAGGGGCCCTGTGAGAGGGACAACTTATTACGTCATTGGCATTGATTTTACCTGATTCCATACCGGCTACCAAAATCAGCGGCTTGATTACAGAGCCGGGTGGATAATACATATTAATCGCACGATTACGCAATGGCTCACAGGGGTCATTAACAAGGCCGCCGTATATTTGACGGGCAAGATTTAAATCGTAGTGCGGCAGTGATGCGAGTGCAAGTATATCACCTGAGACGGCATCAATGATCACCGCGGCAGTAGGAGACTTGCAGTTTGGATTTTGTGAGCAATCGGTAATGCGCTGCTCAATTTTTTTCTGCAGCTCTATATCTATAGTAACATTAATATCCCGGCCAAACTGAGCTTCTGTCTGACGCACAAGATTTTTATCTATATCGAAAACGACCTCGCCGCGTTTTCCTCTTAGAGTCTGTTCGCATACATATTCTATTCCGTCTTCCCGGCCGCAAAGCTCATCATCAAGATAACTGATTAATTTGTCATCGGCGAAAAGGTCTTTATCTTTCTGGCTTGGAGGGCCTACCCAGCCGATTGTTTGAGATGCAGCCGGACCGAATGGATATATACGCTGGCCTTTTACTGTTACCTCTACACCGGGGACATTTAAAAATTCCACCCTGGCGGCAAACACGGCATCCTCTGTTTTTAATTCGACGATGGGCTGAGATTTTTTAAGTTCGGCTATATCGTCAACTTTATTAATCAATAGCAGACGTTCGCACGGGTCTGGAAATTTTTTCTCAAAATCCGCCATTGCTTCTGAAAGCGGAACATTATTCAGATTCCATTTATATTTTTTCAGTAATTCGGAGTCCGGGCCGTTTCTTGCCCACGCGAAAAAGGTCCGCAGGTTCCATATTTTATCATTTATTTTTTGAATACGTGTGACCGCATCCTGCCGCGGCATACCAAACTGGATACATTTTTCTATCAGCTGCTCTATATCATCCTGGCGGTCTGTAAAATCCTTTTGTAAAGATAAAAAATTTCCATTTGAGTTTTTCGATTTCACGCGCAGAGACATTGCCTGAAGCACGCGTTCATCGAGATACCTGCTTAAATCGTAATTAATGGCCAGCCAGAATTTAGGTTCATCGGTTGCGAGAATCCGGCTTTTCCTATCGAGTATCTTTCCGCGCATGGTTCTGACCTGCTGGAAAGAGCCGCTTTGGATACGAAGCTGCGAGACCTGTTCTCTGTAATAGGATGTGGACAACAGCTGCATATCAATGAGGCGAAAGACGCAAATGCCAAGCAGAAGCAAGCCTGCAATCACCAGGATAGTTATTCTTTTTTTATACATAGCAGCAGGTTAAAAAACGCGGGACAGTTTTTCACGTCGCCGGTTTTTTATACGCATCAGCCAGTCCAGGAGCAGGAATAAAACAGGTCCCAGGACAGCGGAATAAAACGAAGTTCCCGTGATTGCTCCCAGGCCGCCGGGTTTTGTTGTTTGGCCCGCTATGTGCGCCAAAAAAAAGGCGAGGCATCCGGTAATAATTCCGGTGAGAAATATGGTTATTGCCTCATGCGGCACTTTTCGAATAGCAATCAGGCGATGCAGATTTGATAAAGCTGTGCCAAGAAGACCGAAGCTGATAATCTGCGGCCCTAATCCGCTTGACGCAATATCAGCGGCAAACCCTAATAAAAATGAGCTGATAATCGCTTCTTTTACATTGCATCGGATTGCGAAAAAGACCATTCCTATCAGGAGAAGGTCAGGCGTGACCCGCAGGTCAGTTACGGCAATTGTGTCAATCCAGCTTTTCTGCAGAAATGTGGCAATCAGAACAAAAACAGCGAAACGCGGCCAGGGCATTTTATTTCTCCGGAGTCATTTTGATGTAATCTTTTAAGAAATTCGGCCGCATATTATTTTCCGTTTGGAAGATTAGCTGTTTGGGGCTGTTTAAGACCGACATTGGCGACAGGGTTCATGATGATGACGGCTACATTGGCCAGCTTTGAAGCATCACAACTTGGTTTTACAGTTATATCCCAAAGAGCAGGATTTTTGTTATCTCTTTTGCATTGCTGAACCTGGCCGACAATCATTGAGGAATCGAGATACCCTGGTTTTTTACGAATTAAAACCTGCTGGCCTGTTTTAATTTTATATTTAACCGGCACCATTTTTATTTTTGCCGAGTTGCTGCCTGCACCCTGCATGAGCATATTTATCTCTATATCAGGAATATTTACCTGGATTGTCGATGAGGCATCTGTGAATAATCGAACTTTTGCGGTCCGCGGCGAAACTTCTGTTATAATGCCAATGATGCTGTTGTCCCCGAGGACGAACATGTCCTTTGAAAGGCCGTCTTCTTTGCCTCTGTTTATCATAATTTCAGTTCGAAGTCCGGATACCGAGGAGACGATTATTTCAGCAGGCAAAAATCCGGCGCCTTCAAGGCCTCGCAATCTTGTCCGCAAGCCGGTCAACTGCTGAATGGCCAGATTTTTTTGACGCAATTCCTCTTCAAGATTAGTGATATGATTTTGATATTGTGATTCTTTCCGATTTATATCTTCATCATTACTTTTAAGCGGAAGCTCGGTTTTAGCAGCAAGAGGCATCTGCCTGCCTGCCTTTAAGGGCCAATAGAAAAGCCGGCCAATGGCGAATTGGAATTTTCCGGTGATTCCCAGAGGTGAAAAAAGCAGAATAAATCCGCCCAGCATAAACCAGGCAAACAGCATCTTGCTGGAGATTCTGATTCGCTTCCCTGCCATAACTAAATTTTGTAATTCTGGTTTTTACAGCATCCTGTGCCGTTACCAGCCGGAGTCTGAGGAATGCTCCATCGTGTCCTTCCACAGCTCCAGATTTTCCAGGTAAACGCTTGTGCCGCGCGCCACGGCAGTCAGCGGGTCTTCAACTCGTATAACCTTTAGACCCGTAGCGTTTGCCAGAACTGTATCCATACCTCGCAAAAGTGAGCCGCCGCCGCAAATGTGAATTCCATTTTCAATCAAGTCCGCGGCAAGCTCGGGCTCTGCTTTTTCGAGCGTCCTTGTTACTGCATCTATAATAGATGCTACAGGCTCTTTTAAAGCCTCGCGGATTTCTTCGCTTGTAATAACAATTTTACGCGGCAGGCCTGAAATGGTGTCCCTTCCCGAGACTTCCATTGTCAGCTCTTCTTCGAGAGGGGCTGCCGAGCCGATTTGAATTTTAACTTTTTCCGCTCGCGGTTCGCCGACAAGCAGGTTGTATGTCCGTTTGAGGTGATTTATAACCGCCTCATCCATGTCATCGCCGCCGACACGGATTGATTCGCAGGTGGCGATATCGGCTAAGCTCATAATGGCTACTTCGGTTGTTCCGCCGCCCGTATCGCAAATCATCGAGGCGGTCGGATCTGTAATCGGAAGGCCTGCGCCGATGCCTGCGGCCATGGGCTCATCGACGAGGTAAACTTTTCTTGCGCCTGCGCGTTCAGCGCTATCGATGACGGCCCTGCGCTCTACCGCGGTAATCCCGCTGGGGACAGCTATGACAACTCGAGGTCTTATGAGATTGCCTCTGCCGTGGACTTTGCGGATAAAATAATTGAGCATCGCCTCAGTAATTTCAAAATCGCTGATGACGCCATCTTTGAGAGGGCGAATTGCGCTGATTGAGCCGGGGGTTTTACCTAACATTTCGCGGGCAACAAGACCGACAGCCTCGCCATTATTGAGGACTTGATTAGTGCCTTTTCGAACTGCTACTACAGAGGGTTCGTTAAGAACGATGCCTTTGCCGCGAACACAAACCAGCGTGGTACAGGTACCCAGGTCGATACCCATATCCATACTGAATCTGCCCAAAATCGAATCTAAGAACCTCATCGACTCCATTCTCAAATATAAAAAATGCCCCAAACGCCGGGGCATATTTTATCGCATCTTGCTTGTCATCTCAATACTATTTTTATTGAGCCGACCAAAATGTGCCATAATAAAAATAGCATTTATAAGCGACGAAAGCCGCGGTAGCCACAACTACACCGAATGCCACGGCTAATATAACCGTGTAAAGATTGCTAATTGCCTGGGGTTTTGTGCCTTTTATTAGTGCTTCAGGACTCATATTGCATCCTTAATTAATCTCAATAATTACAGTATTGTTGAAGCGTTATCGCCGACTTTTGGTGATTGCTGCACCAGCTCAAGAACGCCGGCCGCCTTATCTGTATCAACATCAACAATCAGCAGGTCACAGATAAACTCATCACCGCGGGTAACGTGGAATTTCATTCCTTCTTTTACGCCATCCGCCTGGCCGATTGATAGCGCGGCCCATGACCTTTTCGCGTCAATTTCGGAAATTAATCCTTTGATATTTGAGCTATCGGTTATGGTCTGGGCTGCTGCTATGGCCTTTCCTCTTTCCTGTGTCACCGGTCCGCCAGCCGCAGCGACTCTGGCGCCGCCCTGCAGCATCTTATCCATACGGTTCTGCAAATCGGCTTTTTCTTCGACCAAACGGCGTTTATCTGCTTCAGCGGCTTCTAATAATGCTGTTTTCTCGACAACGGCCGTGCTTGTCTGCTCAAGCTCTTTTGTCAGCTTTATTTGTTCGGCTTTTAACTGTTTGACCTCTTCTTGAGCGCTAGCTAGCAGCTGCGCCTGCTTTTCTGTTGTTGCCTGGAAATCCTTTGTTGTTGCCGCAAAGCTGTTGGTTCTTTCAATCAGCTCATTAACCTGCCTTGTGGAGGCATTAAGTTTTGCATTCAGCTCATCTGCCTGAATTTTCAATTTGGCTATCTGGTCTTTATCAGATTTCTCGCGCTCGTCATTCTGCTGAATCTTTTCCTTGAGCTGAGTGCTAAGGCTTTCTTTTTCCTGCTGGGCGGAAGCCTGCAGAGAGTTCGTCCTCTCGTATTTTTCCTTGAAATTATCTGCGTTTGCAACGTATGTCACTACAATGCCGCAAAGCATAATGGAAGATAAAGTCAATAAAACGATAAGTATCTTAGTGAGATTACTCAAGATTAGCTCCTTTCACTAGTTTTTTACTATAAATCCAAATATCAAGGGATTATACCTTGCTCCCCTTAACCTAATCAACACCCTTATTTTACGTTTTTTCGGCGTTTAGGTCAAGTTAATTTTGTTAAAATGGGAAGTTTACAGTCTATTCCTATTATCACTGTCCTATATTATTGTTCGTATCACATTGAAAAATCGCCTTTGAGGCGGCAAGCCTTGCAAATGTAGATTCGCTTTTTAACAATTCCGGCAGGAACTTTTTAAGCGCCGGTGTTCGAATCTGGCCTATGGCAAGTGCTGCTAAGGTCTGAATTCGTGCCTTGGTTTCCCGGTCAGGTGCCTTAGAAATGCCTTGTGTGAGTGCGTCAATTACTACTTTTTCACCAGATTTATCGCCCAAGCTGCCGAGCTGTTCTGCGGCAACAAGCCGGACCTCAAGCAATTCATCATTGAGCATCGTTGAGATGGCATCTTTGGCCTGGTTGTTTCTCAGCGAGGCCATGGCCCGAATTCCGAAAACACGGTCATCGGCATAAGCGCTTATGAGCATAGCCCATATTTTTTGATATATT
>Ga0105091_10000494_pt1 | contig 16606 bp, 13 predicted proteins | sample PPLLak1March2015_FD_87022 | JGI IMG/M metagenome (GOLD analysis project Ga0105091, IMG submission 87022) | Freshwater sediment microbial communities from Prairie Pothole Lake near Jamestown, North Dakota, USA - PPLs Lake P7 Core (1) Depth... | ecosystem: Environmental > Aquatic > Freshwater >... | reverse complement strand
TCGCTCTCCTCTCCGCAGGGGTCCGTTTTTTGCATCAAGTGTAACTAACTGGCGGTAGGTTTATACCTATCGCAACTTTTCCGATAAGCCAATCATTAGCCCTGAGTGAGAGGAGGGGTAATGTTCAATTCACTAAGGCAGTGGGGTACGGGTCGCCTGTGGGAGGGTGCGATCCTTGCCCTGGTCCTGTGCTGTGTTTCGATTGTCCCGGTCCACGCGCAGGTCCTCTACGGATCTGTGGCCGGAAACGTGACTGATGCCAGCGGCGCTACCGTCCCGGGCGCCGAGGTAACCCTGGTGAACAAAGCGACCAACTTCACCGAGAAGGCGGCCACCGACGACACGGGGGCATACCTGATCAGAAACGTCCCGAAAGGGAACTACACCTTGAGCGTCAAGATGGCGGGTTTCAAGGAGTTGGTCGATGAGAACGTGGTGGTCACTGTCAATAACGTGACCCGGAAAGATGTCGCGCTGGAGGTTGGTGGCGTCCAGGAGTCGATCACGGTTTCCGGTACCAGCACGTTGCTGCAGACGGACACCGCGGACGTCCGCGCCCAGGTGGAGTCGAAGGAGATCACCGATCTGCCGCTGAACCAGTACCGAAACTACCAGAGTCTCCTGAATTTGGTTCCCGGGGCGACTCCGGCCGGCTTTCAGAACGCCATTACCGACACTCCGGGACGTGCCTTGACGACCAACGTGAACGGCACGGCCCGAAACAACAACAATACACGAATCGACGGCGCCCAGAGCGTCAACATCTGGCTGCCGCATCATACCGCCTACGTTCCGCCCTCGGAGACCATTGAAGTCGTGAATATCGCGACAAACAACTTTGATGCCGAACAGGGATTTGCGGGCGGGTCAGCAGTGACCGTCGTGACGAAATCTGGGACGAACGAGCTCAACGGGTCGCTGTTCGGATACCATGAAAACAGCGCATTGAATGCCCGTGATTTCTTCAACTTCCTGGACACGGACGGAGACGGAGAGGCTGACCAGCCGAGCGGCAAGCGGACCATCACCGGTTTCACCGTCGGCGGACCGGTTCTGAAGGACAGGCTCTTCTTCTTCGGCGGCTGGGAAGGAACGTTCCAGCGCCTGGCCCGAACCACTACCGCCACTGTTCCGACTGCGGAACAGCGGGTGGGGAATTTCGTCGGGACCGGCGCAACGATCTTCGATCCGCTGACGGGGGATGCGACCGGAGCAAACCGGACGGAATTCGCCGGCGGTGTAATCCCAGCGGGGCGAATCAGCCCGTCATCCACTGCACTGCTGGACGTCATCCCGCTTCCGAACCTGCCGGGACTCACGAACAACTTCGAAGTTTCCGGCGTCGAGGCGATGGACCGCTACAATTACGACGCGAAGATCGACTATTACCTGAACGACGCGTTCCGGCTCTGGGGCAAATTCAGCTGGCTGGATGCTGAAGTCAAGAAGGACGCGATCTTCGGCCCCGGCGGCGGCGGAGCTATCGGCGGTGGCGGTGACGGCGAAGGCCTGACCGACGTCAAAGTATACGGAGGCGGCTACACGTGGACGCTGAACCCGACGCTTCTGATGGACGGAAACATCGGTTACACCGACATGGACCAGGAAGTCCTGACCGCCGACATCGGCGTCGGGAATTTCGGCCAAGACGTGCTGGGCATCCCGGGGACCAACTCGACCCCCACTCAGGAACGTGCCTGCATCGTCGAGGGCGTGAACCGTTGTGCCGGCGTGCCCCGCTTCGGCGTTGCAGGATACACGGCCTTCGGGCAGGTCGACGGTTGGAGCCCGCTGTTCCGTGACGAGAACAGCGTGACATTTACGAACAACTTCAGTTGGACAAAATCGCGTCACGAGTTCCGTTTCGGCTACGACATGGTCCGGCATATGCTGGAGCACTGGCAGCCTGAAATCGGTCCCGGCCCGCGTGGGAATTTCGATTTCTCGCGGGAAGTGACCGGTTCCCGAGGTTCGGCTGCCCCCCTGACCGACCAGAATGCCTTCGCGGGGTTCCTGCTCGGCCTGCCGAACAACCTGGGGAAGAGCCTGCAATGGGAACTGATGACCGCGAACGAGTGGCAGCACGCCTGGTATCTTCGCGATCGATGGCAGGTCTCTCAAAAACTCACTCTCTCACTCGGGTTGCGGTATGAGTACTATCCGCTCGTAACACGGGATGACCGTGACATGGAGTTCCTGGACTTCAACACGTTCAACGTCATCCTGGGGAACGACATCTCCGTCCGGAAGAACATGCTTGCTCCCCGCGTTGGTTTTGCGTACCGGTTAACGGACAACGACGTCTTCCGAGCCGGATACGGAATCACCAATGACCCGCTCCCGTTTGCCAGGCCGCTGCGCGGCTTCTATCCGCTCACGGTCGCCGGCGAATTCGAGAACAGCGACGTGTTCGTGCCGCAGTTGTCGCTTGCCCAGGGAATTCCGATCTTCGTCGGCCCCGAAACCAGTCCGGGCGCCGCCGTGCCGTTGCCCCCGTTCGTCCAGATGCGTACTATGCCGGCAGACGAGGTGCACCGGGGCTACATTCAGTCGTGGAACGTCGTTTACGAGCGCAAACTGCCCGGCGATATCGTCACATCGATCGGATATGTTGGAACTCAGACAACCAACCAGCTGGCCGATCATGAGGTGAACTGGTCCCCGCCCGGGGGCGGAACCGAGGGCCGGCAACTTTTTCCCCGCAGCACGACCAGCATCCTGTTCTGGGACGGCTGGCTGAGCTCCAACTACCACTCTCTGCAGGTGGCAGTGAACCGCCGGTTCGTCAACGGCCTGTTCGTGAAAGGCGCTTACACTTATTCCCGTGCGATCAACATGACGGATGACGATGGATGGGCGGGAGTCATGTGGAACGACCCGGCTTTGATTTCCCGGAACCGGGCCGAGGCTGGTTACAGCCGGCCGCACGTCTTCCAGATGGCGACGATCTACGATCTGCCGTTCGGGCGCGACGGCAACGGCATTGGCAATGCGATCATCCGGAACTGGCAGCTCAACGGGATTTTCTCGGTCACCTCGAACACTCCGTTCACGGTCACCGCAACCAACACGATCGACACCCGCCACAACGACCAGACTGCCAATCAGGTCAAGTCGGATGTCGTGAAGCTCGGAGGTGTCGGTGTGGATAATCCCTACTACGATCCGACTGCCTTTGCGGCCCCGAGCGGGGTCCCCGGTTCGACCTGCACCAACCTCGACTGCTACGGGAACAGCGGACGGAACATCCTGAGGGGCCCGACCTGGGTTAACCTCGATTTGTCGGTTTTCCGGCGCTTCAACTTCACCGAAGATATCGGCCTGGAGTTCCGATCCGAGTTCTTCAACTTCACGAATACGCCACACTTCGACAACCCAGCCGATCCGAACAATACCGTGGGCTCGGGCAGCTTCATGTGGATCACGAGCACCAGCGACAACTACCCTGAACGCACCGTCCGGTTTGGCCTCCGGTTGATGTTCTAGCCATCTCATCCCACCCTTGTCCCCAGACCCTCTCCGGGCGCTCCCCGCGCCCGGAGGGGGAATCGTTTCGGGGAGCGATTTCGGGGGGCGATTTCGGGGACATAATACTTAATTCCCATCCCGTCACCTCCACTCGCGCCTAAGCACCGGAATTAAGTTTTGTGTCCCCGAAACTCGCCCCCGATGGAGCGCAAGCAGATCGTTCCATGGAGAATTTCTTCGAATTCCCCGCAAATTCCCCGAAAAACCTTCGTATTTTTCCAGCATCGAGCGTTTCTTGTATAGGAGGCTCGAAAGCAATGGCACGCATGGCGCGAGTGGTTGTCCCCGGCTATCCCCATCACGTTGTTCAGAGAGGTGTGCGGTCGATGCCTGTCTTCTTCAGTGATGCCGATCGGATTCTCTACCTGCGAATTCTTGCTGAAGAGAGTGAGAAGGCTCGGTTCCCAGTCGACTACTACGCCCTGATGGATACCCACGTACACGCGATCGGTGTGCCTGAAGATGAAGACAGTCTTGCAAACGCAATTGGTGAGACTCATCGACGCTACACCACGATTATCAACCAGCGCACCGGTACAAAGGGCTTCCTGTTTCAAGGGAGATTCTATTCGTGTCCGCTTGACGAAGCTCACTACGTCGCCGCCGCCCGGTATGTCGAGCGGAATCCCGTGCGAGCTCACATGGTGCAAAACACTTGGGATTATCGGTGGTCCAGTGCCCGCTACCACTGTGGACTGGTCCAGTCTGACCCCTTGATTGACGAGAACGCCGATGACCGGAATCCTGCGTGGAAACCTTACATGCCGTCATGGCCTGAGCTGCTGACTGAGGAGCCGAGCGAGGCCGACGTCATCCGTAAGGCGACGAGAACGGGCCGACCATGCGGGAGCCGGAAGTTCATCAGGGAACTGGAAAAGTTGACCGGCCGGAACCTGTTGCCGCGGAAGAGGGGACCGAAGAGCGGCCGAGCGCGATTTCGGACAGACGAATTTCGGGGACACAAAACTTAATTCCTGTGCGAACGGGGAGAGCGGCGTTAACGGAGTGGGAATTAAGTATTATGTCCCCGGAGTCGCACCCTAATCGCCCACTTTTGGCTATGCCGAGGACAGACGAATTTCGGGGACACAAAACTTAATTCCTGTGCTTAGGCGCGAGTGAGGTGACGGAGTGGGAATTAAGTATTATGTCCCCGAAATTCCCCGAAACTTCTGGCTCAGAACGCCAGCACGTATGTGAGCTTGGCGATGATTGCCCGGTCGGCTACTTCCCCTGTGGACGTCCGACGCTCGTTGTACACAAGGTAGAAATCGCTCAGCGGCTTATAGATGAAGTGGAAGCGGATGTTGCTCAGCACCTCCCGGGTGTCGCTGTTGTACTGGATCAGGCTGTTCAGGAACATTCGGGTATTGAACAGGTAACGAATCTTCGCCGCGACCAGGTTGGTCGTGAAAGCGCCGGAGGGCAGGTCGACGTCGTTGTGGTTGACCACCGCGCCGGCGCTGAAATGGTAGCCCGGCTGGAGATCGAGCCCGAGTGCGTAGCTGTTCCGGGTGCCGTCCCAGAAATCTCCCGACGTCACTGCCGCCTGCCCGACGAGCATCCGGCTCTTGTCGCTCAAAAATGACGCATACCACTCGTCAAAACCGTAATCGCCCGGGGCGATCTCCTGGGCATTTCTTATCTTGAACGGCTCGGTCAGTCGCTCGAAGTTAGACCGGCGACCAACCGCGATTTCGGTTCCGTTGTGGAACACGACGTTGAAGCTACTCTGCAGGCGACGTGTCTCGAGAACATTCTTCTGGTCGGTGATGTAGTCGATGGAGACTGAGGGTCCCAGGTACCGGACCCATGGAATCCGCTCGCGTGGCCTCGGAGTCAGCGTGAAGATCCCGCTGCTCTGCTTCATCGCTCCCCGCTGGACGAACCCGACCTCCGGGTTGAAGTTCTCCTGGATGTTCAGGTGGCGGGCTTCCAGATCGAACAAGTTGTCCCGCCAGGCAACCTCAGCGTTGGCGGCAGCATCACGCCCCTGCCGGTCGGGCGAGTCGGTCTTGAGAACGAAGGACGAGAGCTCCAGGTAGCGGAACAGGCGGAAGTTTGCGTCCGCGCCGTAAGTCCGGTTGTACCCGCCATCGCTCACATCCTTGTTGACGAAAAGCGCCCCGACGTCGGACTTCTGCAGAAGATCCCGTCGAAAGCGGATCACCGAGAAATTCGTCGAATTAACGTCCTCGATGTCGTCGGCCTGCATCGTAAGCAGGCCGAAGCTGTTTCGTCCGGATCTTCCGGACAGGCGGGCGCCGCCAAGAATGGGAACCAGCCGTCGATCATTGGAGAGCCCGATTCGGCGGGTGAAGAAGGGAATCAGATCAGTCCGGAAGCCTCCAACACGCGACCTTCCGAAACCGAAAATCGCCGCGTTTTCGAGGAAGAACTCACGTTTTTCCGGGAAGAAGAGATTGAAGCGAGTGAGGTTGATCTGTTGCTCGTCCGCCTCGACTTGTGAAAAGTCGGTGTTCACCGTCAGGTCGAGGGTCGACTGCGTCCCGACCGCGTACTTCACGTCGAAACCGACTTCGGGCTTGACGTCGACGTCATCGCCCTCCAGGCGCTGGACGGCGGCCAGGCCGTAAGGTTTGACGTAAAGATTGCGCCCCGGGTGAATGCCCTCTATGCCTTCCAGGCGGCCGGCCAGGGAAACCCTTCCCAGCCGAAATGCGGCCGGCAATGGAGACCAGTAGGAATCCTCGAACTTACGCCTGACGCGGCGCTCGAAGTTTACGCCCCAGATCTGGGTTGGCTTGTTGGCAAAGCGGAGCGTCTTGAAGGGAACGATCATCTCGACCTGCCAGCCCTGCTCATCGATCGACGTGGCTACGTGCCAGATTCCATTCCAGCTGGTGTTGCCGGCTGCGCCGTCGGCGCCGATCTGCATGTCGAATTTGCCGGCGCCCGGGTTGGTCCCGAAAAGGAATGAGTTCAGGTCATCGTCAAAGGTGTCTATCACGACCTGGAACCCGTCGCTGTCGAGCGTCCAGAAGTCATATTTGATGTCTTTGATCGTGATCCCGTTTTCGCCTGCCGAATCGAAGCAGTAAACACCAACGTAGAGATTCACCTCGTCGTAGATAAGGCGGACCTCGGTTCGCTCGGTTGCCGGCTCCCCGCTGTGGGGCAGACGCTGAATGAAGTTCGTGGCGGGTTCTGCGAGCTTCCAGTCAGGTTCGTCAAGCCGCCCGTCCAGGGTAATGGGCCGGTCCACCCGAACCGCCCGCATGGTTGGAAGGTCCTCGGGAGCGGGTTTTTGCGCCTTAGAACCATGAATCAGGAGACCGACACAGGCGAGAACTTGAATCACCGCTATGAAGCCGAACCGCAGATGCACGACAGCCATTTAGGCATGAGCTCGTAGCGAAAATCAACAGCGGACGTATTTGCGGGCCTCCGAAAAGCTCGCCAACCGGGCCGAAAAGCGGCGGATTCTGAACGGCGAATCCGCCCTACGACTGATTGCTTGCCCATGCCGGGCGGTCGTAGGGCGGATTCGCCGTTCAGAATCCGCCGCTTTTCGGCCCGGTTGGCGAGCTTTGGACCTGCGCAGTTGGCCGGGCGCAGTCGGTCAGTTCTCTTCCAGATTTTCCCCGACCGTTTCCGGCCGCTTCTTGGTCTATAATATTTGGTGCGCGTTCTCCCGGGGAGAACGATGAAAGGAGCAGGGGTCAATGAGTGACGAGAAGGACAATCGCCAGCCGGTGGACAGTCCCGAAAGGGAAGGGGCCGACCGAGGAGGCATTGATCGCCGGGACGTGATCCAGGGGATCGCGACACTTCCGGTGCTCGGAGTCTTCGCGTACGCGGTCAACAAACAAGTCGGATATGAAAACGCCCAGAAAGCGGCCGCTGTCCAAACCAGCAGCACTTCCACGAAGGGTCCGGAGCTCAATGTGGCGCTATTGGGTGCGGGAGCTCAAGGCGAAGTTCTTCTTACCGCGATGCTCAGAATCCCGAATCTCCGCTTTCGCGCGGTTTGCGATATCTGGACCGAGTACGCACTTCGCAAGTCAGTGAACACGTTGAAAAAGTTCAAATTCAACGTGAACGGTTACGAAGACTACCGGGAGATGCTGGACAAGGAAAAGGACCTGGACGCCGTTGTCATTGCGACACCCGACTTCTGGCATGCGCAGCACACGATCGACTGCCTGAAGGCCGGCAAGCATGTCTACTGCGAAAAGGAGATGTCGAACACTCTCGAAAGCGCCCGCAAGATGGTCGACGCCGCTCGCGAGACGGGCAAGCTCCTCCAGATCGGTCACCAGAGGCGCAGCCATCCCCGTTACATCCATGCCAAAGAGAAGCTGATCACCGAAGCAAAGATGCTCGGGCGGATCGTCACGGCGTACGGGCAGTGGAATCGCTCGGTTCAGGAGGACTTTGGCTGGCCGTCACGTTACGAGATCCCCATTGAAAGGCTGAAGAAATACGGTTTCAGCTCAATGTCTCAGTATCGCAACTGGCGATGGTACAAGGGGCTCGGCGGCGGCCCGATCGTGGATCTCGGTTCCCATCAGATCGATATTTACAACTGGTTCCTGGATGCCCAGCCCACGGCCATCGTGGCGAGCGGGGGCAAAGACTACTACACGAATACAAACCGCGAGTGGTACGACACCGTGATGGCGGTCTACGAATACCAGACGAAGGAAGGCGCGGCCAGGGCCTACTATCAGACCCAGACGACCAACGGCAGCCAGGGCTATTTCGAGACCTTCATGGGTGACCAGGGAACGCTCGTCATTTCCGAATCAGAGACCGGCGGAAAGAACGCCATTTACCGCGAAAAGACGGCTCCGGCCTGGGACGAATGGGTCCAGAAGGGCTACGTCTCCATGCCGAAGGTGGCCGAGGTCAAGCCCGCCACGGGAGTTGTGCTGGACGTGCGCGAGAGCGTTTCGCCTGACGAGCACAAGATCCCGATCGAGTACACGGACGCTTACCACAAGCCTCACCTGGAAAACTTCTTCAATTCCGTGCGCGGTTACGAAAAGCTCAACTGTCCGCCTGAAATCGGGTACGAGACTGCCGTAACCGTGCTGAAAGTGAACGAGGCCGTCGAGGCGGGACGTCGTCTGACCTACAATCCGAACGAATTCAAGATCTGACGGGAGAAGACATGCTAGAACAACGGTACACCCAAATGCAGATGATCGCGCTCGTGGTGATGCGCGTGTTCATCGGGTGGCATTTTCTGTACGAAGGCGTTTCGAAGTTGGTCAAAGATAACTGGACGGCTGCAGGATTCCTGACCGCGTCCAAGGGCCTTTTCGCCGGCTTGTTCCACTGGATGGCGAATGACCCGGAGGTTCTCGAGATTATCAATTTCCTGAACATCTGGGGGCTCATTGCGATTGGTCTCGCACTCATCCTCGGCTGCCTGACCCGTCTGGCGGCAGTCTTCGGCGCTCTGCTGGTCCTCATGTATTACATGGTCAACCCGCCCTTGGTCGGCTACTTCTATTCCATTCCAACGGAGGGGAGTTACCTTCTGATCAACAAGAACCTGGTCGAGCTCGCGGCACTGTTTGTGATCGCGGTAACTTACAGCGGCAGGTACGTCGGCCTTGACCGGATCATTCACGCCTTGTTCCGTCGCCGGCGGAGCGAAGTCCCGGTCGCCGTCCAGGACGCCGAAGTTCCGGCAGAAAGCAGGTAGGTTCTTGGAGCGCGGACGACACCCTTGGAGCGCGGACGTCCCGTCCGCACTGGATCGCGGGCATCTTGCCCGCCGTTTCAGTAGCTGCCGGATCAACACCCACCGCCGCCGCAAGATCCCGTAACTTCATTAAGGCCTAACGCCGGGCAAGATGCCCGGCGCGCGGGCAAGATGCCCGCGATCCCAGTGCGGACGGGACGTCCGCGCTCCAAGACGAAACGTCCGGCCCTTCCCCACTCCTTGTCTTCCCGTCTCCTCGTCTCCTTGTCTCCTTGTCTCCCTGCTCCTTGTCTCCTTGTCTCCCTGTCTCCTTGTCTCCCTGCTCCCTGTCTCCCTGTCTGTCTTTCATTCCGCATTCCGCAGGGGAGCTTTTCCCGGCCCGGGGAAAATTTCCTCGCCTGCAAGCACCGTCTTCACATGCCCTATTCAGCAACCACGCGCTTTACCAAAAGAGCAACTCAGTGGCACGTCAGTTGCGAGAGCCGTCGCGGGGGGCTCGTCCTCGAGACGAAAAGGGAGAGACATGGAACTGTGCTCTGCTCGAGCCTGGGAAGGGAAAATCACTGGCTCGGAGCCGCATGTGAACGAACGAACCGAACAGGCTGTCATTGCCGATCGGGCTCTATGGTGGGAGACAACCGTGGAAGCAAGCGGGGTGGGGTTCTGGCATTGGAAAGGTTGTCGAAGGGAACTCCAGATGACCGCTTCCTGCAAGGCACTTTTTGGCCTGCCTGGTAAGCACCGGGCGACGTACGCGGACCTGCTTCGAGTCATCCACCCGGACGATCAGAAGACGTTTGACTCGAACGTCAGGAGAGCGCTGCGCTCTGGAAGCCAGTGCGAGGTGGAATTCCGGGTTGTCTGGCCGGACGGAAGCGTTCATTGGCTCCTGAGCAAAGGCCGCGCGGTGGTTTCACAGCCGAGCGCGGAGAAACAGATAGATTGCCTGGTAGTCGACGTCACAAACTTCAAAGAGGCGGAAAGGGTCAATCACGCGCGGGTCCAGGCCCAGCATGATGCGCAGTTACGGCTTCTCGCTTCGGAACTGTCGCACGCAGAGCAGCATGAACGGGCGCGACTGGCCCAACTGTTACACGATCACCTGCAGCAGCTCCTGGTGGCCGCCCGCTTCCAGGTACGACATCTGGGACGCCTCCGCACATCCAACCGAGACGCCCTTGAGTCTTTTCGGACGACCGAAGACCTGCTGATGGAGGCGATACAGGTCTGCCGCTCTCTGGCGACCGAGCTCAGTCCACTGGTGCTCGATCAGGGCCTTCGACCGGCGCTTGAATGGCTTGCCCTGTGGATGCAGGAGAAGCACGGGCTCGTCGTGCAACTCAAGATCCAAGCCCAATGTGAACCGGCCGATCGGGATATTCAGCTCATCCTCTTCCAGTCGGTCCAGGAGCTGCTCTTGAACGTCGCAAAACACGCCCACGTCCGAAAGGCCTGGGTCGCCATGGAATCCGATTCCTCCCAGACGGTCCGGCTCATCGTGTCGGACCGGGGCGCCGGATTTGATCCGGCAGAAACGTGCATGAGTCACTGGACGCTTCAAAGCGGGTTTGGATTGCTGAGCATCCGGCGGCGGCTGGAATTGATCGGCGGAAGCATGCAAATTACGAGTCTGCCGGGCGAAGGGACCGAGGTGGCGCTGACGGCCCCCTCGGGCTGACATTCAGCTGGAGGCTTGGGTCCCTGCCGCCCGGCAGACCTGCGCAACCCGGCGACAAAGCCATCCAGCCCCTTCGCCCCTTGCTGGAAAGAGTGGGAAAGGAAAGGACAATGAACGGCGTTCGAAAAATTGATTACTTCTATTTGATATGTCTGATAGTCGCAATCATCCTGTTATTCCCCGGCTGTGCTTCGTCAACGGGCAAGGCCAACCCGGAACAGCCAGCCAACGAGGCTCAATCCGATCAGGCTGCGAAGGCAACGGCATCGGCCGGCGACCAGGCCGCCGCAGCCCCCGAAAACCAGCCGGCCCCACGATCGTCCGGTGTACCGTTCTGGCTCAGTTCAGCAAGCGAAAGCTCCCACGCCGCGCCTCAACCACGGGAAGCAATTTTGAGTGAAGACACGCAGATCATCGTCCGGACCGCTTCCAGGATCTCGACGAAGACCAATCAACCCGGCCAGGTTTTCTACGCCACACTGGAACAACCAATCGTTGAGAACGATTGGGTCATCGCCAAGAAAGGCGCCGAAATCGAAGGGATCGTTACGGAATGCGATCCGGGCGGCCGTGTTCAGGGCGTTGCCCGGCTCGCGGTGCAACTTCGAAAGCTGGAGTTGGCGGATGGTCGCACGGTTGACATCCAAACCTCCGTGATCAGACGCCAGGCCAGAACCACGAAGAAGAAGGACGCGCAGAAGATTGGAATCGGTGCCGGAATCGGCGCGGCCATCGGCGCGATCGCGGGTGGAGGCAAAGGCGCCGCCATTGGCGCCGCAACAGGCGGCGGAGCCGGGAGCGGAATCGTCCTCGCCACTCGCGGGGAACCCGCAAGCATTGCATCCGAGACGAAACTGACGTTCAAGCTGACGGAACCGGTCAGGATTGTCGAGCAGTTATGAGAGGAAGCGGCAAGTGGATGATTGTGGAGGAGGCAGGAGGCCGCGACGATTCAGCCTCCTGCATGGCGTCAAAGGGGAGTGGACGCCTTCTCTCTGTTGATAACCGGCCGACTCCTTTAAAGCCTAACTTCTCGTCCGGAGTCGACCGGGTGTACGCATTACAGATGTACGGGGGAATGCCCGGGTTGTTTCATAGCGTGGAATTATTTCTGAGACGGCTCAGGGGCCAAGGCACGGTCCCACACAAGGACGCCAAGGATAAGAAGGACACCAAGGAACTCAAGGACGCCAACGACCGAAGCCAAACCCTCCCTGTGGTTCAAGTCGTTGAAGTCATTGAGGTCCTTAGTGTCCTTGTTATCCTTGGCGTGCTCTATTTCGTCCACGGATAGCTGCCTGGCTTGACAACAACGGTCGTCTCTTTGGTCGAAGGCCCGGAGCGCAGCCAATCGGTCTACCGAGCGGAACAGAACCGCAAGCGGAGCGCTTTTTGCGAAGCGCGCGGATTGGATCTGTGAGCAACCCCGTGGCCCAGTGCTCGGTCTCCGGCACCGAGAACCGCAGCCCGGGCTCTGGGTGACGCCACCCGGTTTCGGTTCCGATCCGCGCGCTTCGCAAAGACGGCTCCGCTTGCGGTTCTGTTCCGCTCGGCGAACCCATCTGCCGTTGCAAGCCTCCACCTTGACCTTATGCAACACCCCCACAGCGCTTTTCAGCGGAGTGAACGGGTTCTTCCTGCAAAGCAATGTCCGACTTGGAGGTCGGATCTACTATCACGCCTTTCGCGCGATGAACGTCATGATCCCGTAACGCCCGGTGACGGACTCGAGAGGCGGGAAGGCAAAAAGAAGCGGTTTAAGCGCGTAGTATGGGAGCCTGGATCGAAAGCGATCTTGCGACCAGTTCAAGAGGCTGTGCTTGAGGCAGTGGTAGTTGACCAGGCGCGAGAAGAAGACCCGATCGGATACCTCAAAACCCGCCTGCTGCAACAACCTGCCCAGTGACACCGGCGAGAAGTGGTACAAGTGTCGCGGGACGTCGTCAAACGCGTACCAGAACCGGCCGAACAACTCCGCCTGATGGCTCGCAACGTTGGGGAGGGAAACGAACAGGAATCCGCCCGGAGCGAGCAGGTTGTGGAGGCGTGCGAGTACCTCGCCGGTTCGCGGCAGGTGCTCCAGGACATGCCACAGAGTAATGGCGTCAAAGTACTGGGCCGGCAGGGCCGGGGTCTGAACGTCGCCCCAGACAAGCTTCAGTTCCGGAAAACCTCTGCGGACTACTTCGACCGCCCCTTTGGACAGCTCCACGCCCCACCGTTCCCAGCGCAGACCGTCCAAGGCAAGCAGAAACCTGGCGTCCGCACAGCCGACGTCCAGGATCTTCCCGGAAAGGACGTATTCCTCGACCAGCAGGACCTTTTCCTTTTCCTTCCTCCAGGATCGGCTCCCGGGCAGCACACCGGTCTTGAAATCATTCACGGTGCTTTCGTAATCGCCGAGGTAAGTCGGCGGATAGTACGAGGCAATGGTGTGCTCGGGCAATGGAGGGTCAGTCCAGCCAAACTGGCAATCGCGGCACCGGAGTACCCGCCAGCTGGTTTCTCGCTTGATCAGGCGGTCCTCAGCGCTGCACAGCACCCCAACTGCTTCGGATCCGCATACCGAACAGGTCATATCTTCAAGAAAGCATTTTAGAACAATCACCGCACTTCTTTCGCCTGCGAGATTGACCGGTGATCCGGAACGTGTTTCTATTCAACGTATGGAACAGCGAACAATGGCGCGTCTGATGTTGTTCGCCGCCGCCCTCCTCGTCCTCTACTTTGTGTTTCAGATTTTTCGACCGTTTCTCGTCGCGATCGCCCTGGCCCTGGTGCTTACTTCGCTCGCCTACCCGGTGTTCAGCTGGTTTTGCGCAGAGCTGAAAGGCAGGCGGGCGTGGGCCGCGTTCCTGACTTGTTTGGGCCTCACGTTGGTAATTGTTATCCCTTTCATCATCCTGCTGATCCTGCTGGCGGATCAGGTGGGTCAGGTTTATACCCAGTTTCAGGAACGTCTCGCTCGGGGCGATTTTGAGAATCTTCGGAATTTGCAGAGTCTGCAGAACTACCCATGGTTGCGCAGACCCATCGGGTGGTTGGGCCGTGTGGTCGATCTACGCAAATTCGATCTGGCAGGGAGTCTGTCGGGCCTCTTGCAACAGGCAAGCGTTTTTCTGTTGACCCACAGCACCGCGATCGTATCGAGCCTCTTTAACCTGATTTTCGATTTCTTCCTGATGATCGCGACTATGTTCTTCCTGTTCCGGGACGGCGGAAAGATGGTCACGCAACTGCAAGCGTGGTCGCCGATTTCCGTCCGCTACACGAACCTGATCGCCTCGACCTTCCGGAACGTGGCCCGGGCGACGATCGTCGGGAGCCTTCTCACGGCGCTCGCCCAGGGCACTGCCGCAGGCATCATCTTCTGGGCCCTTGGAGTGTCCAACGCCTTGTTCTGGGGAACGCTCAGCGCCTTCTTCTCGCTCGTCCCTGTCGTGGGCGCCGCCTTGATCTGGGTTCCGTGGGCCTTGTACTTCCTCGTCACAGGCCAAATCTGGACCGGCGTTCTGATGATCGTGCTTCAGTCGGTCGTCGTCGGGTCGCTGGATAATGTACTTCGACCGCTTTTGATCGAAGGCCGGATCCAGATGCACACCATGGTCGTTTTCTTTGCCATCATGGGTGGAATCTCTTACTTCGGCGTGCTGGGAATGATTTTCGGGCCGATCGTTGTGGCACTGGGACTGACACTGCTCGAGGTCTACAGGATTGAATTCCGCGAACAACTCAAAACTCCCCCGGCCGGACAGTCGCCGCCCGAAAGTAAATGAAATGCTCAACTCCCCCAAAAAGAACATCCTGCTGACCGGCAATCCCGGTGTGGGCAAGACAACCCTGATCATCAAGCTGACCCAGCGACTCGGAAACTACGCGTTATCGGGCTTCTACACGGAAGAAGTACGCGTAGAAGGCGCTCGGATGGGTTTCCGAGCCGTTACGCTCAATGGCAGCTCGGCGATCTTCGCGCATCGCTCTTACCACGGGGAACCCGGCCACCGGGTCGGCACGTATGGAGTCAGGCCGGAAATCCTCGAGACGCTGGTAATACCGCATCTGGACGCCAGTCGCAAGCGCGCTCAGGTGGTCTTCGTGGATGAGATCGCCCGCATGGAGCTGATCTCGGACCGTTTCAAGGAAGCCGTCACATCCGTTCTGGATTCACCCTGCGTCGTGGTCGCAACGGTCGCTGCGCACGGGACCGGCTTCACCAAGCGGGTCAAAGAGCGAAAGGACGTGGAAGTCATCACGGTAACGCGCAACAATCGCGATATACTCGAAGAGCAGGTGTACCGAAAAGTGCTCCGCTTTTTGGCATGACGCGTGCTCGCTAAGAAGATATGTCTAAGCGTTTTCTGGTAGCAGCCGAAGTGAACGGGAAGGTAAGGTTCCTGAGCCTGACTGCCAGCACGGTGGGCCTCAGAGACGCCCGCAAACTGTCCCGCCGTATGGCAGCGAAGTTGTTCCGGGGGCAAAAACTCGGCCGAATCGTCATCGAACGTTGGCCGGACCCGAGATCCTTTCGGTAGCGCAGGCCGGAAAAAATTCCTTCACACGGATTCCGTGTATTCCGTGCCTCCGTCTTTGCGCGCCATTGTCCTCTTCCGATATCATTACGGCATGAAAGGACTACGAGCACGGAGGTACGCGGGGCGCCTCATCGCCCTCGCCATCTTAGTCTTATTGTTCTCGGTGCTTTACGCTTACAAGGTCAAAGAATTCAGGCCGAAGCCGGCAAAGGAGTATGCCGCATTCCAGGATTTTCAGAACATTGTCCTGGCCGCCTCGCCCCGGCTGACCGAGGAAGGCGTCATGGAGCTGTTCGACACCAAGAAGCTCCTTGAGAAGAAGATCATGCCGGTGGTGCTGGTCGTGGAGAACAACAACGACTTCGCGATCCGGCTGCACGAGAGTGAGGTCTACCTGGTGGGCCCCGATGGAGCCCGAGTCCGGTCGATTCCGTTTCCGGAAGTCCTCATGAAGATCAGCGGGAAGCGTGGCGCCGTATCTGGACCGACACCCAGACCAGACGTAATACTCCGCCAGATCGGTGATAAAAAGATGGTTGAGGACTTCGAGCACAAGTCCTTCGCCGAAAAACTCGTCGCGCCGCATGATTCCGATTACGGCGTGATTTTCTTCCCTGTTCCGGAAGATGGCTCCCTGGCGGGGTCGCGCCTTTACATCCCCGAGGTCTACAACATCACGAAGGACGAGCCTCTGATGTTCTTCGAATTCGAACTGGCCAAGGGGCAGTAGTGGCAATTTCTTCCCCCGAAATTCGGTTCGAGGAGCGCCGGCTGCCTAATGGCCTTCAAGTGCTTCTCTACCGGGACAACCGGGTTCCCCTGGTTCACGTCACGCTTCACTACCGAGTCGGTTCGAGCTACGAGAAGCGCGGCTTTTCGGGACTTGCCCACCTGTTTGAGCACCTGATGTTCGAGGGCTCGGAGAACGTCAAGAAGAACGAACACGGTCGGCTCCTCGACACCGCCGGAGGCACCTGGAACGCCTCGACCAACAAGGACCGCACGAATTACCACTCCACCGTCCCGTCCAACTACCTCGACCTCGCCCTATGGCTCGAGGCTGACCGGATGCGCTCGCTCAACCTCACTCGCGAAAACTTCGAGAACCAGCGACAGACGGTGATCGAGGAAAGGAAGCAGAGTTACGATAACCGGCCGTACGGGCTGGCCCATTTACGGTTTGACGAACTG
>Ga0105091_10000493_pt1 | contig 16609 bp, 15 predicted proteins | sample PPLLak1March2015_FD_87022 | JGI IMG/M metagenome (GOLD analysis project Ga0105091, IMG submission 87022) | Freshwater sediment microbial communities from Prairie Pothole Lake near Jamestown, North Dakota, USA - PPLs Lake P7 Core (1) Depth... | ecosystem: Environmental > Aquatic > Freshwater >... | reverse complement strand
TCGTTGCCGGCGTCTTTCGGCTCGGCTCGCTGCGCTCGCCTCACCGAAAGACGTATCTACTATAGAACCTTTAACCATGATATCTGTCAATATACAAGGGACATAGTCTCTCGAAATGGCTTTCCAGGCCATGTTCTTTGAAAATTCGGTTTCCTGATGACCTGATTGTCTGATTTCCTGATATTCTGTCTCCGTCTCTCTCACAAATAAGATGAGCTTCTTACGTTTTAGATGCGAAAACGAAGTTTTCGGATGGTTTTGATGAGCTTCTTAGCCTGTCCTGAGTTAGTCGAAGGGACCAACCATGAGCTTCTTAGCCTGTCCCGAGCCTGTCGAAGGGATATGATCACCCTTTTTCCTCGGACCTCTGTCCTCCAGACGTTCGCTCTGTCTCAAAAAAGATGATTAACTATGATTAAGTACCGTTTTTCAGCTAATAATAGGCTTTTTTTGAGCTATTGATTGATTAAGAATGAACAAGTTCATTTTTATTAAAAAAATGAAGGTTTCACTGCCCTTCGTAGCCTCCGCAAAGAACGGTCTGTCTCATGATGAAATCTTTGAGAATCTTTGACTATCTGGCGTTTTCGACCTGCAAACGTAGATTTTTGAGCTGTTTAAATGAGTATCTGACAACAAGCTGAATAAGTGACTTTTTCACTTTAAAAATAAATCAGTGTAATCCGTGTTATCCGCGATGAAAAAAATGTAAGTTCTTGATTATGATAGACTTAGTTCTCTGCGTTCTCATCGATTTCTGCGGTAAAATCTTTGTTTTTTTCAAAAATTTTCAAAAAAAATCGGGATTGTATACTTGACGAACCCCATTTTTTGCTTTGAAAACAACCTTTCTAAAAATATCACAAAAAAGTGATAATTTTTCCTTGACCTTTTATCACATTTATGCGATATATTATATAGGATGCCACGGACGGAATTGATAACCTATAAGGAAAAGGATGGCAATGTTCCTTTGTTAGAGTGGATAGCTAAATTGTCTCGTAAGGCTCGTTACAAATGGATAGCAAGATTGGAGTTATTAGAGCAATCAGGCTACGATTTACGAAGACCAGTTTGTGATTATCTACGGGATGATATAATTGAATTAAGGTTAAAATATGGAACTGTTCAATATCGTATATTATATAGTTTTGTAGGCCAGAATATTGTTTTATTGTCGCACGGTTGTTCTAAAGAAGATAAAGTGCCAGAAAGAGAAGTTGAACAAGCAATACTTAATAGGAAAAATTATTTAACTAATCCTTTTATCCACGCCTATAAATGTGAATATAAGGAGGAAATAAAATGAGTCAAACAAAACAAACAAGTGATGTGATTAAAACATTACATCAACGATATGTTAAAAACAAGAAAAGACGGCTCAATTATATAGAGCAAGAAAAAACAAGAGTAGAAATAGCACAAAAAATTTATGAACTTAGAACGAGGGCTAAACTTTCCCAGGCAGAATTAGCGCAACGTATTGGCACAAAACAATCGGTAATTAGCCGTTTAGAAGATGCTGAGTATAATGGCCATACACTCAAAATGCTTGAAAAAATAGCTTTAGCCGTTCATTGCTATTTAACAGTGGATTTTATTCCACAAGACGATAAATTCGTTTTAGCTATGTAAATTCTACTTATTTTCTTTTGGCTTTTTTCTGATTTTTAGGTGTTGCAGGGATAGAAAGAAGAGCTTTTAACGCTTCTTCGGGGGAAATACCAAATAAAGAAATTTTGGTTTTAGGCTTCTTTTTGGCTGTTCTTTTTTTCATCTAAAATTATATTCTCTACGTTTCTTACGTGGTATTAACCACGCTATATTTTTGTTTTATGCTACTCGTGGTTGACGATAGAACAAGCGTTTTCCTTCTATTCCATTAAAAGCCAAAGACGTTCTGTTCTCATCCGTCTCTTTCCTCATATTATACCTAAAATCAAATTCTGTCAAATAGCGGTGAAGGTGTTTAGGGCTAACATGATGATATATACCATTAATACCACGTTTCAAAAGCCCGAAAAAGCCCTCAATGGTATTGGTGTGAACATCACCGCTAACATATTCACAAATACTATGGTTAACATTTTCGTGATTATAATATCTTCCTAATTTTTTGTAATACGGCAATTCGTCTGTCATTACTCTACAGCCTTTAGTGACATTTTTATAAACGAAATTTCTAAGACGCCTTGCGGTTACTATTGGCATTGCTTGGCTTTTAACAAGGCCATTTCTTTGAACAAGAGCCACAACTGGTATTTTCTTTGTGCCTCTGCCTCTTTCGATTTAAAGCCCTCTGCTCCGTGCTTATTCACTTTGCGCGGTTTGCCGCCAATATAACATTCATCAACTTCAATAATGCCGCTAAGTTTTTCGGCAAGAGGTTTTTGTTCCAACGCATATCGTATTCTGTGAGCCATAAACCACGCAGATTTATAAGTGATGCCTAACATTCTATGCAATTGGTGTGCGCTCATACCCTTCTTAGAGGCGCACAATAAAGAGATTGCCATTAGCCACTTATTGAGAGGTATATGACTATCTTCAAATATCGTCTTAACTGTTACTGTAAATTGGCTTCTGCAATCACTACACTTATAAACGCCCTTGCGGACTGGCTTTTGTGAATCTGCTTTTGGTGTTAACTTATATGGTTTCAATCCCCCACAATGAGGACAAACAACGCCATTGGGCCAGCGTAGTTTTTCTAATTGTTCTCTTGCCTCATCTTCCGTTAGGTTTATTATATCTGTAAATTTGCATTGTTCACTCATATACTATCCTCTCAATTATTGTATTTTTAATGTACTACAATATATAGCACCTGTCAAGAAAAATATTGCTTGATTTTAAATATTTTTTGTAATACAATAATTCTTATGAATAAACGAGGCAGACCTTTTAAACCTGAAAATTTAGTAAAGAGGTATAAAGCCCAAATCCGATTATTAGATGAGGAAAAACAGGCTTTTGACGAGGCTGCGCAATTGGCAGGATTAGACTTTTCATCGTGGGCAAGAGAACGATTAAAGATAGTAGCACGTAAAGAATTAGATAAAGCCAAAAGAAAAAAAACATTTTAAGCTTGAATATTATTTTGCATAGTATATAATGTAATACATTAATTCTTTGAAAAATACATCGGAGCAGGTGGGGGTCGAACCCACAAGCCGGAATTAACCGAGCGACAGGGTTAAAGCCTGTTGCCTTGCCAGTTAGGCTACTGCTCCATAAGATGGTGGAGGCGACGGGAATCAAACCCGTAGTAAAGGATGGTAAGCCCGAAACCCCGAATCATCGGCGCCCCCACAAAAAGGAAAACGCCTGTAGGCCGCGCAAACGGTTTACAGGCGTTTTATTTAAACTGCTCAAATTCTTCCGTGAATCTAATCTAACCAACTGCAAATAAAACTGCTCTTTCTCGCAAGCTTTTATTTTAACTGTTTCCATTCCTGAATATAACGCGCTGAAAACGAGTTGTAAATATCGAAATATAATTTTATGACTTAAAAATGGCAAAAAGAAGAAAAAGAGGCAAAATGGTTGATTTTTAGCTTAAAAACACAGGGTTTTTGAAGTATACAATCCCGAAAAAAATCAAAAAAATTCAAAATATTTCAAAAAGAATCAAAAATTTCTCGACTTGTCACGGCATAGTGAAACGACGCCGGAAGCTTTGCGAAGATTACGGCGAAGTCGAAGACGTAGCGGGAAAAGAATTTAAAAAATTCTTTGTTTATGTGCTCTGTGGTTGTGACTAAATAATTATTTCCGCGTGCCGATGGCTGTGACACTCTATATTGACTGAAACTGGTAAAGAGGCGATATGGCAGGGAGCGGTTTCGATGAGGACGGCAAGGGCGGTGGTGTCGCCGCCGAGGCCGGCGGGACCGATATTTAGTTTGTTAATCCGGGTGAGTAAATCTTTTTCAAGGCCGGCGTAATAGGGGTCTTTATTGGGCTTATCGATGGTTCGAAGGAGGGACTTTTTACTCAATATTGTGCTTAACTCGAAATCGCCGCCGATACCAACACCTACGACATAAGGCGGGCAGGCATCAGCGCCTGCGCTTTTAACGACTTCGACAATCCAATCGAGAATTTCATTCTGTGAGGCGGTGGGCTTGAACATTTTAAATGCGCTTTTATTTTCGCAGCCGCCGCCTTTGGCCATAAATGAGATTTTAAGCTTATCACCGGGGACAATCGACCAGTGAATAATGGCAGGCGTGTTATTGCCGGTATTTTTTCGGTGCTGCATAGGCTCGGCTACTACACTTTTACGCAGGAAGCCCTTTTCATAACCCTCAGAGACGGCAGTGTTAATCGCATCAACGGGGGTTTTATCTTTGGGACATTCGATAACAACATCAGCCCCCTGCTCGACGAAGAGGACGGCAAGGCCTGTATCCTGGCAAAGGGGAATATTTTCATTTACGGCAATGCGGGCATTTTCAATTAACTGCTGAAGGATTTTAGCGGAAAGAGGGTTAGACTCCGTTTTAGCGGCATTCTGCAATGCGGCAAGGACATCGGGCGGAAGCTGGAAGGCAGCTTTTATGCAGAGTTCTTTTATACTTTCTGCAATTTTTGAATATTCTATATGCCGCACATTTAAATCCTAAATCCGAAATTCTAAATTCTAAATAAATTACAAATTCAAAAAATAAAATTCCAAATACAATTGAATGTGCATTTAGAATATTTGATTTTAAATCATTGTATCATTTTTCAACAGTAATTTCGTAACTTTTGTGGCTGGTATTATTGACGGAATCGGCAAATCTTAAGGCGAGGACGTGCTGGCCGGCAGAAAGATTTTCCAAAGATACAGTAAAATCCTCGCTTGTTGTGTCATAAATAGCATCATCAGGGACGATGCTTATCCAGTTGGTGTCACTATCGACTGTATAATCGACCTTGCCGATTGCGCTTAACTCATCATTAACTGTAATTTTGACTTTTATATTTTTGCCCTGCTTATCGAGCTTATATTTTACAATGGAAGGCGGGGTATTATCCACTACAACAGCATCGCTGACGCGTGTGCCTGTAAGCTTTGTTTCGGGGGTATTGCTGCGTTCATCGCTTGCAGTGATTTTTATTTCGTAACGGCCGTCATCGACGGTTTTGCCGTCCCATTCATAGTAGGCGGTTTCTATGGTATTTTTAATCTCAATCCAGCCGGAGCGGCCAAGCTTTCTAAAGTCGATCTTGTAAATGAGCTTATCGCCGTTGTCGTCTTTTGTCTCGTAATTGATTTTGAATACACCAGTTTTGGCGGGCATATCCATACGCGTGACATTGACTGATTCAACCTTGGGGGCCAGGTTTGGAATGGCCGACGCAACGGCTACTTCGCGGATGACAGGGGTTGCTTTGCCATCACTTGCCTTGAGGTAAAGCCTGTACTGGCTGAACCTGTTTACGGGGCAATCCATCTGGACAGGGCCTGTAATTTCTTTGGGCGGAGTCCATTTGGAGAGACTCTTATCGTTAGGGTCGTTGACGTTGCCGCTTCGGCATGACATCAGGACCGAGCTGCCTTGCGGAAGGTCTGCTTCAATCTGGAACTTGCCCCATTTAGCGGGTTGACCCGCATCTATAAATTCGGAGGTATACATGCCTTCTTCGGCGAAGGTTTTTCCAAGTTTTACAAGACGGGCGGGATTGGCCAGGCCGGCGTATACATTATCTCCAATTAAGGCAATCGCGGTAATCTGCGAGGCCTGCTTATCCTCGAAAACAACGGTGTGCTCCTCGGAATTGGCGTCAATCTCGAAAAGCTGGGCATCATTGCCTGTGCCTACGAGAAGATTCTTACCCTGAGCGGCCAGGCAGAAAAAGACTGCAGATTCATTGAAGATATCAGTGACAAAACCTTCTTTGGAGACTTTATGGATGTAGCTTGCCCGAGAGGGTCTTGGCGGGCGAGGCGCGGGCATTTTATGCACCTCTTGTTCCTGCTCTGTTGGTTCTTTGGTGTTGGCAATCTGGAGTTTTGTGCCGCCATCACTTTGCTCGCCGGCAGAATCGTCTTCTTCCTCCATCATTTGTTCGGGACGGCCGGGCTGAGGAGGCTGAGCTGCAAATTTAGCTTCGGCGGCTGCGGCATTGGCGGATGTAGCGGCGGCATAAAGGTCGTCACCGATAAAGGTCAATGCTGTAATTTCCTGCTGCTCGCTATCGTATAATATAGCTGTATCTTTTGTTTTCGGATTTATTTTATAAATCAGGCCGCGAGAGTCGCTGCCGGCATAAATCTGACCATCCGAGCCGAGGACAAGAGAAAGAATATTTTTGTCGGGGCTGTCGTAAATTACTTCGCCGCGCTTGCCGGAAGAATCGAGACGATAAATTTTTCCCTTTGGGCCGGTGCCAAGATAAATTTCACCATTTTTGCTGACAGCTATCGCGAAGATATAATTGGATTCATTGGGCTCGAAAATCGTTTTAAGCTCAGAGCCCTCGAGCCGGGTCAAGGCGCATCTTTGGCCGCTTATACCCACCAGAAGCCGGCCGGAATTATCGGCTGCCATCGCAAAGATATGCTCATTGGCGAGATGCTTATCATCCTTGACGATATTGGGGTCATTGGCGTCACGGTCATTGGAGTCTTTGGATTTTATTTCGGCTGCGTAAATTTTTTTGAGAGTGCCATCGGCAAATGAATATACACCGCCATTGGGACTTGTGCCCAGGTATATGGTGTTTCCTATTTGAACGATGCTGTTAATTGACCAGACATCATCGAATTGCTTTACAAGGACATCGGAGCGCCTGCCGAGTTCTATCGTTCCACGCGAGCCGATTACCACATCGTTTACATCACCTTTCATAAATTCCTGACTATTGCTGTGGCGTGTAACCTTGCTTGTTATCGCAGGGCAAATTGAGGCTGAAAGTAAGATACAAAACAACACCGAAAAAATGTAATTAGATTTTATTTTTTTAATCACTTTTCCACCGTAATAGTCAACATTTTTTTATCTAATATTATTGTTCCCGTTTTAATATTTTTATCTATCCAGTCGGGAAACGGCTGCATATTATTCGCACGTTTGGGGTCGGCAAGGACCATTGCCTTTGTGGCGGGAAGCTGGGGCAGCTCGGCCTGTTCCATGGCGACACCGCCGGAAGGCAAAACAAGGATACAATGAAGCTGGTCTTTATTTACCGCTAAAATCCTGTTTATAATCTCCTTGAGCGAATCGATATTTTCGGGGACATACCTGTGGGGGACCACCTTACGCAAAAAATCATCGTATTCAGGCCCGCCGCAGACAATAAGCTGATATGCGCCGGGAGGTGTATTTTCAGGGATTTTAAGATTGAAATTATATTTTTGCTTTTGAGAATGGACCGATTCAGTCACAACTTCGACATTAAAATTATCACCGCGTTTCACATGGGAATCGGAGATAGCGGCAGACCAGATGGCCGCGGATATGTCTTTTTGGCTGATATCCAAATCCACATTGATTGATTTTATATGGACCTGCTCATACGGATTATTCATCATTAAACCGACGGGGGTAATGCTGTCACGGATGGCATCGTTGAGGCCGTCGCCTGTGGAGAGATTGTTAAAAACAATAGTGCCGGCACTGTTAGTCTCGATTGAGCCTTTGTAAGAGACAGTATTTTCAGGAGGCAGCTCGCCTTGGAACATGCCGGCGCTCATTACAACCAGCCGCAAGAGCCGAGGAGTAAGGACGCGGTTATCGGCAATAAGGCAATTATATTTTCTGGGCTTGCTATCGTTATACCTTGAGACATTTACAGTCAGGGGAATCATCGTGGCGTTTTTGCCAATTTTTCCGTGGACGGCGGTTGATTCATCGGCTGTCAAAGTGCCAATCATATTAACTGATGTCCCTACCTTGAAGGAACGTATAAGGCTTGAGACGACGGTATGCACCTGGCCCATGGCCATAGGTAATTCTACAGGGCCATAGCCAAGAAAAGAATGCCCGAAGGCGTAGATATCATTGCCGCGGACTTCGGTAATAGTTCCGACAACTTCTACGGTAATATCGCCTGTAACCAAAGGGACTGTAAGGCAGGCACCAGGAACGGGTTTGAGGTCACATACATCAGACTTGCCTCCCGCTAAAGTACCGGCGACGGGCATAAGACCAAAGGGGCTTAGAGACTGGTCCAAATCAGAAGTTAACGAGTCCGGAACGCCAGAGACAACCATAGGAAACGGCAAAAACGATTGCCCGTTAAGCTGCTCTTTTGGTTGGGCAAGGGGCATTAAAATTTTCTTTTCAAGCTGCGCGAAATCAATGGGCTTTGAAAAATCCAGAGAAAGAGCTGGGCCGCCAGTTAAAGACTGGCCTGAAGATTTATTGCCGGAACTGCCGGCACGAAGCATATCGGCAATGGGTGTTACACCATAAAGGGGGTCTTTGCTGAATTGCCAGCCCATGGCGAGGGCCCCCGCGAGCCGGCCGTTTATATAGACCGGAGAACCGCTGCAGCCGGCTACCGGGCCGGTGTGAATGAATCTTTCATCTGTTCCGCGGACGAGGATGGCGTCGCGGCCGGGGGAAATATCACGAACGACACTTAGGACCTCTATGCCGAACTTCTCGACGGCGGTTCCTTTGTAGATGGTGAGACAGAAAGCCTCCATTCCCGGTTTAACTTCGTCTACGCTGATATATCTATTGGGGTCCCAAACTCCATCCAGGCCGTCGGGAACCTTCGCGTGAGTTTTTTGTGCAAAGCAAAAAGCAACACACAATATATTAAAGATTAAAAAATTTGCTTTGAAACAAGATAAAAATTGAGCCATCTACAACCCTTGAATTCCATTTCTAATAAAAAGTTTAATCTTACCTCCCAAACACAGCCATTGCAAGATAAAAGGACCTCTGTTAAAATAGTGGTTTTATCGCGGAACAGTTCGTTAAAACAAGCGTTTTTTAGATAATTTTACGGAGAATAAAATGAAGGCCGAACATCGCCATGAACTAAAGACCAATGAACTTGCAGTATGGCTGAGCAATTTACCAGCATGGGCAAACGAAAATTCCAGAACTATTTTAGTAATCGCCATTATTGCGATAATCGCTATTGGCGGATATTTTTATTACCGCTATCAGAAAGTGGTGGTTGCATCGAGAGAAAAGGAAAATTTGACGGCCCTTATTTCACAGATGCAGCAGCAAAAGGCGATTATTGCCCAGACGCAAATAAAGGGCGAGGACAATTCATACACATTATTTAATATTACAGATGCGCTGGAAACTACGGCAAGAGGCTCGGGCAATGATGCATTAGCAGCACTGGCTACTATAAAAGAGGCCGAAGTAATACGGACAGAACTTCATTTCCGTTTCGGCACGCCAAGCGAGCAGGATATATTAACTCAAACAGGCAAGGCAAAAGACCTATATAATAAAGCCCTTGATACATATTTAAAAAGAAGTCCCGACGCGACTCTTGAGGGGATTGCGAAAATCGGCATAGGTTTATGCAATGAAGAGATTGGGGACGCCAATGAAGCGAGGAAATTGTATCAGGAAGTAGCGGCAGGTGCCCAATATGAAGGAACTGTCGCGGCAGCGGCGGCAAAGGAAAGGATAACGTCGCTGGAGACATTTACTCAAAAAGTAACGTTTAAACCGATGCCTAAGCCGATGATTCAAATACAGCAGCCGGCAAATCCAGAGCCGAATTTGCCGGGCATGAATTAACACAGCAGATGCCGAAAGGTGACCCAAAGAAGAAAAGCTGTGCGGTGAGTAAAACGGAAGGATTGACGCTTCGGGTAGGCAGTGCGCTTCAGGAACGCCGGCTGGATAAATACCTTCACGGGCGATTTTCAAATTACAGCCGAGTAATGCTGCAGGAGGTAATCAAGGCAGGCGGAGTAAAGGTAAACGGCAAGCCGGCCAAGCCAAGCCTCAAACTTTGTCCCAATGACCTTATTGAAATTACACTGCCGGAACTGCCGAGCAGGGAAATTCCGCCGGAAGACATACCGCTGGATATTATCCATGAAGATGATGATATTATTGTTATAAATAAACCAGCAAACATAATCGTCCATCCAGCACGAGGAAATACTCACGGCACGATTGCAAATGCGCTTGCATTTCATCTTGGCGCCGGAGAAAAGGAGGAGGAAATTAAAGATGAAGAAGAGCAGATTGAAACGGAAATCGAAGAGGAGACCAAACTTCCATTCGCCCTTGGTGAATTTCGGCCGGGCATAGTTCACAGGCTTGACAGAAACACGACAGGGGTAATGATTCTGGCGAAGAACGACGTCGCCCAATGGAAAATATCGAGGCAATTCCACGACCGCAAGGTTGAAAAAAGCTATATAGCGATTGTGCATGGGATTCCTGACCTGACTCGTGACAGGGTTAATGCACCTTTGGGAATGCATACAAAATTTCGGTACAAATATGCAGTCCGGGAGACAGGCAAGGAGGCAATCACGTTTTACGAGGTGCTGGAAAGTTTCCGCGGATTTTCTCTATTGAAATTGACTCCGAAGACCGGAAGGACACATCAAATTAGAGTTCACCTTGCACATATAAAGCACCCGATTGTTGCTGACGATATGTATGGCGGTAAATCGGTTTATCCGTGGCAGTTAAAGGACAAGGAACCAAAGCCGGAAGACCCTGTGATTTCACGCTGTGCCCTGCACGCATGGACGATTTCATTTACGCATCCGACAACCGGAAAGGTAGTTTCATTTGAAGCCCCCCTGCCGGATGATATGCAAAACCTTCTTGATATGCTGCGAAAATACAGACAATTCAAAAAACATAGCTAAAGTTAAAAAGTTTATAAGCTTTAAAGTCTTAAATTATATCTTTTTTCTTGAACTCACAACTTCTATTCTCGATTATTAGAAGAAGGAATGATTTTATGATTCGCATAAGTATGACAAAAGCAAGACAGAATTTGAGTGACATAGTCAATCGTGTCATATCTACTGGAGAGCGTATCTACATTGAAAAAAATAAAAAACCTGCTATGGCTATGGTGCCAATTGAAGACCTTAAGATGATAGAGGCACTCGAAGACAAAATAGATGTCGAAGAAGCATTGAAAGTACTTAAAAAGCCCGGATTTATCAATCTTAAAGCACTAAAAAAGGAACTTGGTATTAAATAAGATGCAGACCTTTCTTAGTCACCGTTAGCTATATCAACGATATCCTCTTCTTCGACGGGCATAAACCACTTTTGTGCAATGAAAGTGGGTATTACGGCGCTTGCGATTACGACACCGACTAAAACGGAATACTGGACCTGGTCGATGTAACCGGCGGTCAGGCCAAATACGCTCGATATCGTTCCAAAGGTAAGTCCCGTGCTCATCAAGAGAGTCGTATAGGTGCTGCCGTTAGGGATATACTTTCTGGCAAGAAAATAAACGCCAATGAATTTGGTTAACATTTTCAGCAGGAACAAAGTGATAAAAAGGCCCCCTGCCGCGATTATCATAGGCAGCGATATTTTAAGCCCGCCTACGATAAAAAATATTGGCGTTATTATAGCGTAAGAAACTGTGCGGAGACGGTCACGAACCGCTTTAGTGCCTCTAGTTTCATTAAAATGACGTGACATCAAAAGTCCCAATAGAAACGCAGGCAAAACTGCATGGCCGTTTCCCAGCCTGGCGAAAAACATAAACACAAGCAAAAGCAAAAACACGTACTTTATCTCGGGTTCAATAACCTTGTTCTTCAATGCCGGATTATCGAATACAAAATGTGAAAATTTAGTTGCAAAAAATATAACGATGACAGATGTCATCAAAAAAACAAGCGTATAAACAGTTGGCTTTACAAATAAAATACTCAAGGCAAGAGCTGTTCCCATATCGGTAATAAACGTCGAAGCCATAAGCAGTTTACCAATTTTTGTCGAAGACAATCCTGTTTCAACAAGAACCGAATACACGACTGCAAGCGATGTTGTCGATAAGGCGGTGCCCGCAATCAGAGACGCCTTAAGAGTCCAACCTGCGATATAAAATGTATAAAGAAAAACGCCTAAGAAAGGAACTAAAAAAGAAAAGCCGCCTATGAGCATGCTTTCCTTGAATTTATCGCGCATCAGACGGGTATCAATTTCAGTCCCGGCCAAATATGTCAAAACGATTCCGCCAAAGCCGGCCAAATACGTCATCCATTCCTCGGGTTTTAAGCCGAAATAACCGCCGATTGCACCCAGCAGAATCTCAATTATCGCTACGGAAAGCCCAAGCTTCAAAGACAGCAAACTCGAAAAGAAAATTAAAAATCCTACAACAAGCGGAATTATATCTGCGTTCATTTCAAAATATCCTTAAGACCTTTTTTCAAGCGCCCAAAAACAAAAAACCTCTACCCATACCGAGTAGAGGTTATCAGCTTATTTGTAAGCGGTTGGAGGCGAACCTCATCGCCCTAATTTAAAGGAGATATTTTAGTTTTTTTCCGAGGTTTTGGCAATATAATTCAAAATCTACTGAATTTAATACGAATACAGAAGAATAATTAATTTAAATTTTCTTTGCGATTATTCTGTTGACCGCATGTTTATGCGGAACACCGCTGGAATTACAATCAAAGATTTCTTCTTCACAAAGATCTATTTGCCAGTCACTAAAATAACTAAATAAATCGCCTGAATGCCATAAATGAGCTGTATCTTCCGCATCCGGGGCTCTAGGAATAAAAGGCTTTTGTAAAATTACAGAGTGGACATTCAGGCCGCCATCAACTGTGAAATCCCTGTAATTGTCCAAAACGTCTTTTCTTAATTGCGGCTTAATGTAATGCAAAGCACCTATACTGAATATCACATCGAATTTTTCTTTTAATCTGTATTCGTTCATATCTGCTTGAAAAACATTTATCTTTACTCCCGCCTTCTTTGCGTTTTTCATAGTTTTTTCGACGCCCATCTTTGCCAAATCGAAAGCTGTCACTTCATATCCATTCTTTGCAAAAAATATGGCATTTCTTCCTTCGCCGCATCCGAGATCGAGCAGTTTTATTTTCTGGCCAAACGGCATAGTCCAAAGAATCTTAAAACAAAGAGGCGACGGCTTAAGCCCGAAAAAATTTATCTTACTTTTATATTTTTCCTCATATGAGCCAGGCATAAATCTCTCCTTAATTTGTATAATATTTTACCTTAGCTATGCAACATCTGCAAGGCCAAGGGAGTCGCCAAATTTGGAAATTAGAGCGCGGCGGATGTTTTTGTGAGTCGGTTCGGTTAATAATGCATCTTTTTCGGCCAGTTCGAAGGCACAGCGGCGGGCGAGGACAAGCAAATCATAATCATCGATGATATTGGCGATTTTTAAATCGGGCAGGCCGTGCTGACGGGTGCTGAAGAGTTCACCGGGGCCGCGAAGCCTTAAATCGTGCTCGGCGATTTCAAAGCCGTCGTTACTTCGCTCCATCATTTCGAGACGGCTTCGGGCAATCTCGTTTTCTGTTTCTTTATCAGCGAATAAAAAGCAAAATGACTTATCTGTCCCCCTGCCGATACGGCCGCGAAGCTGATGCAATTGGGCAAGGCCGAAGCCGTCTGCCCCTTCGATGACCATAATAGTGGCATTGGGGATATCAAGTCCGACTTCTATAACGACAGTTGCGACGAGCACCTTTATTTTGTTCCTGCGGAAATCCGCCATTATCTGCTGCTTTTTTTCGGAGTTCATCTGGCCGTGAAGTAATTCGACCTTAAATTCATTGAATACCTTTGATAATTCCTGATAGCCGTCTATTGCTGCCTTAATATCACCTTCCTCGTCTTCTACGCCTGTTATTCGAGGATAGACAAAATAGGCCTGCTTGCCGGCTTTCAATCTTTCACGGATAAATTCGTAAGCCTTTTTTCTGTCACTTGGTGCGACCCACCTTGTAACGACCGCTCCCCTGCCGGGGGGACTATGCTTGATAATTGAGATATCCAAATCACCGAAGACCGTCATTGCCAATGTTCGGGGAATGGGGGTTGCGGTCATGACAAGGCAATGGGGCGTGCCGTCTTTACGTAAACTTGCACGCTGATGAACGCCGAATTTATGCTGCTCATCGATTACGATAAGACCGAGCTTTTTAAATTCTATATCTTTTTCCAGCAATGCGACCGTGCCTACGATAATATCTGTTTGGCCGGATTTAATTTCATTTATAATTTCATCTCTTTTACTGCCCATCAGGCCGCCGGTGATGAGGACACGTTTGACATCGCTATTACGCAGATATCGTTCTATACTTAAAAAGTGCTGATTGGCGAGAATTTCTGTGGGGGCCATAATCGCGACCTGAGTTTTATTTGCCACTGCTAATAAAGCAGCGTAAAGCGCAACAACTGTTTTGCCTGAGCCGACATCTCCCTGCAAAAGCCGATTCATAGGGACAGGTTTTTGCATATCGGAAACGATTTCAGCGATTGTTTTATCCTGGTCATCGGTAAGCAGAAATGGGAATCGCTTACGGATACGGGTATCGATCTGGTCAGATGATTTCATCTCTACAGCGGAGGCGAATTGGGTATTTCTATGACGGCGAAGGGCGAGGCCTAATTGCATTAAGAAGAATTCATCGAATTTGAGGCGTCGCTTGGCCTTGGCAAGTTTTTGTTCATCAGGGGGCAGATGAATCCATTGAAATGCATCTTTTCGATTTATGAGCTCCATTTTTTTAAGGAACTGGTCATCATAAAATTCGCTTACCAAAGGCGTGAGATTTTCGAGGACAGGCCGAGTTATTTTTTTAATCTGCACGCTGCTCAAGCCATTGCTTGCCGGATAAACGCCGCCATTGAAGAAAAATGGATCGATGGCATCTTTGTTTTCCAATGCATCGGCATCAAGAATTCGAAACTTAGGATTAGTCAATTGAATACTATGCTTGTACTCGCCGACTTTGCCCCAGGCGATAACGGCTTGACCGGGATGGAGCTGGTCGCGAAGGTAGCCGCCATTAAAACAGATTATACGGCAGATTCCTGTGTCATCACTTACGGCGGCTTCAAAAATAGGAGGCCTGCGGTAATTTTTAAAATCGGTCGATTCGATAAGGCCGAGAATCGAGGCAGTTTCACCAATCTGCAAATTATCGATTTTTTTCGGCTCTGGGGCAAAGACCCAATCACGCGGAAAATATTCCAGCAAATCCCCTACCGTCTGCACACCAAGCTTTGCGAAAATCTCGGCTCTTGCCGGACCGACGCCTTTTAGGAACTGGACAGGCATTGAAAGTTTTATATCATCTGGAGTTTTTGTTATTGCATCAGCCATTAATTACATCCAAAATTATTCTTTGAAGCCGTATTGGCCGATGAGTTTGACAAAGCGGACATCGCATACCGCGCGTTCGATAAGTTTGTCATCTTTTTTTATTCCAACTATAAGCTCCTGGAGGCCGCCTGAGCCGAGGGGATAAACAATAATTCCATCTGAAATAAGCTGGTCGATGAGGTGCTGAGGAATTTTCGGGATTGCAGCGGTAATTATAATTCTGTCGAACTGCCTTTTTTCTGGCCAGCCGGCACTGCCATCACCTACAGCAAAATCAACATTTGTGATACCAAGTCTGCCAAGGACGGCTTGGGCATTGGCTGATAAATCCGCCAGCCGCTCTATTGTGTATACACGTTTTGCTAATTTAGCTAAAACGGCTGTTTGATAGCCGCTGCCAGTGCCGATTTCGAGAACTTCACAGAAATTATTCAGGCGAAGCAACTGAGTCATAAGTGCAACGATATAGGGCTGAGATATAGTCTGACCTACACCAATTGGCAATGGGTTATCGGCATAAGCCTGTGAGATATATTTTTCAGACATGAATTCTTCCCTCGGCAGTCTTCTCATTACCGAAAGGACACCTGCATCGGTGATGCCGCGGGGCATGAGGTCGTGCTCGACCATCTGCTGACGCTGAGATTGAAAATCTTGTGAAGCTTCTGACATATTATTAATATCCTTTTTAACAGGTAATTTTGCAAATCAATTCGCGGGTATCAAGAGCTTTACAGCGGCAATTAATGCTAAAACCTGTATGACTATTTCGAATACCTTTTGAGGCATCTTTCGCAATGCAACTATGCCTAAAACCACGCCGATGATGATAAAGGGAAGCATAATAAAACCGAGCTTTATTGATTCGAGATTAATCAATCCGAGATGAACACTGAAAGGAACCTTTAGCCAGTTTACGATAAAGAAAAACCAGGCACTTGTTCCCACGAATTCTATTTTAGGCAGGCGCATCGCCAAAAGATATACAATCATTACAGGGCCGGCGGCATTGGCCATCATCGTTGTTAAGCCGGCGAAAAATCCCATCACCTGCGCAAACCACCATTGAGTCGGGACAACTTCACCCTTTCGGTTCCTCCACCAGTTTACTGCCAGCATTGCCATAACGATTACACCGATGATGGGTTTCAATTGAGCATCACTGATTACCTTGAGGACAAAATAGCCGGCGATGATACCGATGAGGGCGGCCGGAATAAGGCGGATGATATGGTGCCAGCGTGCCTTATTATGATAATAAATTACGGCAAATATATCAGTCAGAATCAAAATACCAAGCACTGCGCCTGTAGACTGTCTTGCAGGG
>Ga0105091_10000491_pt1 | contig 16636 bp, 10 predicted proteins | sample PPLLak1March2015_FD_87022 | JGI IMG/M metagenome (GOLD analysis project Ga0105091, IMG submission 87022) | Freshwater sediment microbial communities from Prairie Pothole Lake near Jamestown, North Dakota, USA - PPLs Lake P7 Core (1) Depth... | ecosystem: Environmental > Aquatic > Freshwater >... | reverse complement strand
GTTGTTGGCGTCAACTACCCGTGGCGCAATTACGGCTCCGACTTCGGCGCGAACGCGTGGGGACACCTTGGACTGTCGCGTCCGGAGAACCGAGCTCACGTGGCGCGCGACTTCGGCTTGATCGCCGGCGCGTTCGGGGCTTTCAGCACCCGGATCGTTCGCTTCTTTCTGTTCGCGGATGGTCGCGCTTCCCCTCTTTTCGACGCGTCAGGAAACGTGGCGGGGCTCGATCCCCTGTTCTTCGAGGACCTCGATGCACTCTTTGCTCTGGCGGAGGATTCTGGCCTGCTCCTGCTCCCGGTACTGCTGGATTTCCATTGGTGCAAACACGGCGGGACGGTCAACGAAGTCCGCCTGGCCGGGCGTTCCAACGTTATTCGCGAGGTGGCCAAAGCGAAGACCTTCCTCGAGCGCGCGGTTGCACCGTTAGTGTCGCGCTATGCAGCCCGCGACTCAGTCTACGCCTGGGAAATCATAAACGAGCCTGAGTGGGTCACGCGCGGGATGACGGGGTTCTGGCGAGGAACAGGAGACAGGGTGCAGGCCTCGCAGATGGTTGATTTCGTAGGTCTGTGCGCGGACAGAATTCACACCTTGGCCGATGATCCGGTGACAGTCGGGAGCGCGGGCATCGGGTATCTGAAGCACTGGGCAGACGTCGGACTCGACCTCTACCAGGCCCACTGGTACCCCGGATGGCGGAATCCCTTCCCGTGGCCTCCGGTTGCCGCACTGCCGGTCGACGGCCCGGTCCTGATCGGCGAAGTGCCCACAAAGAAGACAGCGGTGGCTCCCGGACAATATCTCGAGGCAGCCAGGGAGGGCGGCTACGAAGGCGTGCTCTTCTGGAGCTACGGGGCAACCGACCGCTACTCCGATAGGGCCGCGTTGGAAAACCTGAAGAAGGTCTAGAGGAACGCCAGTCCTCGCCAACCGGGCCGAAAAACGGCGGGGCTGCACCGCGAATCCGCCTGCGACTCAGAGAAGTTCGAGGGTGGTGGAGTTTCGGGGACACAAAACTTAATTCCTCTGCTATGCCACGGAAACGCAACCGGATTGGGAATTAAGTATTATGTCCCCGAAACTGTCCCCGAAACTGTCAGTTGGTCGTCACGCAGTTCTGGCTGGTCTCGCGAATCGCGTAATACGCGGTATCCCACTCCTTTTTCTTCGGGTTGTTCGCATATCCCTGCAGAGCCGCCTGATTCTCAAACTCAATCACAAACGTCTGGGAGTAGTTGTCCGGCTGAATCTTCACCGATTTCGACCAGAAGTTCTTGACGCCCTGGGTCGCATTCACGATTTCCTTGAGACCGTTCATAACTTTCTGCTTGTCGGCGTCGGTCGCCTCAGCCTTCCACTTGAAGACCACGTGATGAACCACGGTAGACGGGGTCTGGACCTTCGCTTGTCCGGTCACGAAGCCACCGAAAAACGCCGCCGAAATAAACGCAACAGCCAGAAAACAGACAACGATAGTTCGCCTTGACATAGTGTCTCCTCAGCTAGTTTTAAGTGTTTTGTCGTTTCTTGAACAGGATCGAGATGATCAGGGCCAGGCCGACGACGGCCATGGGACCTAAGACGTTATACCATAGCCAGGGAATGGTGGTTAAGAAGTAGAGGGACAACAACAACGCCTGGCCGCCCAGCGCGCCGACAAAAGCGGCCGTGCTCCGCACCCATTTGAAACCGAACGCCAGGATGAAAATGCCGAGCACCGTCCCGTAGAAAAGCGAGCCGTACAGGTTCACGGCCTCGACCAGTGTCCCCAAACGCCCGGCCTGCTGCGACACGAGGACCGCAAAAAGGCACCATCCGGCTGTGGCGACACGCGACAGCAGCAGTTCCCTGCGCTCCCCGGCAGCCCTTCCGAACAACCGCTTATAGATATCGACCATCGTGCACGTGGCCAGGGCGTTCAGTTCCGAAGAAGTCGAAGCCATAGTCGCCCCAAAAACCACCACGATGATCAGTCCCACAAGTCCGGCCGGCAGATATCGCGTGACAAACGTGAGAAAAACGTAGTTGTTGTCGTTGGTGTTCGCCTTCGGATCATTCTCGCTGATGAGCCGGATCGCCCGGCTGCGGACCTTTTGTGCCTCGTCTTGAGCTCTGTGAAGAGCGTCGTTCTCTGCACTGACACGATCCGGTTCGCCGGCCCGTTCGGCCTCCAGCCAACGCCTGATCTGCTGCTGCTTCTCCTTTTCCGCGGATGCGTACTCGGCCTGAAGCGAACGGTATTCTGCTGCGCGCTCGCTCGAGAGCAGCTTTGTTTCCTCCAGTTGATTGAAAAACAGCGGAGGCGTGGAGAACTGATAAAACGCAAACACCATGGCCCCGACGAACAGGATGAAGAACTGCATCGGAACTTTGGCCATGCCATTGAACAGGAGACCGAGACGGCTGTGGGACACCGACCGTCCCGTCAGGTAGCGCTGCACCTGCGACTGGTCGGTCCCGAAATAGGCCAGAGCGAGGAACAGGCCGCCGATGATCCCCGTCCAGAAGTTGTAGCGGCTGCTCGGATCGAACGAGAAGTCGACGGCGTTGAGCCGGCCGAACGTGCCGGCCACGGAGACGGCGTCACCGAAGGAGACATCGGACGGGAGGAGCTTGATGGTCGCGATCAAGGCCGCGAGCATTCCGCCCATAATGACGATGAACTGCTGGAAGTCATTCCAGTTGACTGACTTGACACCACCGAAAACCGTGTATGCCAGGATCATGGCCCCCATGACCCAGACGGTGATGCGCTGGTCCCATCCGAGTACCACAGATAGTATGAGTGCGGGCGCGTAAAGGGAAATGCTGGCGCTCACACCCCGCTGGATCAGAAAGACGCAACTGGCCAGTGTCCGGGTTTTCAGGTCAAACCGATGCTCCAGGAATTCGTACGCGGTGTAGACCTGCAGGCGATGGAAGATCGGAATCGCGACGGCGGCCAGGATGACCATGGCAATCGGCAGGCCGAAGTAAACCTGGACAAATCGCATGCCGTCGGCGTACGCCTGCCCGGGCGTCGAAACGAACGTGATTGCGCTCGCCTGGGTCGCCATCACGGACAGCCCAACAGCGTACCAGGGCATCGATTTGTCCGCGAGCATATAGCTCCGGATGTTCTTCGTACCCCGGCCCTTCAGGACGCCGTAGACCAGCGTGAAGATGAGAAACGCTGCGAGAACAAGCCAGTCCAGTGTGCGCATCGATTCCGTCCGTTGTTGCGGGGTTCGTCAGGATCTGAAATACACCGTGAAAGCGTAAAACAGGCAGATGAGCAGCCCCAGCAGCCCGAGTACCGCCCCGTACCACATCCTCCAGGTTCCGAACGGCGGCGGATTCTCCTGTTCTTCACTCAAAGACGCGAAAACACGCAAAGGCGCACGAGCTGGGTCAGTTGGAAGAGGATCCTGGTTTTGCATTTCTTTTCGCCACAAGATTGAGAAACAAACGATAGGCCCCCGGGACGCCGGCCGGCAGCTGCCGGAAGAAGGCAAGGCCCGTGTAAACGAAGACGCCTTTACCGTAGCGGGCATAGAGCAGACTGCCGGCTTTTGGAGTCTCGCCGGGGTCCGCGCACAGCAGCGGCACCTGGTACTCCGTGGCCCAACCTTCGCCGAAATAGAGGCCACGCTCCTGGACCCAGCCTGCAAAGTCGCGCTCGGTGATGCGGTTTGGATAAGTGAGGGCCGGATGTTCCGGCTGTGCCAGTTGTACCGGGCTGTCCTCAACGGACACGCGATCGCGGGAGATGCGAAAAGGGTAAGGGCCCAGCCGATCGGTGGCCCGCTCCTGCGCTGTGTTGTATTGAACAACCAGGGTACCGCCGCCCTCGACGTACCGAATCAGGCGGCTCTGGGAGGTTCTGAGGGCCGGCCGCGTGTTGTAGGCGCGGATACCAACGACGACGGCATCGTATTCGTCCAGCCGGGGGGACATGATCTGCTCGTCCGAGAGTAAATCAACCCGGTACCCAACCTGGCGCAAGGCGTCGGGCACCTGATCACCCGAGCCGGCTATGTAGCCAATCGTCGTCCCGACACGGGTCATATCCTCCCGCAGCAGAAACCCTTCTGCGTCCCTCAGGACTCGCTGCGGTGCGAAGTGCGGATAGGCGATGACGCCCACAGTCGATCCGAGTTTCTTGCCTCCGATGTCGGCCTGCGCCGCGAACCGGCCGCTTCTCGCCCCATTCGCCGGACGCACCTGGAATTCGAACGTCGCCGTGTCATCAATGGCTGCAAACTCGAAACGGTGGGTGGGAGGATCGGCCGACCAGCCGGCCGGCAGCACAAGGTCCACGCTGCCACGGGCGGCGGCAACAAGACTCCGGACCATCACGGAAATTCTCTTGCCCTCGGCTTTGGGGAAGACAACGGTCGGTTCCCTCAGTTCCACCGATACTTCGGGAACCACGTCAAAACTCCGGTACTTTTCGCCATCGACTGGGTCTACCCAGCGATAAAGGACAGGCACCTCGTAGGGGATCTCCAGATCTCCCATGGCGACGACGAATTCCGCTCGAAACGCGGGCGAGGAGTCTGCTGTCCCGACCATTTCCTGACTCACCTGATGGCGGTGTCCGGTGCGCCGGGTTCGGAGCCAGTACGGCTGTGAGTAGGGTGCGTCAGCCGGGATAACGAGACCGGATTTGCCCGTTAACGGCTCGTTGTTCACCAATTCCTGTTGGACTGCTTCGTCTCCGCCACCCGGCTGAATTCGCACCCGCCTTAGGCCGATTGGGAACTTACTCCGATTGATCGCCGTCCAGGTTACGCTCACTTCCCCACCCTGGGGCGCCGAGGGCGCGGCCGCAATAGCTTCCAGCCACAGACCTGCGCACGCCCGGATGGCTTCTCGCATCTCCGTCCTCTTCTGCTCGACCAGAGGGTTATCCTTGTGCTTTTCGCTCAGTCGATACGCCTTCTGGAGGAGCGGGAGAACCTCTTGTGGTTGCGCCGGTTGAAAGGAAGCGCGGGCCTTGTCGAGGTATTCGGCGATTTCCTCGGCTCCGGGAATCCGTTTCCAGCCCAGTTCGACACCGTCGAAAAGTTCCGAAGACGCCGGTTCTCCAGCCAGATGCCTGAAACCGTTAACTGACCTTCCACGCCCTTCCGGCGCTCCCATCCCCTGGCTCTTGTGCATCGTCCGCGCAATGCCTGCGATCTCGCGGTAACTGAGCCCAAGCAGGGGGTTGTAGTCGCCCAGCTCAACCTTGAGACTCTCGGGTGAAGGCTGTTGCCCGCCGAAGGAAAATTCGTTCCAGACCAGGCGTTTTGCCTGCCACGGCTTGACCCATTTCAGCTGTTCCGGGAAACGATTCGGATCAGCAGCCGCCTTAAATGCCTCCTCGGCGAGAATTGCCGATGCCGTGTGGTTTCCATGCCCCCCCGCAGTGGGGGTGAAACGCGTGACGACGACGTCGGGCCGGAATTTGCGAATCACCCAGACGACGTCGGAAAGCGATTCTTCCCTTCCCCAGAACCGCAGCGTCTCCTCGGAAGTCTTCGAAAAACCAAAATCGACGGCGCGACCGAAGAACTGTTCGGCGCCATCGCGCTCTCGTGCCGCCAGCAACTCCTGTGTTCGAATTACGCCCAGGAAGTCACCCTGCTCCGGGCCGATGAGGTTCTGCCCGCCGTCGCCACGGGTCAATGAGAGGTAGCCCGTCCGAAGCTTCCTGCCGAGCGAGAAGTAAGCAAGCAGGCCGGTGTTTTCGTCATCCGGATGGGCCGCTATGTAAAGCACATTGCCCACGACACCGAGCTTTTGGATGGCAAGCAGTAGCGATGCTGCATTCGGGATGTCCGGCTGGAGCCCGGCCGAGCCAAAACCGGGCAAGAGCAGGACGAGCAACGCAGACAACAGAACCACATGCAATCGATTCGGCATAGATGACTCCGAACAACGTTCTTCCTGGAGCACGGACATCCGTCGCGCAATCACGGCCCCATTAACGCCGGGCAGGATGCCCGGCGCGCGGGCAAGATGCCCGCGATCCCAGTGCGGACGAGACGTTCGCGCTCCATGAACGAGACGTCCGCGCTCCGTTGACGAGACGTCCGCGCTCCCTCACCCAGACGCCCGGCGGCCAGCTTGGAGCACATAAGATTTCTGGCTGATCTCCCCCAGTATTTCGCCCAACTGGGCGCTGTTTGCCACCTCAACCGTGATATTCAGCGTGACCACTCCCCGTTTCGAATCGGGGACGGAAGTCACCTGGACGACGTTTATTTTGGCCTCTGCAAACAGGTTCGTGACGTCACGGGAGACCCCGGCTCGATTTTGAGCGACAACCTGGACCTGGGCCTTGAAGACGTCCGTACCCCGGGCGTTCCAGTCGACCGGAATCACCCGCTCCGGGTTCTCCCGTGCAAGGCGGTGGAAATTCCGGCAATCCGACCGGTGAATCGTAACGCCACGTCCTCGAGTCACATAACCCGAGATTGTGTCATTTGGAACCGGCTGGCAACATCTTGCGGCAATGGTCAGCAGGTTCGCGACCCCGAGAATCCGGATACCTCCAACGGTTGCATCCTTCTGGGCGGGCTCGGTACCCGTAGTCGTGACTGTTTCAACAGCCGGCGCGGCCGCCGGCTGAGGGACGGATTCGCTCAATACCGCAGCCAATTGTGTCGGAGTCACTTCTCCCCGGCCGATCGCCTCGAGAAAGACTTCCAATTTCGGCTTGCCGAAACGTTGCGACACCTTTTCCAGGTTGGCACCAATGATGCCCAGTCTCTGCAGCTCCCGCTCGAGGATCACACGGCCGCTCGCGACGTAGCGATCGTAGTCAAGAGCGCGGAAATGCTGGCGCACTTTGGCGCGAGCGCGAGGCGTCTTCAGGTAACCGGCGTGAGGATTCAGCCACTCGCGACTGGGAGCCGGCTGCTTCCCTGTCATGATCTCAACCTTCTCGCCGGTCTTCAGCTCGTACGTCAGCGGGACGATTTTGCCGTCCACCTTGGCCCCGCGGCACCGGTGTCCTACCTGGCTGTGCACGTGATACGCGAAATCGAGCGGAGTGGCACCCTTGGTCAGTTCGATGATCTCGCCCTTGGGTGTCAGGACATAGACCCGGTCCTTAAACATCTCGGCCTTGAACCGGGTGACGAAATCCATCTCTCCGGAATCGGCCCCCCGGATCATCCGGCGCAGATCTCCGATTTTTTTCTGGAGCTCCGGGTTCTGCTTTCCACCTTCCTTGTAGCTCCAGTGTGCGGCCACGCCCAGTTCCGCTTCCTTGTGCATCGTGTGGGTCCGGATCTGGATCTCGAGATTCTTCCCATCCGGACCAATCACCGCCGTGTGGAGCGCTTTGTAGCCGTTTTCCTTGGGAGTGGCAATGTAGTCGTCGAACTCGCCCGAAATCGGTTCCCACAGGGAGTGAACGACGCCCAGGGTGGCATAGCAGCCGGCGACGTCCCGTGCAAGCACCCGCACGGCGGTGACATCGAAGATCTGGTCAAACTCGACCCCTTTCCGTGTCATCTTCCGCCAGATGCTGTAGATGTGCTTCGGCCGCCCGGACACCTCACCCTCGATGCCCGCATTACGGAGTTCCGTCCGCAGCCGCTCGACGACCGACACCACGTTCGCCTCGCGGACAACGCGTCGTTCATCGAGCAGCCTCGCGATGTTCTTGTAGGTGGCGGGATCAAGTTGATGGAAAGACAGGTCCTCCAGCTCCCACCGCAGCCGCCCGATACCCAATCGGTTGGCCAGGGGCGAGAATATATCCAGGCTCTCTCGGGCCAAGAGTTCGCGCTTGTCCTCAGGAAAGGTCTTCAGATTTCTCAGATTGTAGACCCGGTCAGCCAGCTTGATCAGCACCGCACGCAGGTCTTCGCTCATGGCAAGGAGCATTTTCCGAAGTGCCTCGCTCTGGTTCTTGTCTTTCTTCCCCTTATCTGCGTCAGGCTGGTACTGCTGCAGCGCGTCCATGCGGGCGAGGTTTTCCACGAGCATGGCGACTGAAGAACCGAACTGCGTCCGGACCTGGTCGAGGGTGACGGGCGTGTCTTCGACAACGTCCCGCAAGACACCGGCCGCGATCGTCTCGTGATCCAGGCGCAGTTCGTTCAGGATCGAGGCGACAGCAAGTGCGCGGGCAACGGAGGGACTGCCGGCGGCAGCTGTCTCCCGAAGCCCCGATTCGTCGGCAAGATCGACGGCGCGCTTTATGATTTCGGCTTCGGTCTCGGATTTGCCCTTCAGCAAGGCGGAAAGGGCTTTCCCGTGGCTGTCCGCCTGAACTTCGCTCCTCACCATAGACGTGAACCATTTTACAACGGTTGGCTTGGTTGATCCCGACAAGCCGAACCGTATGCACCCGCTGTTTTGCCAGGGTCGTCGAGTGGTACAGAACCGCAAACGGAGCGATTTTCGCGGAGTGCGCGGATCCTCACCGTGAGCAACCGGCAAGAGGGGCCAGGTAGAATTAGCGGTGAGAATCCGCGCACTCCGCGAAAATCGCTCCGTTTGCGGTTCTGTGCCACTCGGCCCATCGATCCCACTGCGACCGGGGCCACTCAGGCGAGCAACCAACCCGCGCATTTTGCGAAAAGCGAATCCGTGCGACTCGGCTCAGCGAGGTCACTGCCCTCCGGTATCGCTCAGTTCGTAAACCCGATAGTTCCCGATCATCGCCAACCGGCGAAAGTCCTTCTCCGCTCCGCCCTGCTCAAAAAAGCTCAGCAGAAAGCGCAATGGGGCGACATCCTGAACCACTACGTAAAGAACCCGGGAATTCTTCATGTTTGCTATGAGATCCTGGCGGGTTAACAGCCGTTCCGGCAGTTTTTTTTGGGTTGTTGGCGTCCGCTTCCAAGTCTGTAGATCCTGCAGATTGCCGGCGCCTCCCGACGACTCGAGCAGAATGCTCTGAGCGGCGGGCTTTTCAGGCAGCCAAACGTGCACATGGTCAACCCGCCTCTTGACGCCGAGGTCAATAAGGACCATCGTCTCGCCCGATGCCGATTGTTCCCGGCGATCGAAAACCGGGATCTCCAATGGCATGGATTCCCGGTAGAAGAATCGAACCACCGCTTCGAATCCGGAATCCCCGACAATAGGCACTCGTATCCGCCAGAATCTGCCTGTCTCGGCTCGGTCCTTGCCCACCTCCAGCTGAACGATTCGCAACCCTGCGGTGACCCTGGCCGCATCCACCGCCTGGAGGGAAAGGCGGGACGACAGCGCGGAATTCGGCGCCATGATCACCGTTCGATCGGTGAGCGCCTGGTAGACGGGGGTGAGAGCCAGCACCCGGCCGCCTGCAGGCAAGTTCCGGTCGAGGAAATCGTACATTCGGGCGCTGCCTGGGCCCAGCCAAAGGTCTAACTGCCGACGTCGTTCTTCATCGGAGGTAAACACCCGCATCTTTCCTGGAGAGACAACCAGAGTCGGGTGGTCTTCCCAAAGGTGCAGGAACCAGGGCAGTTGAAAGATACAGGCGGCGAGCACCACTGCCGCCGCGAGGCAGCGCCGGCGGGATGAAGTCCGCGAGGGGAACAACCCGCCGGCGAGCAAGACACTCAGCAGCGGCAGAATCACGACGAAATAGCGCACATTCCTGGTCGCCGCGACGATCAATACGAACTGCGCCAGGGCGCAAAAACCGATGTGGCGGAGAACTCTCTCCCTGAGACCAAGAACCAGCGCCAGCGGCAAAAACAGCAGGAACACGGGGCCAATAGAGCCGACGAAGATTTCCGGCTTGAATGTCAGAAGCCACGGGGATCGTAGGTAGTCGACAATCCCGCCTTCGAGACCACCCCATGTACTCGTCAGGGCGGACAAATGCCGGTAGTCTTCAGCTGCCAGGAAGTCCGTCGAAATTCGATCGGCAAGGAAGGGCGCTACCGGGTTTCCGAACAGCACCAAGTTCTTCACCAGCCACGGGGCGAGCAGGAGAAGGCTGACCGCAACGAAAGGGGCCAGGCGAACCAGACCGGCAAAGAAACGACCGCCGTTGGCTGGTCCCCGACGAAGGCGAGCGTACAGCACGATCCACGCCCAGTACCCGACAAGGGAAATCGGGACAACCGCGCCGAAGTACTTTACCCCGAGGCAAAAACCGCAAAAAACGCCGGAAAGCACCAACCAGCCTGTGTGCCGGCTGTTCAGCCAGTTATAGAACGCCCACACCGAGAGAAAACCGAAGAACGCCAGCCCGAGGTCTATATAGGCGGACTGCAGCAGGTAGAGGACGATCGGAGAGCAGACAAAAACGGCCGCCGACAGCCATCCGGCAGCGCGCGAAAGATACTGCCGGCAGAACAAATAACAGGCCAGAGCGGTCAGGAGCCCGAGCCCGAAGTGGACGAGTTTCGCCAGCAGTTGATTACCTGCAAGCCAGGCGAATGCGTACAACATCTCGACCAGCAGGGGATGAGCTGCCCACGCCATGCTGGGAGTCTGGACGATCCCGTGGGCGATCAGGAAAAGCCGCACCGTGCCAAGGTGATGATTGAGAGCGTCAAATTCGGTTTCCGGCCCAAGAGCCGCCACCAGACCGACGCCGAGGCTGAAGATCGCCAGTGCGGCAGCCAGCCACGAAAGCGTCCTGATTGTCTTGCCTGGACGCTCCGATGCCTCCCGAAAAACCTCGGGCATGACCCTCATCCGCACGCCAATAACGCAGTAAACGGAGTAGATGCTCAGGACTCCAAACAGGCCTTTGAAAAGCCAGCCGTGAAACAGCCCCAGTGAGCCAAGCAGCAGGGTCAGTAGCCCGAGGGTTCCCAGTCCGACGCCGCAGGAGAACATCAGACGCTCGACCGTGCCCGCATCACGCGGCACGATCCTTCGGACCAGCAGATCACCAACGAAGGCTGCAACAACGAGGAACCAGACGAGCACTGCGGCCTCAACAACGCCGGTGGCGACCACGCTCTCGACTAGTCCGGATGGGTTCATACCTGTTGCGAGACTCTTCTCCCAAGCGCGTTCGCGGTCTGATGGAGAATTCGCCGGCGCGCGTTTCGGTCGGTCGCCAGTATAATCAGGCAGCGATGAGAAAAACAGGGCGATCGGACATCCAGACGACGGCTGACAACGGGGCGGAAGTGCTTTTGTTCACAGATGGAGCATGCAGCGGGAATCCCGGGCCCGGCGGCTGGGCCTACATGCTTCGACATGTGCCGACCGGCAAAGTCCTCGAAGAGTCGGGTGCCGAGCCGGCGACGACAAACAACCGGATGGAGCTGCAGGCGGTTATCGAAGGTCTGAACCGGCTTAAACGAAAAACGCGGGTCCATGTCGTCACCGACAGCAGTTACGTCCAGCGAGGCCTGTGCGAATGGATGCCCAAGTGGAAGGCGGCCAACTGGAGGCGCAAGACTTCAAACGGGTATGAACCGGTGAAGAATCTGGAGCTCTGGCAGGAGCTGGACGAACTGATGAACAAACATGACCTGTCCTTCGAACTGGTCAAAGGACACGCCGGCCATCCGGAGAACGAACGCTGCGACGAGCTGGCGGTCGAGGCTTACAAGAAGCTCAAATCAGGCGCTTCTGGTTCTTAGGATTTCGGATTGCGGATTTCGGATTGCGGATTACTACCGTCCTTCCCTCGGTTGCCTACACCCCGAGTGTCAAAAAAGAGAAAATTCTCTAGCAGGACGCAAAAGCGGCCAACCACAAAAGATATCAGTTGTTATTCCGAAATCCGCAATCCGAAATCCGCAATCGGCATGCTTCGCCCGCTTTCGTTTCACTGCGAATTCTTACGGCCGCTTGACCCGCCTCCCTTCGGGTGGTATTTAAAGTTCTACAGAACAATTACACGGGCGGGCAGTTAACGGGGCAGCAAGCCACTTATTTCAGGAGGCCACATGGAAAAGAAGATCGAGCGCAGGACCTTTCTCAGGGGAGCTGCAGGGACTGCGGCATTTGCCACACTAGTCAAACCGCAGACCGCATTCGGAACCCAGGCGAACTCCAGTCTCGCGATGGGCATAATCGGCTGTGGAGGCCGCGGAAGCGCGGTAGCAAGCTCGTTTGTCGAGCACACCGGGACTCGGATCGTCGCGATCGCCGATCTTTTTTCCGACCGCCTGGACAAAGGGGCGGAACGTTTCAACAAGGCAAACGCCTCAAAGAGCTTCCCCGCGATCGACAAGACGCACCTTTTCGCCGGCTCGGAAGGGTACAAGAAGCTTCTTGCATTGAAGGATGTCGACGTGGTCCTGATCGCCACACCGCCCTTCCTCCATCCTGAACATCTGATGGCCACGGTTCAGGCAGGCAAGCATGTGTACTGCGAAAAGCCAGTGGGTGTGGACGTTTACGGCTGCAAAGAGGTCATAGAAGCCGGCAAGAAGGCCGGCAACAAACTAAGCCTTGCGGTTGGTTTTCAGATCAGGCACGCAACCCCCTATGTGCAAATGGTCCAGCGGATTCATGAGGGCGGTATCGGGGACATCGTGACCGCCCAGGCCTGCTACCTTGCCGGCAGGGTGGCTCTTCCGCCCTTTCCGAACGCCAGCGCTACCGAGCTCAGGCTTCGGCACTGGCTGAACGACCGCGCGTTGTCCGGCGATATCCTCGTTGAACAAGGCATCCACGTGGTCGACATCTGCAACTGGGTAATGAAGACCCATCCGCTAAAGGCCACGGGCAGCGGCGGCCGGGCCGGAAGGCAAGACAAGGGAGACGCCTTTAGTCACTTCATCGTCAATTTCATGTATCCGAACAACGTGGATATCGCCTTCCAGTCGACGCAGTTCGATCCCGGCCTGGGTGATGTGTTTGAGCGTTTCTTCGGGACCAAGGGCCTCGCCGAGGCGCACTACACGGGCGGCGTCTTCATCGAAGGCGAAGGTCCGACCAAGTGGGATTCCGGAGTTGCGAGGGGATCCAGGCAGGAGATCAGCGCCAAGGATTGGGCCGTCGGAGCCTTCAAGTCTTCCCTGGAAGATGCCGATCCCAATAAGGAAAAGGCCTTCGTCCAGAGCATCACCAGCGGCAAATTCATCAACGAGGCAGCGACCGGTGCGGAAAGCGCTCTGACCGCCATCCTCGGTCGCACGGCCGCGTACAAGGGCGACGAAGTCACCTGGGATGCCATGATGGCTTCCAATGAGCGCCTGGATCCAAAGGTGGATCTAAAACAGTTTGATTCCAGGACCTAGGAAACGTAGACTGACGCAGACATTGGGACACGATGCAAGCGCTTCACAGAGCGCGGTATCGTGTCCCGGTTTTGTTCCGAAGGGATGACAAGGGATGACATATGGCCAGAAATGAAACCATTTTCAGCGGGATCATCGACGGAAAGAAGGCTGCCGTCGAACAAGAGGTTAATGCCGCCGTCGCGCGGGGCGAAAACGTTGTCGAGATCCTTACCGAATCCATGATTCCGGCGATGCGTGAGATCGGCGATCGTTTTGCGAGAAACGAAGTCTACGTGCCGGAGATGTTGATATCGGCCCGAGCCATGCAGGCCGGACTTCACATTATTGAACCGCTTCTGGCCAAGGAAGGACACGAACCGCTCGGCAGAGTCTGCATCGGCACCGTCAAGGGAGACCTGCACGACATCGGCAAGAACCTCGTCGCGATGATGCTTCGCGGTGCCGGGTTCGAGGTCATGGATCTCGGCGTCAACTGTGATGTGGATAAGTTTACAAAAGCGGTCGAATCGGGAGCTCAAGCCGTTTGCTGCAGTGCTCTGCTGACGACTACGATGCCGTACATGAAGACGGTGGTTCAGCACTTCTCGTCGCAGCACCCGGACGTCAGGGTTGTCATCGGCGGCGCGCCAGTGACCCAGAGCTACGCAAATGAGATCGGCGCGCACGGTTTCGCGTCCAACGCGAGCGAGGCAGTCAAGACCGTCTCAAAATGTCTGGGCGTCGCGTAACCTGATCCCCCCAACCTGCATCCTAAAAGAGGACCTGAAGGGATATGCAACTGCTCACTGCGCACTGCTCACTGCGCACTCGCCGAACCAGTTGTGCTCGACTGTGTGCAGCGCGAAGTGCGCAGTCAATCGGCAGTTTCCGAGCCCAAGGGGACGAACGTCTCCCTTGATCCCTCTTCCGGTAAGACGAGGGGACACGTGATCACTACTTTCATCCTATCCCTGCCTTTGTTACTCATGATGGGCTTTCCATCGGCCGACGACGAAAACACCGTTGCGACATTCCAGCAGGAGTTGACGAACCTAACGAAACAACTCGTTCCCGATCCCCGGCTTGATGTTTTAAGCGCCCAGCTGACAAGAACCGGCCAGGGTTGGGAACTGATCGGCGAGACGACGGTGCCGGCCGCACGGGACGCGGTATCCAAGCTCGCCGCGTCGCTCGTCAAGAACGAGGCGTTCAAAGCCCATGTCCGTCTGCTTCCGGATCCCTCCCTGGATGCGGCCAAGACTGCAGGACTCATCCGTGTCAGCGTCGCTCCGATGCGTCGAGAACCCCGTCATGCAGCCGAAATGGTCGACCAGGTAACCATGGGCGTCCCGGTTTCCGTTCTGAAGCAGGAGAGAAACTGGTCCTTTGTACGAACTCCCTACCGGTACCTCGGGTGGGTGGAGAGCGCAATGGTGGCGCCAAAGCGATCCGATGGCTGGGATGAGCCGTCGCTGTCCTGGTTCGTCGATTCGGTGGGAACCGTATGGACCACGCCGGATATGCAGCAACCGGTCTCTGACATCGTGCTCGGTTGCATCGTCAGAAAGCTCGAGGCCAAAGGGGAATGGACCGCGGTGGAGTTGCCGGACGGCCGGCGAGGTATTGTGAGGACGGCGACACTCAAGTCGTTCAGCGGCGCGCCGCGGCAGGTGCAGCCGAGTCAGGTCGCAGCCCTGGCTTCTCGGCTGAAGGGTATTCCCTACCTGTGGGGCGGGAATTCAACCAAAGGCTTCGACTGCTCCGGTTTTACGCAGACAGTGTTCCGGATGACCGGGCTGCAGCTGCCCAGAGATGCTGATCAGCAATCGGCGGTTGGCAAGAAGGTGGATCCCGGACTCGATTTCGAGAATGTCCGGGCCGGTGATCTTCTGTTCTTCGGAAAGGAACGGGCCACGCACGTGGCCATCTCCCTCGGGGGAGCCCGTTTTATTCACTCCAGTACGGACGTTCACGTCAACAGCCTGAAAAAGAGCGACCCGGACTTCGACGAGGGCAGGTTCCGGTCGCTGCTGCACATCATGCGAGTAATCGAATAGCTTATGGATAACCGTAAGAGACACGCAGGGATGACCCGCAAGGAATTCATTCTGGCGGGAGGAGTCGGGATACTGGCCGCCGGCAAGGCGACGATGTCCGCGCCCAAGGCGGCTCCGGGAAGAACAAAGGTTGACGTTGACGTCAAGCGGCTTCAACTCAAGCACACCTGGACGATTTCCCGCAACTCGAGCGATTTCAAGGACAACGTCTTTGTAAGGATCGAACAGGACGGCATTGTTGGGTGGGGTGAAGCAGCCCCGAACGTTCGGTATGGGGAGAGCACCGAAAAGTCGCTCGACCGTATCCGGAAGGCTGGTCCATTCCTTATGCAGTTCGACTGGTCGCACTTCGCCGACGTGAAGGAACAGCTCGACACGCTGATTACGGATCAGAGCTGCGCCAAGGCTGCCTTGGACATTGCGGTGATGGACTGGGTGGGAAAGAAACTCGGGGTGCCGCTTTACCGACTGTTCGGGGTCAACCGGGTGAAAACGCCGGTCACGACTTTTTCGATTGGAATTGATACCCCGGACGTGATCCGTGAGAAGGTCCGCGAAGCGGCCGACTTCCCGGTCTTGAAGATCAAGGTGGGGAAAGACAACGACAAGGAAGTTCTACAGGCGGTGCGCAGCGTTACGGACAAACCGCTCAGGGTGGACGCGAACGAGGGATGGAAGACCAAAGAAGAGGCGCTCGAGAAGATCCTGTGGCTGGAAACGATGGGGGTCGAACTGATCGAACAGCCGCTTCCGAGCACCATGCTGTCCGAGAACGCCTGGCTGTGCGAGCGGGTAAAGATGCCCATCTTCGCTGACGAGTCGGTCAAGAGCGCCGCCGACATCCCGGTCCTGGCGGGCGCCTTCGATGGCATCAACATCAAGCTGATGAAGGCTGGAGGGATCCAGGAGGCGCTCGGGATGATCAAGATGGCGCGTGCGCTCGGGTTGAAGATCATGCTTGGCTGCATGATCGAGAGCTCGGTGGCGATCGCAGCCGGCGTGCACCTTAGCCCGCTGGTCGACTACGCAGATCTGGACGGGAACATCCTGATCTCAAATGATCCCTTCAGGGGGCTGGGGGTCGAGAAGGGCAAGCTGGTGCTGCCCGACACACCCGGCCTGGGAGTCGAGCCGGCCTGACGATTGCGGATTGCGGCTTGCCGATTTCGAATTTTGGATTGGAAAGCCTAAGGCAATGACGGTTGCGGATTGCGGGTTGCCGATTCTGGATTGAAATCGGCAGCACTAGCCTAAAGTTGTTCACTTAAGGCTTTTGCCATAAGCGCTAACTTGTTTGGCAGATGTTGGTTTTGAAGGCCAACGGCCTGATTCAGGTTAGCCTGGGGCAAAGCCCCAGGAACCGGTCATTGTGGGGATTTGAGCGCTGAAGGCGCGACTCAGAGCCCGCGCGACCTTTCCCTGAATCGCGCTTACAGCGCTGGAGTCCGGCCCGAATCCAGT
>Ga0105091_10000490_pt1 | contig 16640 bp, 14 predicted proteins | sample PPLLak1March2015_FD_87022 | JGI IMG/M metagenome (GOLD analysis project Ga0105091, IMG submission 87022) | Freshwater sediment microbial communities from Prairie Pothole Lake near Jamestown, North Dakota, USA - PPLs Lake P7 Core (1) Depth... | ecosystem: Environmental > Aquatic > Freshwater >... | reverse complement strand
CTTCGCCTCGCCCGCTGCCTACCTGCGGCGGGAGAGCTGCGGCCTGGCTGGCGGATCGCCCTGGCCTTGCGATTTCGGGCCGGACCTCTCGCGCGGCTTCCGTGCGCTGAAAACCTGGTTCACCATCAAGGCCTATGGCACGGAAAAACTGGGCCAGAGCATTTCCGGCACCTGTGCGCTGGCCCGCTATATGCAGGCACGCATCGAGCAAGCACCTGCGCTGGAACTCCTCGCCCCAGTTTCGCTCAACATCGTGTGTTTCGGCTACCGCTGCGCAGAGGCAGACAAAATCAATGCGCAAATCGCCGTCGATCTGCAACTCTCCGGCATTGCCGCGCCCTCCACCACCACGGTCAACGGCCGTCTCGCCATTCGCGCGGCGATCATCAATCACCGCACCACATCGAGCGATATCGACGCCCTGCTAAAGGCCACGATTACATTCGGCGAGGCACGAACCAAAACCATTTAAACCAAAGAAAATGCCATGAATCCCAACAATAAAGAACCATTGATCGGACTGGCCACGCTGATGAGAATGGCCTACTCCGGCCTTGATCTCGGCCCTCTGGCCACGCAACTGGTCGCTCGCGCCGAGTGCGACCCCGATGATGCCAATGCGATGATGGATCTATCGACGGTACTACAGCTCAGGGGAAACCGCGAAATCGCCCTTGCCACGCAGCTTGAGGCGTTGAAAATCCAGCAGATTTACACCCCCCAGGGAGTTGCTGCCGAGGCCAAACTCAAGGTGCTCGCCATCATGGCGCCAGGCGACCTGATGTCCAACACCCCGCTGGAATTTTTGCTCGAAGCTTCCGATGTCGCGCTCGAAATCCTTTTTATCGGGCCAGGCCTACCCTCTCCCGCCGCGCTGCCCGATCACGATGTGATGTTCATCGCCGTGGGTGAGTCCGACCAGACGCTACCGCTGCTGAAGGAACTCGAAAGCGTTGCCGCATCCTGGCCGCGCCCGGTACTCAACCAGCCAGAGCGCATTGCCCGGATGTCGCGCGATGCCGCCTGTGCCCTGTTGAAATCCGCGCCGGGCGTGGTCATGCCAGTCACGCTGCGTATCGACCGGGCAAGGCTGCAACGCATCGGCGAAGGTGGCGTGGACATCGCCAGCGTGCTCAAAGACGGCGCCTTCCCGGTTATCGTCCGGCCAGTCGATTCGCACGCAGGCCAGGGCCTCGAAAAACTCGACGATGCAGCGGCTATCGCGGCCTACCTGCTAACCATGCCGCAGAAAGAATTCTATATTTCGCGCTTTATCGATTACCGTGCGCCGGATGGCCTGTTCCGAAAATACCGCATCGTGCTGATCGCAGGCCGGCCATTTCTCTGCCATCTCGCCATTTCACAGCACTGGATGATCCATTATCTCAACGCGGGGATGGCGGATAGCGCCGACAAACGGGCTGAGGAAGCGCGCTGCATGGCCAGTTTCGACGTGGATTTTGCGCAACGCCACGCAGCGGCCTTGCGCGAAATCCACGTGCGCAGCGGGCTTGATTACCTTGGCATCGACTGCGGCGAAAGCCCCGATGGCAAGCTGCTGATTTTCGAAGTGGACAGCAACATGATCGTGCATGCGATTGACCCGGTCGATGTCTTTCCCTACAAGCAACCGCAAATGCAGAAAGTGTTTGTCGCTTTCCGCGCCATGCTGATCAACGCCGCGAACAGGCAGCCCTGAGCGGGTGGGCGCGGCAGCCGCGCAAGGGCAACGCATTCTGCTGAAATGGTCGCGGTGAAATGAGGCCTTCAGGATCATCCAGTCTTGTTCGCTGCTTCCCCGGCTTCTTCCATCTTGGCCTCAAGCACTTCGGACAGCATCAGCAAGTCCCTGAAGGCCTCCTCATGAAAGCCCAGTCGCCCACCATGACGGTTGTCACGCATCAACCCGCGCAAATATTCCAGGCCATAGGGCTTATTCCAGTACTGGACAATATTGACCAGCAAGCTGGGAAAATGTTCCAGCCCATGGCGCAGTTCCGCTTCGGCTTCGGATGCCTCCCACGTCGGGAGTGCTACATTGAAACGCGTCCTGATCTCCTGCGCCAGGCAATCAAAAGGTTCGCGCATTTCCTGCACATGGTAAAGATCCAGCAATTTGAACCATACGTTGGGCTTGCTATCCGACTCGGTATCCAGATAATCGCGGCACACCTTGATCGCCACGTCAGGGCGGCCCGCCATGAGAAAAACTTCCGCTTCTTCCTCGATGCTCGTCAACTCTTCCACCGTCACAGTGGTGGCCTCGTCGAGACCGATCCAGTAATCCGGCGAGTGTACCTCATTCCCGCCAGCCGGTTTCCCCGCGGATGCTTCGCCATCTATCGGCGGATTAACCTCGGCAGGCATTTGCAGCGCACCCGGCGGCGGAACGGCCTTGCGGGATGGGAACATGAGTGCGGCAACGATACCCCCACCGACCAGCATCCAGAACAAACTATGGGCATCGAAATATAAAAGATTGGCCAGCAAATCGAGGGGGGACGCAACGCTTGCATCCTCAATGCCCTGCAGTGCTCCCCTGCCCGCATGATCAGGCGCAAGGTCGGCCTGACAGCTCAAGGAAGCCAGAAAAAACAGGCTCGGTATGGCAATTAGGTTTTTAAGAAGATATTTCATCAGGCTTGGTCCATTGCCGTAAATTTTACTCCAATCACAGAGAACAAGCACTTCCACACCCATCAGGGAGCAACAGGCTACCCACCTGTCCGGCTCTTTTCCCCGGTCAGCCTGGCTGCAATCCACATGACCAACAGGGCCACACCCAGCAAACCGAAAGCAACAAGCAGATTATTCAGGCGTTCCGGCGCGAATAGCAGCAACACCCCCAGCTCAAGCATCATGGCACCGGAGAGCAGCTTCAGCAACCGGCCCTCCCGCACCGTCAGCTTGCGCGCGCCCATGCTGCGCACGAAGGCCAGCACGATGAGTACCAGCGGAATCACGTAAATCAGGTTGTACAGAGCCAGGTAAAGATAACGCCCGGCGGGTGGCAAGCCGCTCAAGCTGAGCAGCCGGGTATAGACCATGGGGAAACCTGCCGTACACAGCAGCTCGTAGAAATTGGCAGCAATCGCCAGGAATATGGTCGCCGCGACCATCGCCGGGAGATTGTCAGCACCGATGATGGCGCGGGCGCGACGGTAGATGTCGGGTTTGCGCGATTCCGGGATGGACAGGCTCAGGCCTTTTTCAAAGGCGAAAAAATCCTTGATGTTGACGGCACCGACGAACACCGCCAAGGCCCCTGCCGCCAACGTCACCCAGGCAAGGTTGCTGAGCAGCTGGAACAGGCTCAGCCAGGCCGCCATGAAGGCGAAATACATCAGCCCGGAGAGCAGCACGAAAATGACGCCAATGGCGAGCATGCGCTTACGGCTTTTCTGGTGGACGAGCAGGGAAAGCAGAAACAGTAGCACGAAGAAGGCGCAGGGGTTGAAGGCATCCAGCGCGGCAATGGCGACGGTCAGCAACGGCAGGGAGAAGTGTTGCGGGTCCACCTCGCCCAGAATGGGAACAGAAATTTTTTCAGCCATCATATTTTTTGAAGCGAACACCACATTTCCTGCAAGCGCGCCGGCATGGCACGCATCAAGGCGCCGCATCATCTCGGCACCTGTAGTTTCTGCACTGTGCCAGCCGACATGCATCTCTCCGCAAAACATCAGGGCCGGTACCGAAGTGGCTTCCTGCCCGAGTTGGACCGCCATTTTTTCATACTGGCGTGCATGTTCTGGATGACGCGTCAGTTCCAGGGAATGCAGCGTCAGCCAGGGACGGGATAAGGGCGCGGCCTCGACGAAGGGCCGCGCTTCCAGGCAATGCGGGCAGTTTGCTGACCAGAAGAAATAGAGCTGCACATGCATGCGCCCATCAGGGCCGGGCTTGAGCCAGAGTTTATCGGATTGGGCGGATTGGGCGGTAAAAGACAACATCCAGAACAACATGACCATGTACGCCATAAAGATGGTTCGGACATGGAATGTTTTCATGACACTAAACTCCTGATGCGAAAACGGCTCAAGGAACAGGGTGCAAATGCAGAACGTGAATATCGGTTTCCGGTTGCAGGGTAATGTGTCCGATGTCGAAGCGGTCATGCAGAAGCGTACGGCTGGCCACCAGGATGTCCGGCCACTGGCGCATGTCCTCGACCATCAGGTGGGCGGAGAGCATGATTTCATCCGAAGCCACGCTCCACACGTGCAAGTCGTGCACCGACTTCACGCCGGGCACGCCAGCCAGCGCCCGCCCGACTTCCTCCAGCGAGAGATGCAGCGGCACGCCTTCCATCAAGCCATGCAGTGCATGGCGCAGGAGACGCAGGCTGGAAACCAGGATCAGCGCGCCGATCGCTATCGACAGCAAGGGGTCAATGGGCGTCCAGCCAGTAAAAGCAATCACCACGCCGGCGATGAGGGCCGCTACCGAGCCCAGCAAATCACCCATGACATGCAACATCGCCGCACGTGTATTGAGATTCTGCTCGCCGCGTGAGAGCAGCCATGCCACGCCTATGTTGATTACCAGCCCCAGCGCGGCGGTAAGCGAAACCGCCTCGCCATGCACCGGCTGTGGCGCTTGCAGGCGGGTAACTGCGGAAACGGCGAGCCATGCCACCAGTGCCAGCAGCCCCAGGCTGTTAACCAGGGCGGCAAGGAACTCAGCCCGCCCGAAGCCGTAACTGTGCAATCGAGAAGCCGGACGACGCGCGACCCAGGCTGCGGCCGCTGCGATCAACAAAGCACCGGCATCGTTGACCATATGCCCGGCATCAGCCACCAGCGCCAGCGAACCGGCCCACCAGCCGACGCCCGCTTCCACCCCGGCAAAACCCAGTGTGAGTGCCACGGCGAGCCAGATCACTCCCCCCGCAGACCCGCCATGGTCATGGTGATGTTCGTGTTGGTGCGTTGTGTTCATTTCTTAACGGAATCGAGGGCCTCATAACCATGCCAGGCAATCATCAGACGGCGGGTTGCTAGACCAGCCCGAATTTTTGCTTCAATTCAGGAATCAGCTTGGCCCGAATCTCGTCGCGCACTTTGACGAAGCTTTCGATCGGCTCGCCGTGGGGATCATGGAACGGCATGTGGATGGCGGGAATCGGCTTGGGGAAGATGGGGCAGGTTTCCTTGGCGTTGTCGCACACCGTCACCACCAGGTCGATGTTCTCGTTCATCACCGCATCCACGTCCTTGGGGTAAAGCCCGTCAGTGGCCATGCCGCCCAGCTTCAGCGCCGCTATGGCCCCATCCGCCACCTTGGGCTGGGGCCGGGTGCCGGCGGACACTGCGCGTACGTCCGGGCCGAGGTCGTGGTTGATCAGGACTTCGGCCATCTGGCTGCGGCAGGAGTTGCCGGTGCAAAGGATGAGTACGGTTTTAGTCATAAAATCACTCCTTGCCGCAGCAGCCGCAGCAGGATTCCTTGCCGCTCAACCATTCCTCGACCTTGGTGCTGCTCGGTACGCTGCCGGAATGCACTACCTTGCCGTCAACCACCACGCCGGGGGTGGACATCACGCCGAAGCCCAGAATCGCAGCCATGTCGGTGATTTTCTCCAGCCGAATCTCCACACCCCTTGCCTGCGCGGCCTTTTCGATCATGTTTGCCGTAACCTCACACTTCGAACAACCGCTGCCAAGTACCTTGATTTCTTTCATGATGACACTCCTATGGTTTAACCGCTTCAATGTTTGCCGAGCAAACGTAATCTTCCACGCCCCGCCCCGGTGCCCAGTCGCGGATGAATTCGCTGCTGGCGTCCTTGGCTTCGATGCGGATAGCGGAAAAACCTGCCGCCTCCAGCATTTGTTCAATTTCCGCAGCCGCAGCCGCACCAGCGATGCAGCCAGTGTACAGAGCCAGATCACGCCGCGCTTCTTCCGGCAGCGGCGCGGTGGTGATGATATCGGAAAGCGCCAGACGGCCGCCGCTTTTCAGCACGCGGAAAGCATCGCGGAACACTTGCCCCTTGTCCGGCGAGAGGTTGATCACGCAGTTGGAGATAATCACGTCCACCGTGGCGTCGGCCACCGGCAGATGCTCGATCTCGCCAAGGCGGAATTCGGTGTTGGCGTAGCCGCCCTTGGCCGCGTTGGCGCGCGCCTTGCTCACCATGTCCGGCGTCATGTCCACGCCGATCACCAGGCCAGACTCGCCCACCTGACGCGCAGCAAGGAAGCAGTCAAAGCCCGCACCGCTACCCAGGTCGAGCACCGTTTCGCCGGGCTTGAGCGCGGCGATGGCCTGGGGATTACCGCAGCCTAGACCCAGATTAGCGCCTTCCGGCACGGCGCCCACTTCACTTTCGCTGTAGCCGATACCGCGTGACAGGATGTCCGCAGCCGGTAATTCCGTCGGCGTGCAGCAAGCCGGGCCACAGCCGCAGGCGCCATCAGCTCGGGCTACCGCGCCGTAGTTCTCGCGAACTGCCTGGCGTATTTCGTCGTTTTTCACGCTATGCATTTTAATGTCCTTTAATAAAACAAGTATTTACCACGGAGTACACGGAGAGCACGGAGAAAAGCCAGGTTTTCTCCGTGCTCTCCGTGTACTCCGTGGTTCAATCGTTTTTTAATTCAGCAGCAGGATTGGCCGGATTTCGTCGGCGTGCAACACGCGCCTTGCGCGATGCCGATGGCGGCCAGGCTGGCATTGGCATTTTCCTTGCGGTACATCTCGTCGAAACTGGTGTCCAGCGACTCTGCCGCCTCGTCGCGGATGTGGCGCGCGATTTCGACCACGGCGTCGATCTGTTCCTGCGCCACGCCGTACTGTTTCAGCCTGTCCACCTGGCACAGCCCCTGTTTGGGATGATTGGCCGCGATGTTCGCGGCCAGCGAAACCAGCGCCACGATGGAGGGATGCAAATCCGTGCTCATATAAAACCTCTCAATTGGTTGAACAACAGGCCGACGGTCACGAAGGCCGTGGCCAGATAGGCGGAATAAAGCGCCAGCAGCGGCACTTTGACGACTTTTCTCAGGATAATCATTTCCGGCAGCGACAAGGCGGTGACCGCCATCATGAAGGCCAGCACCGTGCCCAGCGGCACGCCCTTGCCGAGCAGCACTTCGGCGATGGGGATGATGCCGACCGCGTCGGAATACAGCGGCACGCCGATCAGCACCGCGCCAATGACCGAGAGCAGTCCGCCATCCCCCGCCACGCCGGCCACCAGTTCGGCCGGCACGTAGCCATGGATGAAGGAGCCCACCCCCACGCCGATGAGGATGAACTTCCAGATGCGGCCGACAATTTCCTTCACCTGGCTCAACGCGTATTCATGGCGGGCACGCAGGGATTTGTCCTCTTCCACCTCTGCCACCTGCCCCATGTGGATTTTCCACACGTAGTCCTCGACCCAGCGCTCCGGCTTGAAGCGCTCCAGCACGAAGCCGCCGACGAGGGCCACGGTGAGGCCGGTCAGCACGTACAGCACGGTGAATTTCCAGCCGATGACGGACGCCAGTACCACCACCGCCACCTCGTTGATCATCGGGCTGGCGATGAGGAAGGAAAGCGTCACGCCGAGCGGGATGCCCGCCTCGACAAAACCGATGAACAGCGGAATCGAGGAGCAGGAACAGAACGGCGTGACCGCCCCCAGCCCCACCGCCATGAAGCGGCTTTGCAGGTTGCCGCGGTTGCGGATGAATTCGCGTACTTTCTCCGGCTTGAGCAGCGCGCGCAGCAGGCCCATGAGATAGATCACCAGGGTCAGCAGCACCAGGATCTTGGTGACGTCCATGACGAAGAAATGGGCGGCAGCGCCGAAGGGCGTGCCTTTCAGCCCGGCAAGATCATAAATCAGCCAAGAAGCGAGCGCGTCAAACATGCTGTTTTGCTCCAGCCTCGTACCAGACTTTGGAACCGTTGACGATGCGCACCACCGACAGCATCACCGGCACCTCGATCAGCACGCCCACCACTGTCGCCAGCGCCGCACCCGACTCGAAGCCGTAGAGCGAAATCGCCGCCGCCACCGCCAGTTCGAAGAAATTGCTCGCGCCGATCAGCGCCGAAGGCCCGGCCACGCTATGGGCCTCGCCCACTCTACGGTTGAGCCAGTAGGCGAGCATGGAATTGAAATACACCTGGATCAGGATCGGCACCGCCAGCAGCACGATGATCAGCGGCTGATCGAGTATGGCCTTGCCCTGGAAGGCGAACAACAGCACCAGGGTGGCGAGCAGGGCCGAAATGCCGACCGGGTGCAGGCGAGCCAGCACGGCATCCAGCGCGCCCTTGCTGAGCAACACCCGGCGCAGGATCTGGGCAATGGCGAGCGGGATGACGATATACATCACCACCGAGAGGAACAGGGTGTCCCACGGCACCGTGATGGACGCGACGCCCAGCAGCAGGCCGACCAAGGGCGCGAAGGCGAACACCATGATGGTGTCGTTGAGCGCCACCTGGGACAGGGTAAACAGGGGATCGCCCTTGGACAGGCTGCTCCACACGAACACCATGGCGGTGCAAGGGGCCGCGGCGAGCAGGATCAGTCCGGCGATGTAGCTGTCAATCTGCTCTGCGGGGAGGTAAGGCGCAAACAAAATGCGGATGAACAACCAGGCCAGCAGCGCCATGGAAAACGGCTTCACGCCCCAGTTGATGAACAGGGTGACGCCGATGCCGCGCCAGTGCTTCTTGACCTGGCCCAGCGCCGAGAAGTCGATCTTCATCAGCATGGGGATAATCATCAGCCAGATCAGCAGGCCTACCGGCAGGTTGACCTGGGCCACTTCCAGCTTGCCCAGAAACTGAACCTGCGCGGGGAGAAGCTGGCCCAGCCCGATGCCGACCACGATGGAGAGAAACACCCACAGGGTCAGCCAGCGCTCGAAGAACCCCAGTTCAGCGCCAGCGGCTTTCTTTGCTGTGATTTCACATTGCGCGCTCACCGCTTACTCACCCTTCTCGCGCAACCGTCCAATCTCGTCGAGTTGGTGCTTGAGGGACAGCTTGTCGAGTTTTTCCACTGGCAGGCTGATGAACAGCGAAATGCGGCGGCTTAGCTGGGTGAAAGCCGTGACAAAAGCCTTGCGCTTGTCCGCATCGCTGCCCTTTGCCGCGGCGGGATCGTCTATACCCCAGTGGGCGGTCATGGGTTGACCGGGCCAGACGGGACAGACTTCGCCGGCGGCGTTGTCGCACACGGTAAAGACGAAGTCGAACTGCGGCGCGCCCGGCACGGAGAATTCGTCCCAGGATTTGCTACGCAGATTCTCGACCGGCAGTTTGCTCTTTTGCAGCATCTCGATGGCGAAAGGATTGACCGACCCCGCCGGATGACTGCCCGCGCTGTAGGCATGGAATTGCCCCTTGCCGAGATGGTTAAGCAATGCCTCGCCCAGAATCGAGCGCGCCGAATTGCCGGTGCAAAGAAAAAGCACGTTGAATGTTTTTTTGCTCATGACTGCATGCCCTCAAAATGAAACCGGATTACACATGGAGCGCCTATGGGCGGTTTTAACCGCCATGGGCGAATGAATTCGCCCCTACAAATTTATAGCGCGAACGCCTCGTCGTAGGCTTGCTCGCCTTGCGACACCGGCAGGGTCAGGTTGTTGCCCCAATCGCCCCAGCCACCGTTATAGATACGCACATCCTGGTAGCCCAGGGTCTTGAGTTGCAACCAGGCCAGGCTGGAGCGGAAACCATCGTGGCAATAGGCGTAGACGGTCTTGTCCTTGGGGATGGATTTGTAAAGCGCTGCGATGTCATCCAGCGACTTCCAGGTCTGGCTTTGACCGTCCGCGCCGTCCAGGCTCACGATATTGATGGCGCCGGGGATATGGCCGCCGCTGATCGAATGAGCGATCACCTTGCCGCTGTACATGTCGGCGGGGCGAGTATCCAGCAGCACGATACTGGGGTCGCGGCGTGCCACCACGTCGCGGTAGACATCAGTCCATTCCACCACTACACCGGGCTTGGCTGGTTTGAGCTTGACGCTGCCTGGCTTGCGTTTGCCTTCTTCCTTAACCATGTCATTGAAGGCGCTCCACTCCATGGTGCCGCCGTTGAGGATTTTTACCCGCTTCATGTCGTAGCCATATAGGTCGAGCATGAAGTAAACACGCGAGGTCATCGCGGTGACTGAATCGTCGTAAAGCACGATGATCGAGTCGTTGTTCACGCCCCAGCTGCGCAGGGTGCGCTCGAAGGCCTCGCGCGAGGGGAAGCGCATGGTGGGAATGGCATGGTTGTCGCCGAGATCCTTGAAACGCTGCACCTGCACCGCGCCGGGGATATGGCCGACGGTGAAATAGCGGTGCGGGTGGTAGCGAATTTCCAGCACCACCAGCTTGGGGTCTTTCAGGTTCTTGGCCAGCCAGTCGGCATCGACCATGAAATCGGGTTTGTCGGCAGCACTGGCGGTAAACGCCCACAGCATCATCAAGCCAGCAAACCAGAAACGGCGCATCCAGTTGTAAGTATTATTATTCACCATTGCAGATATTCCCCGTTTCGGATATAAAAAGATAAAAAAATCAGGCGGCGCAGCGCACCGGGCGGATTGCTGCATTCACCAGACGTTCAGCGTCCTCGCGGTACGGAACGCCATTGCTCACCCCTTCCACCATCAAGCTCAGCATGCGATATGCCCAGGCGGGAAGCTGTGGGTCGAGGCGGTAAAACACCCAGGTACCCTCACGACGCTGCGCCAGCAAACCAGCATCGCGCAATACCGCGAGATGACGCGACACCTTGGGCTGAGCCACTTCCAGCGCCTGAAACAGTTCACACACGCACAACTCCTCCTGCTTCAGGATCAGCACCAGGATGCGGCGGCGGGTTTCATCAGAGAGGGATTCGAAATAGGCTTGTTCGTTCATGGGATTAAACAATATTCGTTTTGGCGAATATTGTCAACAAGGAAAAACAGCAAGCCTGACGACGAGACGCATTTTTCCTCCATAAATAATTCAGTCACCTACCGGGGGGCATGGAGTAAAATTCAGTAAAATTACTCCATGCACTCCCCTATGCGCCGCGTGGTTAACAGGTTTTTCCAGGCTCAATAATTATGATGCCCCAACAAAAATTGCATAACGCCACGCTATCTCCCGCCAGCTTTATCACACGTCTCGTGGCAGGCGTCCTGCTGCTCAATCTTTTCGTTGCCGGCCTGGCTGGACTATCCCTGCAGCAGAGCCGCGTTCAGTATCAGGAACACGCTGCAAACGCGACGCAAAATTTGGCACATGCGCTGGAAGATGAACTAGCGGGCATCATCGAAAAACATGATATTGCCTTGCTGGCGGTAATGGACGAATACCAGCGGCAACTACGCGCCGGGAGCGTTGATGGGAAAACCATCAACGCTTATATCGCGCAAATGCTCACGCGCCTGCCCAGGCTCGAAGCCTTGCGCATCGCCGATTCCCAAGGCACCATCGCGTACAGTAGCGCCATCATGGCCGGTGCACACACGAATATTTCAGACCACGATTTTTTTGTCCAACTGCGCAACACTACCGGCACCGAACTATTCATTTCGAAACCATTGCTGGGCCTGATCAACCAGAAGCAAGTGGTGGCCTTCTCCCGACGCCTGAGTCACCCGGATGGCTCCTTTGCCGGCGTGGCTTTTGCATTGATGACGCCGACACAACTCGGCAAGACATTTTCGGAACTGGATGTCGGAAAACACGGCACAATTGCTTTATTTGACAGTGAGCTGCAGCTACTCACATGTCATTCAGAAGGTATGGCGGGTGACTCTGTCGGCGTAAAACTCAAGTCACCTCAAATCCAGGCTCTTTTCAAGGCAGGAAAGGAGCGCGCAACCTATGTTGCCCAAGGCACCGTTGATGGGTTCGAACGAACATACTCCTATAAAAAGATTTCCAAATACCCTATTTATATTTTAGTCGGCCAAGCTTCCCAAGACTATCTTGCCGAGTGGAAATACAGCGTTGTCGCCAACTTTGCAGTCATGGTGGTACTGTTCCTCCTGACCTCGACAGTATCGGCATGGCTGATTTACCGTTCCTGGAAACGCCGCATAAGTGCTGTGGAAGCGTTGGCACAGGAAGAAACAAAATTTCAGACCGTAGCCGACTTCACCTACAACTGGGAATACTGGCTCGGCCCCGACCAGGAAATGTTGTACATATCGCCTTCGTGCGAAAGGATTACCGGCTATACCAAGGCCGAATTCCTGGCCCAACCAGACTTGCTTTATCTCATCATGCATCCCGAAGACCATCATCTGATGGAATGTCACCTCCATGATTTTACGCACGCGGACGCAGCCTCCCTGGACTTTCGCGTTGTTCGACGGGATGGAAAAATCCGCTGGATCAGCCATTGCTGCCAAGTAGTTTATGGCAAGGATGGTCAATTCCTCGGGCGCCGCGTCAGCAACCGGGACATTTCCGAGAACAAAGCAGCCGAAGATGAACTGCGCAAATTTTCCACTGCTATTGAGCAAGGGCCAGCTTCTATCGTCATTACCAATCTGGACGGCACCATTGAGTATGTCAATCCACGATTTGTTGAGGTGACAGGCTATGAACGCGACGAAGCGATTGGATGCAACCCCCGCATTCTCCAATCAGGGCTGACACCGATCGAGACTTACCAGGATATGTGGCAGTCGCTCACCAGCGGACTGGTGTGGCACGGCGAACTGGTCAACAAACGCAAAAATGGGGAGTTGTATTGGGAAGAAGTACACCTGTCGCCAGTGAAAAATGCTGCAGGTGCCACTACCCACTATGTTGGGGTGAAAGTCGAAATCACTGAACGCAAGCGGACGGAGAAAGCCCTGCGCGAAAATGAGGCCAGATTCCGCTATATGCTGGAGACCAGCCCCATCGCCGTGCGCATCGCCAGCACTTCAGATCGCAGGGTGCTATTTGCCAATCAGCGTTATGCCGAACTGATCGAATCTCAACCGGATGAGGTCATGGGAGTTGATCCAAAAGTCTATTATACGAATCCAGAGGACTACGAAGATATTATTCAGCGCCTCTCGCTGGGTGAAAATGTCACCAATAAACTGATCGAGTTGCGCATTCCAGGCGGGGCAAAAAAATGGGCGCTCGCGTCCTACCTTACGCTGGAATACGGCAATGAATCAGCCGTTCTGGGCTGGTTTTACGACATCACCGAACGCAAAAGCATAGAAACGGCACTGCGCGCCAGCGAGTCACGCCTCACGACGGCACAGCATATCGCCCATGTCGGCAACTGGGAACTGGATCTGGCCAAGAACAAACTGTGGTGGTCCGAAGAGATTTTCCGCATTTTCGAGATTGATCCGAAGCAGTTCAAGGCCTCCTATGAAGCCTTCCTCGCGGCGATTCACCCGGATGACCGGGATGCGGTCAATCAGGCCTACTCGGCTTCGCTGGAAAACAAGGCAGCCTACGAAATCGATCACCGCCTGTTGTTTCAAGACGGCCGCATCAAGTATGTGCATGAAAATTGTGACACCGAGTTCGATGCAGACGGCAAGCCGCTGCGTTCCATGGGAACGGTGCAGGACATCACCGAGCGCAAGCTCACGGAAATGGCACTGCAACGCAGTGAAGCCACTTCCCGCGCATTGATCAACGCCACCTCTGAAACGGCCATACTGCTTGATGAAAGCGGAACAGTGATTGCCATCAACGAGGTGGGCGCACATCGCTTGCGCGGGGAGCAGGACGAAATCGTGGGGCGGAATTTCTATGCGCTCCTGCCGCCGGATCTTGCCCAGTCGCGCCAGGCATGCGCCCGTCAGGTGTTCCAATCGGGCAAAGCGGCTCACCTTCAAGACGTCCGTGATGGCATCCATTTCAACATCAATGTCTACCCGGTTTTTGATAACGCCGGCAAAGTCATGAACCTTGCAATCTATGCCGCAGATATCACGGAGCAAATCCAGTTGCAAGGTATCGACCAACTCTTTCACGGCATCGACCAACAAGTGTTGCGGGGCCTGCCCATGAACGACATTTTTGCCTATGTTTGCGCTGAAGTGACAAGAATATTCGGCTATCAGTATGCATGGATTGGCCGCAAGGAAGCGGACGGAAGCGTTTCAATCTCTGCAGGTACCGGCCCGGCGTCGAATTATCGTGAAGAACTGGAGCGAATCGGGGTGCGCTGGGACGACACGCCCGAAGGCAAAGGCCCCACGGGGACCGCCATCAGAACCGGACAGCCACAGGTGTTCAAGCTTTCCGACAGCGGCTTCCAGCCCTGGCACGAGGCCGCTGAACGCCACAGGCTCAACGCGATCCTGGGTCTTCCACTGATCATCCGCGGCGAAATCTACGGCGCCTTCACCCTCTACTCCCAACAGCCGCACGACTTCGACACCACAGACGTATTGCAGCGACTGTCCGGCATCGCCAGCCGCATTTGCGTGGCCCTGGAAACGGCCACCGACCAACAGCAACTGATGTTGCTGAGGACGGCCCTATCCGCCACGGCCAATGGTGTTTTCATTACAGACAAGAGCGGGCACATCCTGTGGGTGAACAAGGCCTTTACTGCTGTGACTGGCTATGAAGAGCGGGAAGCGCTAGGCGCAACACCCCGTATCCTCAGTTCTGGCAATCACGATTCCGCATTCTACAAGCAGCTTTGGCAGGAAATTTCACGCGGAGAAGTATGGCGCAACGAGATGGCAGACCGGCACAAGGATGGGTCCGAATTCTTCGTGCGCCAAACCATCACCCCCATACTCGATAGCCATGGAAATATTTCACATTTCATCGCGATTCTTGAAGACATTTCGGCCGAGAAGGAAGCCGAGGCCCGCATCGAACACATGGCGCATTACGACTCACTCACCCAGCTACCCAACCGGGCACTGTTCCTTGACCGTTTGCGCCAATCCCTGTCACTGGCAAGACGCTCGAATCGCCCTGCTGCCCTGATGTTTTTGGACCTGGATCGTTTCAAGTCGGTAAACGATACGCTCGGCCACCATGCGGGCGACCTGCTACTGCAGCAAGTGGCAGCAAGGCTCAAGGCGTGCGTGCGGGAATCGGACACTGTGGCCCGCCTTGCCGGAGATGAATTTACCGTTCTTTTGCCTGACCTGGCACTGAAAGAGGATGCGGTCAAACTTGCGGAAAAGATCATCGCTGCTTTTGCCATTCCTTTTGATCTTGAGGGGCATACAGTGAGTTCCAGCACAAGTATCGGTATCGCCCTGTTTCCGAAGGATGCAGATGATGAAGAGGGAATGCTGAAGCGCTCTGATGCGGCAATGTATGTCGCCAAGGAAGGCGGGCGGAACAAGTACGCTTTTTTTGAGTAGTAAACCTGAAAACCTTAGTTAACCACGGAGTTCACGGAGAACACGGAGAAAGGCAGCTTGCGATCTTTTGCAGACTCACCCAAGAGTGAATACCAAAGAATATGCAATCTATTGTTTTTACTCCGTGTTCTCCGTGGTTATCGAACTAAGGTTTTAGCAAAATGCAGGCTGGCTTAGCGCACCAACCCATCCAGCGACAGCGTCTTGCCCTCCCCGACCATCGCCGCCAGTTCATCGTGCGGTACCGGCCGGCTGAAAAGATAGCCCTGTATTTCTTCACAACCGAGGCTATGCAAGTAGCGCAACTGCCCTTCGCTCTCCACGCCCTCGGCGACTACGACCATGCCCAGCCCTTGGGCCAGCGCGATGGTGGCGCGCGCAATGGCGGCGTTTCTTGGCTCGGTGGTAATGTCGCGCACAAAAGATTGGTCGATTTTAAGCCGGTCGAGTGGAAAGCGGCTCAGATAGCCGAGCGAGGAATAGCCGGTACCGAAATCGTCGAGGCTGATGGTGATCCCCAGGCTTTTCAGTTCGACAACCTGTTTGAGCGTGGCTTCGACTTCGCGAATCATCACGCTCTCGGTCAGTTCCAGCTCCAGATAGCGGGATTCCAGCCCGCTATCGCGCAGGGCTTGTGCCGCAATCGCAGGCAGCGTGCCCGCCAGCACTTGCAGGGCGGATACATTGACCGCCACCCGTATGGGCGGCAACCCGGCATCCTGCCACGCCTTGTTCTGGGCGCAAGCGGTACGCAGCACCCATTCTCCGATGGCGATGATGAGGCCGGTTTCCTCGGCCACGGGGATGAAAGCGACTGGCGACACCACCCCCAGCTCGGCGCAGCGCCAGCGCAGCAAGGCTTCCGCGGCACAAATGCGGCCAGTGGCAAGATCCACCTGGGGCTGGTAATGCAGCAGCAATTCGTTGCGCGCCAATGCCCCGCGCAGGGCGTTTTCCATGACCAGCCGTTCAAGCACCCCGGCGGTAAGCGCGGGCTCGAAAAACTGGTAAGTGTTGCGCCCGCGCGACTTGGCCTCATACATGGCACGATCGGCATGCTTGAGCAGCGTGTCCGCGTCTTCGCCGTCACCGGGATAGAGGCTGATGCCGATGCTGGCAGTCAGCGCCAGCTTGTGCTCGGCGACACAGATGGGCGTGGCGAATAATTCCAGCATTTTCCTGGCCACCACAGCTGCCTGTTGCGCGCTGGCATCGTCTTCCAGCAGCAGCACGAATTCGTCGCCGCCCAGGCGGGCCAGGGTATCGCCGGCACGAATCGCACCCGTCATGCGCCGTGCCACTTCCTGCAACAGCTTGTCACCTACCGGGTGGCCCAGGGTATCGT
>Ga0105091_10000489_pt1 | contig 16685 bp, 14 predicted proteins | sample PPLLak1March2015_FD_87022 | JGI IMG/M metagenome (GOLD analysis project Ga0105091, IMG submission 87022) | Freshwater sediment microbial communities from Prairie Pothole Lake near Jamestown, North Dakota, USA - PPLs Lake P7 Core (1) Depth... | ecosystem: Environmental > Aquatic > Freshwater >... | reverse complement strand
TGGCAGCAGTTCATCGCGCTTAATTGGCCTGCTGCCAAAGGCAGGCGTGGCGAGCCAGCCGCAGATAAACTCATTGACGCCGGCGGCCCGCGCCTGTGGGAGACCTGGAAGGAAGCATACGAGGTCTATCTTCCCGCCGGGGCAAAGCCTGCCGAATGGGGTGTGTCTCAAACTTTCCCCGCGGCCTGCGGCGGCGCGGGCAAGATGCTAATGCGGAAATCCAAGGTCAGCGATGTCGTGGACCAGATGCTTCAGGCGCTCCCTGCCGACAGGACGTTACCGGCCAGCTTGAAGGACCAAAAGGGGCGTTTGGTACGCTACGAGATTCGCCTGAACAAGCCCTTGTTCGACTATGTGGTCAAGCACGGTCTCTATAAAGGCGAGCAGCAGGCCAAGGCCGCCTCGATCGACTTCCCTGTGGGCAGTCAGTTGGCGAAAGCGGCCTGGCGCGAGGTGGATGGAGACGAAGCCAATTACTTTCTTGCAACCGACACCTGTGTCTGCGATGACAAAGACGTGGATACGCCTGCAAACTGCCAGATGAAGCGTATGGGGCTGGCTGGTTTCCACCTGATGACCAAGACCGCCTCGGCGCCGCAGTGGATATGGTCAACCTACGAACAGGTGGATAATGTCACCGCCATCCACCCGGCAGTGAAACCGCTGAACAACCCCGCTTGTCCGGCTGCGCTCTGTCCGCCCAATGAACAGACGCCCGATGGCGTACCCACCCAGCTCAGCCGTGTGATCCCGATCCCCAGCCAGGACCCGGTGTGCAGCCGCCCCGATCAGGCGGTGGACAATATCGTGCAGCTCAATGCCGACGTGCAGAAGGCGCTGGCTCAAGCCAAATCGCCAATCGCCAACTATGGCCTGGTCAATACCCAGTGGCCCGTACCAGGCAAGAAGGCAAAAGCCAAGACCGTGTTCAATGTGCGCCCCGCGCTGCTCGGCAACACCACCATGGAAAGTTTCTCGCAAGAGACTTCCAGTTGCATGGGCTGCCACGTCATGTCGCGCACACTCAACCCCGAGCGTTTTGTCAGCGGCGACTTCAGTTTTACCCTCAATAATGCCCAGCCTCGTCCCAAGGGCGCCCGCTGCGTCAGCGCCGAGGCCTCCGAGTCATGCAGCGACAAAATCCTCACTTTGCCGTCCAACAGCAAAACTCCGGTGGATCCGAAGGTGCTGCACGGCCATGAGGTCGCGACCCGAACCTACGAGGTGGTCAACGGCAAGGACACGCCGAAATATGTTGGCAACAGGCAGCATTGCCAGTCCTGTCACCTCAATGGAGGCGGCAATCCCGATGCGGCGTGGTGGGTCGATGCGGAGAGGCGCCAGAAAGGACTGGCGGGTCTGCAAAGCCGGATCAACGGCTGTTTCGAGCGCAGTATGAACGGTCAGGCCTTGTGCGCCCCCGGCAAGGATTGTGACGACAACAAGCACATGAGCGGCCTGGTCGCATACATGCGGTGGCTGACTGAACAGTATTACCGCAAGCATCCTGGCACCAAGCCTGTTCACGGCTTCCCCAACGAGAACAGTCCGGCATTCAAGGTGAAGGGCGACTCCGCCCGGGGGCAGGCTATCTATACCCAGAAGTGCGCCTTCTGCCATAACAAGGATGGTCAGGGGCGATACGAGCACGGTTATTTTCGTCCAGCCCTGTGGGGTGGTGATTCCTATAACGCCAGTGCTGGCATGGCCCCCTACAAGGGTGTTAGCGCCACGCTTGCAGCCTTCCTGCATGCCAATATGCCCTATACCAGCGGTGGCCTGCTAACAGTAGAGGAGTCCAGGGATTTGGCCGCCTTTATCAACAGCCAGTGCCGCCCAGGCAAGCAGACCGGGCCCGACGGCAAGGCCTGCCCCACCAGGTAGGCGTTCCGCTCAGTCAAGTTAAATCGCGATACTCACAAGGGGAATGAACCATGATGAAAAAGGCATTGCCAACTTCTTTGCCGCGCAGAAGTTTTCTCAAGCAGGCCGCTGCAATCTCCAGCGCCGTGGTGTGGCCGTCCCTCCTGGGTGGTTGCGTGCTGGATGACAGCGGCCCCAGCGCCCAGGTTCCCGCGACATCCCGACTGAATGTCCTGGTCTTGGGGCCTTTTGGCGAATTGCACAAATCATGGAACGGTTCCAGCACCCTGACCCTGTTTCGTACGGACGGCACGACGGTCAATTACGGCAGGACCCATACCGAGCTCAACGTACCGACTTCCGTTGCGGCAGCACCCGACGGCAGCTTCTGGGTAGCCGACACCGGCAATCGCCGCCTGCTGCATCTGGACGGCAGCCTGCAGCCGCTGGGGGTCATCACGAGCGTGTCGGGGCAAAGATTCTCCCGCCCCACCGGCGTAGCCCTTCTGCCCGACGGGCGCATCGTGGTAAGCGACCAGCAGCTGGGAAAAGTCGCCATCGTGGATGCCGGCAGCGGCGTAGGCATCTGGGCCGGCATCAGTGCCGACGACCACGTCGGCACGGGGTGGCGCCCCCATTGGGACACAGAAACCGACCACCGCATCCTGGAAGACCCCAAGTTCGTCCATTTTGCCCCGGATGGCACCCTCGTCACACTGGATATCTCGGTCGCGCGCCTGGTCCTGTTCTCAACCTCTGGCGTTGCGCTGGACTCCATCCGTCTCACGGGCCGCCCAACCGATTTCGCCATGGGGCCTGATGGCACCTGCTACGTGTGCGACCGGGCCGGGAAAACCGTTAATCGCGTCAACCTGCAAACCCGGCAGGTGGACGTGGTCCTGAGCGCGGAACAGGCCACCCAGTTCGGCGGCGTTCCCTACCGGGCGGTCTGGCGCACCGGATCGGGCGCGGAACTTTCCAACCTCATGGTTTCATACAGATAAGACGCGCGAGGAAATATGGCTACCATCGGACAACTCATCTTGTTGACAAACGGAACCGGGCTGGAAGCTGCTTCGGGATTCCTGCCCTGTGACGGGCGGGCGGTGAAGCAGAGCGATTACCCAGCTTTGTACAATGTGATCGGAACGAGCTTCGGCGCCACCACCAACGACGATTTCAAACTGCCAGGCGCAAATCCCCTGCCTGCCGGCCTGAAGTCCCCCGCGAGCTACTACATCTGCACGAACGGGACGGACCCCAGTCTGCCAGCACCGGACGCGGTCATAGGCCGGGTCGAGCGGTTCGGCTTTCAGCCGACTTTGCCGCTCCCGGCAGGGTGGGATCGCCCGGCTAACCAGCAAACCCTACCAAGCAACTACCATCCCTGTGACGGGAGTTCCTTGCAGGTTACGCAGAACCCAGATTTATTTTCTCTGATCGGGAATTGGAATTACCTAGATAAATACATCCCCGTCACTTTCTCCCTACCCAACGTCCCCACTGACCCGAACTTTTACTGGGGTATGCCCCACAACGGCTACTGCATAGCTACCGAAGGAATTTATCCGATTCGACCTACTATGCCATCTGATGACGATTTCGTCGGCCAGATCATTCTGATGCCGGGTTCAGCTTCTCTGGATCTGCGCGATTACGAAGGTTCAAGGGTATTACCCTGCAGCGGGGAAACTTTGGTCATCACGGGTTACGAGGCATTGTTAGCGATAATAGGCTTTACATATGGTGGAAATGAGATCTACACCTTTGCACTCCCCAATCTGAGCCCGCCTCCCGGATTGGAGAATTATATGTACTTTATCGTAACGGACGGTGTATTCCCTGCTGGTGATTAATACCTACGGTGGGCTTCAGTTCCAACTAATTTTATTGCTTTCCCGCTTGTTGAATTATCGCCGCCGGCACATCAGAAGCGGCGCTAATTCCTATGTTTGTTATTGATAGGTTGGGGATTGTCGATGGAACACTTAGGTTGGTGGTGCAAGGGTCAAAAAACTTATCTGGATTTGGGAAGTAATTGTTTGTAAACCGCAGATTTCCTCGGGGAACACATCCCCCCATTTCTGCCCCATACTCGATATGCAGCGGCGTAACGGAGCAGAGGGCGTCATGCTGATTGAAGTAGGCAATAATTGGATCGGTCAGCGAGCTAGACCCGAAACGACTAATTATCCAGTCGCTTATCGCACTTGCCCAAGTCGACGGGGTTGCGCAGGACCCAAAGTCAAAGTAACCCACGGGATTGTTGATGGACACATTTCTGTCAAGCGTCACAAACTGACTGCCTCCATCTGTGTAGTAGACATTGCTTCCCCCGCCAGGACGTTTGTTTTCAGCCACATTGAGCTGAAGCAAGAGTCCGTTTTCGTAGTTCGGACCTTGAGAGCCATTCACATAGATTGCGCCGCCGTCCCATAATTGCTCCAGGAAATAGGAAATTTTGTTGCTGACGATTTTGTTGTTACTGGCGACGGTTGGGGTTGTGTAGGTGCCCCATTCATTCCAGGCGGCATGTGGCAGGCCTGGGAACCCGCCTTCATCAAACAAGCCCCATCCCCAGCCGATCGCGATGCCACTCCATGGGGTATGGCTGATGGAATTGTTTTTGATCATGGAGTCGGCTGTAAATCCGACATAGATTCCAGCGCTGTCGAAATAGTCCCTACCCGTGTACGAAATGTCGTTATTTAGAATCTGATTCCCGACCGTCATTGCGTGTGAGTCGGGTCGCATGTCTGTCTGGCTGACTCCTCCTACCTGAATGGCCGATGAGGAAATATCGGTAAAGGTGTTGTTGGCAACCAGGTTGTACTGGCTGCCAGTTCCGAGCCACAGGCCTACGGCTCCAAGATGTGAAAATACATTGCTATCAAATGTAATATTTTTTGCGTACTGAAGGTTGATATTGCCCGGTGTCGGGTAAACCACTTTCTGGTGGCCGTACATATTGAATGTGTAGTCGGTGCCTTTCAGAAAATTTCCACTTTGATCCGAGACGTAACCATCAATTGAATTGGGGCCGTACCAGGTGGCATAGGAGAATTGCAGATTTTTAAAAGTAATGTTGGCTACTGGATTGCCAGATTGCCCAACCAGATTGATGAGTGTATCAAGTACGGGCAATACACCTGCGGGCGACATTGAGCCTGCACGTGGCTTGTATTGCAATGTCTTGCTTGATGGGTTCAGGAACCACATGCCGGCATGCGTCAGATATTCAGGGGCATTTTCAATCCAGTTGAGCGTTTGAAAATTCCATGGCTCAGGATAGCTGTTCGCATTATTCCAGCATTGTGGTTCAACTATGAGCGTTGCTCCGTTGGCGCCACTTATCGGGCAACGCATCATTTTCCACTGGGTTGCTGTTATAACTTCCGCCCACTCTGGATGGGATAAGGAGGGCGGTGATTGACCGGGTGCGGGCGCATAACCATTTGAGACTCTTGCGTAGTCCATGTTCGCGGCCTGGATGGCCAGCGATGGGTCGTAATTTGAACGTGCACGTATTGCACGTTTTCCTTCGGCATAAAACTGCCTTGGCATTTTGTTGTCAGGCATTTCACTGGCATTGGCTGTGCAATTCGAACCATCACAGTCATTGAAGTTAATCGTGATGCCACCGGAAATGATTACGGGATCCATGTCGCCAGGAGCGGCCCGGTAGACAACCTGGTATCGATCGGATCCAGAATCCTGGGCATCAAAGAGCAGCGGGGTTGTTAATTGGTATGTACCGCTCTTGATATTGACATTAATAGTGCATTGACCTTTGGCTGGGTCGCTTCTGACGGCCAGGCGAGCCTTGTCAATTGTCTTGAAAGGTTTTTCCTTGCTGCCGTTGTTGGCGTTGTCGTCACCATCAGTTGCCACCCAATAATCCCTGCTGCAGTCCGAGGCATTGTCAGATTCCAATGAACAACCAGATAGAGTGCAAATGGCCAGCGTTGACATAATTGAAAAAACCAAACCGCGGAATAAATCATTCATGGTAGATATTTTGGTAGCTATCCAGATATTGCTGTTGAAAAAGTGAAAAAGGAACGCTATCTGTTTCCGCGGTCGATTTTTCGTTCTGCGTCGGCCAAATGGCGGTTCAATACATCGGAGATGATATTCACACCAACCCCCGCAAGAAGCACTGGCAGAAGGTAAAGAACAAGAGAAACTTCCGACGCGAAAATTTTATCGTCAAGCAGAGACAGTGAATTATTCGCCATGACCTCAAGACGCCGCAACAGGAATATATCCATACCGGAAATCATCAGCAGGGACAAACCGAGCAGGGCCACAGAGGTGCGTGTAATGGCCCACTTATGTATTAAGTAAGCATAGAGCGCAACAGGCAAGAGAACTGAAAAGCTCAGAAGCAGATAGAACTCGGTCTCAACGAATACGGAGTGACTCATTTTTCGAACGTCTCAAGAGAAGTAAACCACATCAGCCTCATCGTGCTTCAACCCTTCAGTTCATAGCGAAGTAGTTTTCTGTATAGCGTTCGTTCGCTAATCCCAAGAATATCAGCTACTTTTCGCCGATGCCCGCCATATTGTTCGAGCAGGCGGGAAATGTGGCTCGATTCCAATTCTGCCATCGATATTGTCGTTTTTGTCGCTGGCGGGGGAGTGGGCATCGGTTGTGGTGGTGCTTCGCTATTCCCCGGGTTATTGCTGTCGAAGCGGATGTCTTTTGCGTTGATGATGCCGTTGTCGCAAAGGGCTAGCGCCTTTTGCAGGATATTGCGCAGTTCGCGCACGTTGCCGGGGTAGTCATAGGCGACAAGCCGTGCCAAGGCGCTTTCGCTGAGATCGAAGCCGCGTCCGCCGTTCATGCGCGACAGCATGGATTTTGCGAGGGCGGGGATATCGCTGCGGCGCTCGCGCAGGGCGGGCAGCGTGACGTCGATTCCGGCAATGCGGTAGTAAAGGTCGAGACGAAACTGGCCTTGATCGACCATTTCCAGCAAGTCCCGGTTGGTGGCGCTAACGACCCGTACATCGGCGCGCAGTGTTTCGGTCCCACCCACGCGGCGGTACTCGCCGCTTTCCAGTACGCGTAGCAGTTTTGCCTGCATCGTGAGCGGTATTTCGCCGATTTCATCGAGAAATAGCGTGCCGTTGTCGGCAAGTTCGAATAGCCCCAGCTTTCGCCCTACGCAACCGGTGAATGCGCCGCGTTCATGGCCGAAAAGTTCGCTCTCGAACATTGATTCGGCGATGGAGGCGCAATCCACCGCGATGAAGGCTTTACCCTCCCTGTTGGAACGGCGATGGAGGTATTGTGCCGCCAGTTCCTTGCCGACACCACTTTCGCCGTAAAGCAGGATGGACGCTTCGGATTCGGCAACGCGCGTCAGGTTTTCCACGCAGGAAAGGAATGCTGCCGATTTTCCGATCATGCGCATTTCGTCGCAATCCATAGCGGTGGTCGCGGCGAAGGGGTAAATCGCCTCACCTAGATACAGTTCGCCGTTTAACCCCAGGATCGGGTGTCCCTGGATGCGCACATGCTCTGGTCGATTGTGGTGATCGTAATGGGTATGAAGCACCTGCTGTGCCGTGCCGGTGGCGAATACTTGCTGGTGTGGGCAGGTCTCGCCGTTGAGGTGGCAGGGCACCGAAGCGTGGTGAGAAATCTCATGGCATGGGCGCCCCACCACCTGTTTTTCATCCGCGCCATAGCGTTTGCAGTAGGCGCGATTGGCGGCCACGATGCGGTAGTCAGCGCCAATCAGGACGAAGGGGTTTTCCTGTGCGTCGATGAGCGATTGAAGTTGAACCGGGATGTGATCCATGTCGGCACCTGTCAAAATGTCATGACAGTATACGTGACAGACATCGTTTTGCAACGCCCGACAGTGAGTCGAAAATAACCATATAAAACAATCTATCGCGCCTATTGCGCTGAATCAGTCAGTGGCGCGTCATAGGTGTTTTAATTATATTTCAATATAATCAATGTGATATTGGTTGGTGTCAATATGTCATGACGCGCTGTCATGTTTTCAATTTGATGATTATTATTTTCATATAATTCAATATCTTAATTGTCTGGCACGAGGATTGCTAAAGCGATGTCTGAATTTTGAATGTGCTGTTTCTTGAGGAGTTGATATGACTGATCCTATCTGGAAGTTGCAGGAAGGCGTTTCCATGAGCCAGGATGCCGCGCAGGAAGTGGCAAAGATTGCCTGTGCCCTTAAATCCCTCTCAGCCTACGTAACCCTGTCGCAGGAAACCGAAGATGCGCCCGAGGAGTTGCAGCAAATCGTGGACGAGGGTCTGGAAGCGATGAAGAAAATTTTTGTGTGGTAATCACGGAGAATAATTAAATGGCACATATTGTAATCATGGGGGCGGGTGTTGGCGGCATGCCGATGGCCTACGAAATGCGCGAGCAACTGAGGCCCGAGGACAAACTGACGGTCATCAGCAATAGCGATAGCTTTCAGTTTACGCCCTCCAATCCCTGGGTGGCAGTCAACTGGCGTACGCGGGAAGACATTCAGTTTCCAATCGCGCCCTATTTCGAGCGCAAGAATATTGGCTTCATTCCCACCGCTGCCAAGCGCGTTCACCCGGAAAAGAACCAAGTGGAATTGATTGACGGAAAGCTTGTCGATTACGATTTCCTGGTGATTGCCACCGGCCCGAAACTGGCCTTTGAAGAGGTTGAAGGGTTGGGTCCGGATGGGCATACCCATTCGGTTTGCAATGTGGACCATGCACTCAAGGCAGGAGAAGGCTGGAGCCAGTTCGTCAAGGATCCGGGGCCGATCGTGGTGGGCGCGGCACAGGGCGCCTCCTGCTACGGCCCGGCCTATGAATTCGCCTTCATCATGGATACTGACCTGCGCCGCCGCCGTATCCGCGACAAGGTGCCGATGACTTTCATTACTGCAGAGCCGTATATCGGCCATCTCGGCCTGGGCGGAGTTGGCGATTCCAAAGGTTTGATGGAATCGGCCATGCGTGATCGCCACGTCAAGTGGATTACCAATGCCAAGGTGACCAAGGTCGAGGCTGGCAAGATGTTCGTTGCCGAGCATGACGACATGGGCAACCTCAAGAAGGAGCACGAACTGCCATTCAAGTATGGCATGATGCTGCCGGCTTTCAAGGGCGTTGATGCCGTATTCGGTATTGAAGGATTGACCAATCCACGTGGCTTTATCCTGATTGACCCTTATCAGCGTAACCCGAAATTCAACAACATCTATTCCGTGGGCGTTTGCGTGGCCATTCCGCCGGTTGAGGCAACACCGGTTCCGACCGGTGCACCGAAGACGGGCTACATGATCGAAACCATGGTGACTGCCGCCGCGCACAACATCCGTGCCGTGCTGGATGGCAAGGATCCGTACGAGAAGGCGACCTGGAACGCGATCTGCCTGGCGGACTTCGGTGATACCGGAGCGGCTTTCGTGGCCCTGCCGCAGATTCCACCGCGCAATGTGAACTGGTTCAAGGAAGGCAAGTGGGTGCATCTGGCCAAGATCGCCTTTGAGAAATACTTTATTCGCAAGATGAAGAAAGGGACGACCGAGCCCTTGTATGAAAAATACGTGCTTGGTGCCCTGGGTATCAAGAAGCTCAAAGACAAGTAAAAACTCAGCAAAAGGCCTGTTCCAGCGTGCCGTTGGTACATACGGACCATTGTCTGGACGAGCCTGATAGGTACAATTAACTAATCAGATCGAGTTGTCGTGTTACGTGAAGTGCAAGGACAAGCAACCACAGGAGTGTTTTTATGAAGAAAATTTTGACCATATTGTTTCTGGCTTGTGGCATTGCCGCGATGCCAGTAGTGTATGCAGCGGATGAGGCGCCCGCAGACCAGAAAACTGACCAGAAAGCCGCTGGTGAGGACAAGGACAAGAAAGCCACGGAAGATAGCAAGAAGAAGGGTGAAAAAAAGGGTGAGGGCGGCGCCGAACCTGAGTGCAATTAAAATATAAAAAAGTTGTACCTTGTATTAAAACCAATAGGAGGATGGAAATGACTGTCAATAAACTGCTCGCATCAACTGCATTGCTGGCCAGTGTCATGCTGCCCGGTGCATCGTTCGCGCTGGACGTGAATATAACTGCCGACATGCCGTCGGTGGAGGTCATGCACAACGGCCAGAAAGTGGCTATCCAGCGTAACCAGAATCAGGACAACAACGTCAATCCGGCTTTTGCCAAGACTTCGCGCAAATGCCCACCGTTCTGCATTCAGCCGGGTGAACTAGCTCCCGGAGTGGATACCATCGGCGAGCTGGAAATGATGGGTTATTTGAAGAAGATGAGTGATGGCGACAAGAGCATCATGGTGATCGATTCGCGTACGCCAGACTGGGTCGCCAAGGGCACCATCCCCGGCGCAGTCAATATTCCCTGGGACAAGCTGAATATTGGTAAATCCGATCCGATCACAGTACAAGAAATCCTCGAAAAGCAGTTGGGCGCCAAGCAGTCGGAAGGTTTCTGGAACTTTGACAGCGCCAAGACGCTGGTGATGTTCTGCAACGGTTCCTGGTGTGGTCAGTCCCCCACCAACATCAAGGGGCTGCTCAAGATCGGTTATCCCGCCAGCAAGATCAAATGGTACCGCGGCGGCATGCAGGACTGGGAATTGCTCGGCCTGACCACGGTCAAGCCTTGATCCGGCACATCACCATAAAATAACGGAGGAGTGAAGTTTATGAAGAAGAATCTGCTCAAGCTTTCTGGTCTCACCTTGGCCTTGGTTGCCACGCTCGGCATGTCGGGTTGCGCTTCCACCGGCGGTAACTCGGCTGCTGCCGCCAAGCCTCTGGAAGTGGGTATCGCTGCCGACATTCAGTCGGTGGACGTGATGCATGGTGGCCAGAAAGTGACCATCCAGCGCAACCAGAATCAGAACAACGACATCAACCCGGCTTTTGCCAAGACCTCGCGCAAGTGCCCGCCGTTCTGCATCCAGCCTGGCGTGCTGGCTCCCGGCGTGAAGACCATCGGTGAACTGGAAATGCTGCAATACTTGCAAAAGGTCAGCGCGGGCGACAAGTCTATCTTGGTAATTGATTCGCGCACCCCGGACTGGGTCATCAAGGGCACGATCCCCGGCGCGGTAAGCATTCCTTGGGACAAGCTGAATATCGGCAAGTCTGATCCGATCACGGTGCAGGAAATTCTCGAAAAGCAGATGGGCGCCAAGCAGTCGGAAGGCTTCTGGGACTTCTCTAACGCCAAGACGCTGGTAATGTTCTGCAATGGTCACTGGTGCGGCCAGTCCCCAATGAATATCAAGGGGCTGCTGAAAATCGGCTATCCGGCGCACAAGCTGGTGTGGTACCGCGGCGGCATGCAGGAGTGGGAAACCCTGGGTTTGACCACGGTCAAGCCGGCAAAATAATTTGAATGCTGTTGTCTCCTTGAAGGGCGGCGCAAGCTGCCCTTTTTTAATGCCTCGACGTGATCCCCGGATTGCTTAAGGAGTAATAATGAAATTTCTCATGACATTGCTGATCATGCTGCTGGCGGTTCCCGCCAGCGCGGCGGAGCGCCTGCTTCTCGGCGTCAATACGGGTGTTCCAGCTCAGGATGAGCAGCGCGATATAACCGACAAATACAAACCGCTGGCGGACTACCTGGGCACGGTACTGAAACGCCCCGTCAAGCTCGAGGTGAGCCAGAATCTGTCGGCCTCCGAGCGGCGTTTGAAAAAGGATGCCTTTGATGTCTTTCTCGGGCCACCCCAAGTGATTGCCCAGGCCATGAAAAGCGCCGGCTATGAGCCTGTCGCCCGTTATCCGGGCAAGCTCAAGGCGGCATTCGTGGTGATGGATGCCGGTAAAATAAAAAACTTGTCTGATGCAAAGGGCAAGCGTCTGGGCTTGCCGGACAAGGACAGTCTGGCGAGCAATCTGGCTCTAGCCAAGCTGCGCTTTTCCAGAATGGCACCGGAAAGTCACTTCTCGGAAGTTTTCCATCAGCGTTTCCAGGATGCAACGCTTAACGCGCTGCTGATGGGGCGCGTCGAAGTGGCGGCGGTGACGGCCGGGTTTGCCAAAAAATGGGTTGGGGAACACCCCGGTGCGCGGATCATCGAGGAAAGCTACGAAGTACCGCACTTTGCTTTTGCATTGCGTGAGGATCTGGGCGAGGCTGATTCCCAGCGCATTCGCCAAGCCCTGCTGGATGTGCCCAATACTGCCGAAGGACGCGTCATGATGGAAAAAATGGGACGCAAGGAAGGCTTCATCCCTGCCAGCAAGGACGATTATTCGCCCCTGATCCGTCTGTTCGGGCTGTAACGGCATACTTGCAAGCGAGTAATCCAGGCGGCGGAGTTTGACCTAGGTCATGACTTGCCGGCCTCGGATCGCTTACAATGTTGTGCCCTTATGAATTCAACCGCCAATCCTGACTGCGCTGCTGCGGAATGCTTCCACTGCGGCCAGCCTGTCCCACTGAATGCCCACTACCCGGTGGAAATCGAGCACGTTTCACGCGAAATGTGTTGCCGCGGCTGCCAGGCGGTGGCCGAGGCGATTGTCGACGGCGGGCTGGTCGATTACTATCAGCATCGCACGGCAAAATCAGGCGCGGCCGCGCCCGATGCGGCCGATGTGGTGCCTGAGTGGCTGCGCCAAGCCAAACTTTACGATCTGCCCGAAGTGCAGCAGAGTTTTGTCCGCCAAGAGACTGGCGAGGTGCGTGAGGCCTCCCTGATCCTTGAAGGCATTGTCTGTGCTGCCTGCGTGTGGCTTAACGAGCGCCATATTTCCGGCTTGCCCGGCGTGCTGTCAGTCGAGATCAACTATTCCACCCACCGCGCCCGGGTTCGATGGGACAATTCGCGCATCAAGCTGTCCGAAATTCTTCACGCCGTGGCGGCGATCGGCTATACCGCCCATCCTTTCGACCCCGGCCGCCAGGAGCAGATTTTCCTCAAGGAGCGCCAGGCCGCGCTGCGCCGCCTGTTCATTGCAGGCATCGGCATGATGCAGGTGATGATGTATGCGGTGCCGGTTTATGTCGCCGGGGGAGATGGCAGCATGCCGCCCTGGATCGAAAACATGATGCGCTGGGCCAGCCTGGTTCTGACCTTGCCGGTGGTGGGGTATTCGGCCTGGCCGTTCTTTATTGGTGCCTGGCGCGATCTGAAACTACGCCAGGCAGGCATGGATGTGCCGGTAGCGCTGGGCGTCGGCGCGGCGTTCACTGCCAGTGTCTATGCGACCCTGACGGGAGGCGGCGAGGTGTATTTTGATTCCGTCACCATGTTCGTGTTTTTCCTCCTTTCCGGTCGTTTCCTTGAGATGGGCGCGCGCCGCAAGGCTGCGGATGCGGCCGAGAAACTGGTCAAGATGCAGCCAGCCATGGCTAACCGTCTCTCCGCTTATCCCGATTCCCAGGCCGATGAACTGGTGGCAGTGAGCAGCTTGAGCGCAGGTGAGTATCTGCTGATTCGCCCCGGCGAATCGGTGCCGGCGGATGGAGTGGTGGAGCAGGGGGGCAGCCGGGTGGATGAGTCGTTGCTGACGGGTGAAAGCCGTCCGGTGATGAAAAATGTGGGAGGCTGCCTGATCGCTGGCACCATCAATGTGGATAGCCCCTTGGTGATGCGGGTCGAAGGGCTGGGGCAGGATACCGTGCTGTCCGGCATCGTGCGCCTGCTCGACCGCGCACTGGCCGAGAAGCCGGCGCTGGCGCAGGTGGCGGATCGGGTTGCCAGCTGGTTTGTGCTGGTCTTGTTGCTGATAGCGGTCGGCACTGGCGTTGCGTGGTATTTCATCGAGCCGGCACGGGCGCTGTGGATTACCGTGGCGGTGCTGGTGGTGAGTTGTCCTTGTGCCCTGTCCCTGGCTACGCCCGCTGCGTTGACTGCAGCGACGGGCAGTTTGACCCGCTTGGGCTTGCTGACCACCCGAGGCCACGCACTGGAAACATTAGCCAAGGCCTCGTACTTCGTTTTCGACAAAACCGGCACCCTTACACATGGCAAGATGAGCCTGCTGGAAACGATAGTCTTGAGAGACGCCAGCCGGGAGCATTGCCTGGTTCTGGCGGCGGCGCTGGAACGGGCGTCTGAGCATGCCATTGCCGATGCTATCGTCAGCGCTGCGAGCGAGGTCGGAAGCGCCACTAGCAGGTTTGAGGATCAGTGCGAAGTTGCGAAAATCAGCAATTTTCCGGGCAGCGGTGTCGAGGGTGAAGTCGGTGGTCGGCGTTGTCGCCTCGGGCGACCTGCCTTCGTGGCAGAGTTGTGCGCCAGTCCCGTACCGGAGGAGCTTGTTCGTGAGCGGAATGGCGCAACGGTGGTGGCGCTGGGGGATGAAAACGGCTGGTTGGCGCTATTCGCCCTGGGCGATACCTTGCGCCCGGATGCGGCGAGTCTGGTCAAGGGATTGCAGCAGCGTGGCAAAACGGTGGTGTTACTGTCGGGTGACCAGAAGGATGCAGTGCAAGGGGTGGCGCGGCAGCTTGGCATCACTACGCTGCGCGCGGCCATGACGCCGCAGGGCAAGCTGGACTTTGTGCGCGGCCTGCAAGGTGAAGGTGCGGTGGTGGCGATGGTGGGTGACGGGGTGAACGATGCGCCGGTGCTGGCTGCAGCCGGGGTTTCCATTGCCATGGGCGGCGGCACCCAGGTGGCGCGTGCCAGTGCAGACATGATTCTGCTTTCGGAACATTTGCCCCATTTGCTCGCGGGAGTGGATATCGCGGTCAAAACCAGCCACATCATCCGCCAGAACCTGGCCTGGGCCTTTGTTTACAATTTGATCGCCATCCCCCTTGCTGCCTTGGGTTATATTACCCCCTGGATGGCGGGAATTGGCATGTCCGCCAGTTCGCTCATGGTGGTTTTAAATGCGCTGCGCCTGGTCGATCCAAGCGCCGTCAAAGATCGGAGTTAAGCGGTGGAAAGTCTTTATTTGCTGATCCCGATAAGCGTGATCCTGATATTTCTTGTCGGATGGATTTTTATTTGGGCGGTCAAAAGCGGCCAGTTTGATGACATGGAGGGGCCTGCCCACCGTATCCTGATGGATGACGACAAGCCCCCGTCCGATGCCGCCAAAAAAAATCATTCGAACGAAGAGTGAGTTCCCTTCTCGGTAGGTCGAATCCTGTGACATTTCGTCGCAAAAAATGAATCAAGTTTGATCTAGCGCAAAATCCCATTTTCCAGTTTCCATTACCATTCGGGACAGTAACGTCCTGAAATAGACTTTACCCAAAGCGACTTTTTGTAATCAGGGAGGGAATATATGGAAGCGCAGTCCACGTATAACTACAAAGTGGTGAGGCAGTTTGCCATCATGACTGTAGTCTGGGGAATTGTCGGCATGACAGTCGGTGTGCTGATTGCAGCACAGCTGATCTGGCCGGAATTGAATTTTGAAACACCGTGGCTGACTTATGGCCGCTTGCGTCCGCTACATACAAATGCGGTAATTTTTGCGTTTGGCGGTTCAGGGTTGTTCGCAACATCGTACTATATCGTTCAACGTACCTGCCACACGCGGCTGTTTGCTGGCGGACTAGCTGCCTTCACATTCTGGGGCTGGCAACTGGTGATTCTGCTGGCAGCGATTACCCTGCCGTTGGGCTTTACGACAGCGAAAGAATACGCCGAACTGGAATGGCCGATTGACATCCTGATCACCGTAGTCTGGGTGGCCTATGCAATCGTGTTTTTTGGCACAGTCATCAAGCGCAAGACCAGTCATGTTTACGTGGCGAACTGGTTTTTTGGTGCCTTCATTATCACCATCGCGCTGCTGCATATCGTCAATAATGCCGAGCTGCCGGTCAGCCTGACGGGCATGAAGTCCTATTCTGCCTATGCCGGCGTACAGGATGCCATGATCCAGTGGTGGTACGGCCATAACGCGGTGGGCTTCTTCCTGACCACGGCTTTCCTGGGCATGATGTACTACTTCATCCCCAAGCAGGCAGGACGTCCGGTGTATTCCTACCGTTTGTCCGTGGTGCACTTCTGGGCGCTGATTTTCACCTACATGTGGGCGGGCCCGCACCATCTGCTCTACACCTCGCTGCCTGACTGGACCCAGTCCCTCGGCATGGTGTTCTCTCTGATTCTGCTGGCGCCATCCTGGGGCGGCATGATCAACGGCATCATGACCTTGTCCGGTGCCTGGCACAAACTGCGTACCGACCCGATCCTCAAGTTCCTGGTGACCTCGCTGTCCTTCTACGGCATGTCGACCTTCGAAGGCCCGATGATGGCGATCAAGACGGTGAACGCGCTGTCCCACTACACCGACTGGACCGTGGGTCACGTGCACTCCGGCGCCCTGGGTTGGGTGGCGATGGTGACGATCGGTTCCCTGTACTACCTGATTCCGCGCCTGTTTGGCCGTACGGAAATGTACAGCGTGAAGTTGATCACGACGCACTTCTGGGTGGCGACTATCGGCGTGGTGTTGTACATCTCCGCACTGTGGATTTCGGGTGTGATGCAGGGCTTGATGTGGCGCGCGGTTAACGTCGATGGCACCTTGACCTACAGTTTTGCCGAGTCGGTCAAAATGGTTTATCCGTTCTACACCGTGCGTTTGATCGGTGGCGCGATGTTCCTGACCGGCATGCTGATCATGGCCTACAACGTGTTCAAGACAGTCTCTGGTTCCAAGGCGGTGGATGATGCAGCGATCCCCGCCCCGGCCGGTGCTCACGCTTAAAGTTCAGGGAAGGAGATAAAGATAATGAGTGCAAATTCATGGCATGAATCGTTGGAAAAGAACGTCGGTTTTATGATGGTTCTGATCCTTCTGGTGGTGAGCGTGGCGATGCTGGTGGAAATCGTGCC
>Ga0105091_10000488_pt1 | contig 16707 bp, 13 predicted proteins | sample PPLLak1March2015_FD_87022 | JGI IMG/M metagenome (GOLD analysis project Ga0105091, IMG submission 87022) | Freshwater sediment microbial communities from Prairie Pothole Lake near Jamestown, North Dakota, USA - PPLs Lake P7 Core (1) Depth... | ecosystem: Environmental > Aquatic > Freshwater >... | reverse complement strand
AATAAAGGTATCACCGGGATTCAGCAGAATCTTGTCATTTTCAAACTTGCTGACGCGGATCTTCGGGCCTTGCAGATCGGCCAGGATACCAACGGTACGGCCACAAGCTGCCGCCGCTGCACGTACTCTGTTGGCACGTGCCACGTGGTCCTCTGCTTTACCATGCGAGAAATTCATGCGAACCACATCTACACCAGCACGAATCAAGGCTTCCAGTGCTGGTTGCGTATCAGAAGCAGGGCCAAGTGTTGCTACAATTTTTGTTCTACGTAACATGTTTTTATTTTTAGTGATTATATTTCCCCGCAGCAACTGCTGCGGGAGTGGATTACTTGGACTTGGCTGCGCGCTGTTCCAGAATTTCTACCGCTGGCAGGGTTTTTCCTTCGAGGAATTCAAGGAATGCGCCGCCCGCTGTAGAAATGTAGGATACTTTGTCATAGATATCGTATTTTTGAATCGCTGCGATTGTGTCGCCGCCGCCTGCCAGGGTGAAAGCCTTGGTATTGGCAATCGCCATCGCGATTGTCTTGGTACCTTCACCAAACTGGTCAAATTCAAATACGCCAACCGGACCATTCCAAACCACTGTGCCCGCTTTCATGATGATGTCGGCGAGCTCTTGTGCAGACTTGGGACCAATGTCGAAAATCATGTCATCGTCTGCAACCGCAGAAGCGTCTTTCAGCACGGCCGGTTCATTGGCATCAAACTTCTTGCCAACCACAACATCTTTGGCAATGGGGATGGTTGCGCCGCGTGCTGACATTTTTTTCATCAACGCCTGCGCGGTTGGCACGAGGTCATCTTCACACAGCGACTTGCCGATATTGTGACCGGCAGCCTTGAGGAAGGTATTGGCAATACCACCACCCACAACCAGTTGTTCGCATTTCTCGGACAAAGACTCCAGCACTGTCAGCTTGGTTGATACCTTGGATCCGCCAACAATGGCAACCATCGGACGCGCCGGGCTCAGCAATGCCTTGGTCAGCGCTTCCAGTTCTTCTGTCAGCAAGACACCTGCTGCCGCTACTGGTGCATATTTCGCCACACCATGGGTCGAGGCTTCAGCACGGTGCGCTGTACCGAATGCGTCCATCACAAAAACATCGCACAGTGCTGCATATTTCTTGGATGTTTCGTCAGCACTTTTCTTTTCGCCTTTGTTGAAGCGGCAGTTTTCCAGCAATACCAGCTCGCCTTCAGCAACATCGAAACCACCGTCTACCCAGTCCTTGATCAGACGTACTGGCTTGCCCAGCTTGGCTGCGATTACATCCGCAACCGGTTTCAGTGAGTTTTCTTCCGAATATACGCCCTCTTCAGGACGACCCAGATGGGAAGTCACCATTACGCGCGCGCCGGCCTTAAGCGCAAAATTGATGGTGGCCATAGATGCAGTAATTCTTGCATCAGAAGTAACTTTGCCGTCTTTGACTGGCACATTTAGATCCGAGCGGATCAGGACACGTTTACCCTTGAGATTCAGGTCGGTCATTTTGATAACGGACATGCTTCTTTCCTTTTTGCAGACTACAAAGAGAAAAGGGCTGACACTAAGTCAGCCCTTAAATGGTTAAATATTATTTTGCAATGTGCGTAACCAAACGCATCATGTTGCAGGTGTAGCCATATTCGTTATCGTACCAAGCCACAACTTTAACGAAAGTTGGATCCAGCGCAATACCTGCTTCGGCATCAAACACTGATGGGCAGGTATAGCCGCGGAAATCTGTGGAAACCACTTTTTCATTGGTATAACCGAGCACACCCTTCAATGGACCATTTTCTGAAGCAGCTTTCATCGCTGCGCAAATTTGATCGTAGGTCGCTTCTTTATTCAATTCTACGGTCAGATCGACCACAGATACGTCAGAAGTTGGCACGCGGAATGCCATACCAGTCAGTTTCTTGTTCAGCTCGGGGATAACAACACCCACGGCCTTGGCTGCACCGGTAGAGGAAGGAATGATATTTTCCAGAATACCGCGACCGCCGCGCCAGTCTTTATTTGACGGGCCGTCAACAGTTTTTTGCGTTGCGGTGGCTGCATGCACGGTGGTCATCAGGCCGCGCTTGATACCGAAGGTGTCATTCAATACCTTGGCAACTGGTGCCAGCGCATTGGTTGTACAGGAAGCTGCGGAAACGATTTTTTCGCCTTTGTATGTTGCGTGGTTTACGCCGTACACAAACATCGGAGTGTCATCTTTTGACGGGGCTGATTGCACAACTTTCTTCGCACCCGCATCGATGTGAGCCTGACATGTTTCTTTGGTCAGGAAGAAGCCGGTACACTCGATGACGATATCAACGCCAACTTCTTTCCAATTCAGTTTTGCTGGATCACGTTCAGCAGTCAGGCGAATTTTCTTGCCATTGACGACCAGATCCTTGCCGGCTACTTCAACTTTGCCGTTGAAACGACCATGTACTGAATCGTAGCTGAGCATGTATGCCAGATAGTCAGGTTCCAACAGGTCATTGATCGCAACAACCTCGATTTCAGGAAAATCTTTAGTTGCTGCGCGGAATACCATACGGCCGATACGGCCAAAACCATTGATACCAACTTTGATAGTCATTCTTGAGATCTCCCGTTAATTATTTAATAATTTTACAAAATGCCTTTAACAGTCTTCACCACATTCTCTGTGGTGAAGCCGAAATGTTTAAATAGTTCTCCCGCAGGGGCTGATTCGCCAAAGCAGTCCATACCTACTACCGCGCCTTCGAGGCCGACATATTTATGCCAGAAGCCTGTTACACCGGCTTCTACAGCTACGCGCTTCACGCCTTTGGTCAACACGCTATCTTTGTATGACTGATCCTGGCGATCAAACAGATTGGTACATGGCATTGATACAACTCGCACATGAATTCCGTCTTGCGCCAGCGCTTTTTGTGCATCCATCGCCAAGGCAACTTCAGAACCTGTTGCGATAATGATGGCTTGTGGTTTGCCGTTGCCTGCTTCTGACAGAATATACGCACCCTTGCGGATGTTGGCCATTTGCGTTGCATCGCGCTTCTGGAACGCCAAATTCTGGCGGCTGAAAATCAATGAAGACGGGCCTGTTTTACGCTCAACCGCATTAATCCATGAAGCAGCTGACTCCACTGTATCGCATGGACGCCATACATCCATATTCGGAATGTAACGCAGCGTGGTGGTTTGTTCCACAGGCTGATGGGTAGGACCATCTTCGCCCAGGCCGATGGAGTCGTGCGTGTATACATAAATGACACGCTGCTTCATCAGCGCCGACATGCGCAGAGCATTACGTGCATATTCCGAGAACATCAGGAATGTACCGCCAAATGGCAGCAAACCGCCGTGCAGGGACATACCGTTCATGATATGTGACATACCAAACTCACGCACGCCGTAGCTGATGTAATTGCCAGGCTTCTTGCCAGACACGTGCTTGGCACCAGTCCAGTTTGTCAGGTTAGACCCTGTCAGGTCGGCTGAACCGCCCAAAAATTCTGGCAACACCGGAACCAGCGCATTAATTGCATTTTGTGATGCTTTGCGGGTTGCGATGGTTTCTGCCTTGTCGTTGATCTGCTTCATTACTTCGGCAGCGTGCTGCGACCAGTTTGCCGGCAGATCACCCTTCATGCGACGTTCAAATTCAGCCGCTTCTTCAGGGAATTTTGCGCGGTATTCGGCAAAATTGTTATTCCACAATTTCTCAAAGCCAGCACCCTTGGTGCGCGCATCCCATGCTTCGTAAACATGCTTTGGAATTTCAAACGGAGGGTAGTTCCAACCGATATGCGCACGGGTAGCGGCTACTTCTGCATCGCCTAGTGCAGCACCGTGTACATCGTGTGTACCTTCTTTATTGGGAGAACCGGCGCCAATGACTGTTTTGCAGCAAATCAGCGTTGGTTTGTCGGTAACTGATTTTGCTTCATTGATGGCAGCATCGATTGCTGCAGGGTCATGCCCTTCTACATTGGCAACCACATGCCAGCCATAGGCTTCAAAGCGCTTGGGTGTGTTGTCGGTAAACCAGCCGCCTACATGACCGTCAATGGAGATATCGTTGTCATCCCAGAATGCAATCAGCTTGCCCAAGCCCCATGTTCCTGCCAGGGCGCAGGCTTCGTGGGAAATACCTTCCATCAGGCAACCGTCACCCATGAATACATAGGTATAGTGATTTACAATTTCATGGCCTGGCTTATTGAATTCATTTGCCAGCAATTTTTCAGCCATCGCCATACCTACGGCGTTGGTAATACCCTGTCCCAAGGGGCCAGTTGTCGTTTCAACACCCACTGTATAACCATACTCAGGATGACCAGGAGTCTTGGAGTGCATTTGACGGAAGCGCTTAAGTTCATCCATTGGCAAGTCGTAGCCGGTTAGATGCAACAGCGCATATATCAGCATAGAGCCATGGCCATTGGACTGAACGAAACGGTCACGGTCTGCCCACTTGGGATTAGCCGGATTGTGACGCAGGTGATGGTTCCACAGCACTTCAGCGATTTCAGCCATACCCATAGGGGCACCCGGGTGACCAGAATTGGCTTTTTGCACTGCATCCATCGCTAACGCGCGAATTGCACCTGTCGTATCGTTAAACTTTGGGGGTTTTACATTTCGCGCCACAGCCATTTTACTGCCTCCTAAGAACTTCCCTTGATTAGGGTAAATTGTATTTTTATTGCACCAATTTTTAATTATGCCGCACGACTCTCATTTGGGCAACTATTGCCAAACATTAGTAATTACTTGTAATGTCACCGCGACAGTCATGCTCAGGAATCATGATCGGCATGCTTTTTGTGCATTTTAATGCCTAGTTGCTTGAGTTTACGGTATAAATGAGTGCGTTCTATGCCCATATTATCTGCCACGCGGGTTACATTGCCGTTTTCTTTATCCATTTGATAATTAAAATATAATCTGTCAAAGTGTTCACGAGCTTCGCGCAGGGATAAATCCAGCGGTAGCGAAAATTGTTTAATTTCATTTTTTTCTACCAGGGGCGTTTCTGGCTCAACTTTTTGTTTGTCTGTTTTTACACCCTGCTGCATGACTGTTGCGACAGTTTTGAGCAATTTTTGCAAGGCAATCGGTTTTTCCAGAAAATCCACTGCACCAATTCGTGTCGCTTCCAAAGCTGTTTCTATTGTCCCGTGTCCAGACATCATAACCACCGGCATAGTCAGCAAATCCTGCGCAACCCATTCTTTAAGCAAACTTAGTCCGTCCATATCAGGCATCCATATATCCAGCAAAACCAGATCTGGTGCCCTGTTTAAACGAAACTCCCTTGCTTGCAACGCATTTTCGGCCAAATGCACCTGATATCCCTCATCAAATAGAATTTCAGAGAGCAATTCGCGTATCCCTACTTCATCATCTACTACAAGTATTTCTTTCATTCCCATTACACCACCGCCTCTTCTTCTACCAGCAGTGGCAGATAAATACTGATACTGGTACCACCCGTCACCCTGTTTTCAATATTAATAGTGCCACCATGTTCTTCCACAATTTTCTTTACAATGGGCAAACCCAAACCCGTTCCTTTATCTTTTGTCGTCATATATGGCTCAAATGCACGCGCCAACATATGTTCGGGAAATCCGCTGCCATTGTCCATCACACTCAATTTAATCAAGTTCTGGTCATTTTCCGTATGCAACACGATTTGTGGTTGCGCTACATTTTTTAGTGCATCGTGCGCGTTATGCAACAGATTATGGATAACCTGGCGCAAACGCGTCGCGTCCCCATTTATTCTGGGATAGGTCGCATTCAATTGCATAGTTATCGGGCTGCTATTAGCTTCATAAAGCCCCATCACCTCATTCAGCAATTGGTGCATGTCCAGTGGCATTAACTGTACCGCTGGCGCTCGGGCATAATCGGCAAACTCCATCACCATTTTTTTCATCGCAGCCACTTGGCTGACAATAGTTTGCGTCGCCCTGTTTAAGAGTTTTGCATCCTCAGCACTCAATTTTTCACTTAATTTATACTGCAAGCGCTCTGCAGACAGTTGAATAGGCGTCAGCGGATTTTTAATTTCATGCGCCAGGCGACGCGCCACTTCTCCCCAAGCTGCTTGGCGCTCTGCTTGCAACAAATGCGTTATATCATCAAATACAACAACATAACCCGTTTCCTCAATTGAGGACAAACGCGTACCCCGCAGTAACAGCATCTGATTGCCATTTTTACTCATGCGCTCAATTTGGCGTTGCCATTCGTTCTCGGTAGATTCTGCAAATGCCTGCATAACCGCCTCGGTGAATGGACGCAACAATTTATATTGCATGCTTAGCGCCAATAATGGCACCCCCCTGAGCTCCAGCAAGGACACCCCTAAAATATGCTCAGCACTGGTGTTCGCCGACCGTAACCTGAACTGTTCATCAGCCACCAGTACACCTGACGATAAATGAGTCAGCACGCTTTCCAGATAGGCTTTGGATTTATTCACCAGGCGTTGCTGACGTTCACTTAATTTCTGCGCATCGGATAATTGAGACGTCATTTGATTAAACAACCCTGTTAACGCGCCTAACTCATCACGGCTCTGCACGGGGTAGTTGCCACTGAAATCTCCCTGTGCAACAGCGCGTGTACCCTCAGCCAGCGCTGCCAAGGGCGAACTCAGCCTGGCGCTGAGAAAGAATGCAGCCGAAACCGCACTGAGTAACACAATCAGCAATGACAAGGTAAGGGTAATCCCGTACAAGCGCTTCAAACCCAAGCGGGAGAGGGATAATTCCTGGTAATCGCGATACACCGACTGAACTGTTTCTGTATCAGCAGCCAGTTGATTAGACACTGGTTGCACCAGCTGCAATATTCTAATATCTGTTGATACCAGGGTTGAATAAATCGGTACCACAACCTTGAGTACTAGCGTGTTGTCAGGCAAGGTGTCGACTACCTTGAACTCACCTTTTTGAATAGCCTGACGAATTGTTTGTGTATCGGGTATTTCTGGCGCTACATTTTTATCTGTTACATGTGCCAGCAATTTCCCCTTCATGCTGTACAGCGCAACCTGTTGAGCAGTGCCCTCTTCAATCAAACGGTGCAAAGTGCCGACATGCCTCTCAGCTTCCTGCTCTGCCAGTATCAGGGCTATGAATTTACCTTTCTTGGTCAAATCCTGCAGAGCGCTTTCCAAAGAGCTGCGGCCCAGATTCAAGCCGCCCTCAAGCGCTTTTTCCACGCGTACATCAAACCACGACTCTATGCTTTTACCGAGGAATTGCACTGATACGGCATATACCAGCAGCCCGGGTAAAATTGCAATCAAAGAAAAAAACAGGGCGAGGCGCAAGGTTAGTTTCGCGCCAAAAACTTGTGCCTTTATTTTGCCGCGCAATTGCCACAACTGGTAGCCGACCAGTGCACCCAGACTTATTGCCAGCAATCCGGCCAATGCCAGCAGGGCATAATAATTACGCGAAAAAAGATCAGTATTAGCGCTGGCGCTAGATAACAGGTAGAGCAAAAATACACCGAGTGCCCCACTGATGATGATCAAATATTTCACTGCAGAACTTCCCTGGCCTGCGTTACCTCTTCAGGAGTGAGTATCCAGCTATACCCCTCTGAATCCAGTCTCCATTCATCGCTGGTCAGCGCATTGACCTGCAATGGTTTTGGTAATTGCGATACATCCAGCCGCATGCGTGCAAATGCGGTGTAGTTGGAATTGTTTGATAACAGCGATGCAATATACCCACTGCTCATATTGAGCATATCTGCAGGTACAGGGCCCGAAGACTGGTTCCCTAACGCCCGCAGCGCATCTTCAAGGCTGGAAAAGTTTTGAAACAGGGTGCCGCGTTTGATTCTATATTGCCTGGTCAGCGCGCTGTAACTGAGCTTGGTTGTTTGTTCGCTTCTGGAGGCAACTTCATCCAGCCAGTACCAGCGTGAACGCGTTATCGAAAACTCACTGACAAAATTTAGTGTTATGCCATGAGTGAGCGCCTGTTCAACCAGAAAACTTAATCTAATATCAAAGTTCGCCGCGAGCTGGTATCCCTCATCCGTCATGCGAATTTCCGCTTTGCGCACGGTAATGCTCTCTGCGTTCGCGGCAAATGGAATCAACAATATAATGGTCAGTACAGACAATATACTGTGCAAGAAATTAAACTTGTTTTTGCAGTAGCGCATAAAAGAAACCGTCATGCTGATCGTTAGGCAGAAGTTGACCTTGCTTCATGCCCGCTGCATTCAAAGGCAATTGCGCAGCATCCGGATGATAACTCAGGAATTCTTGAATTACTTGCTGGTTTTCTCGACCGAATATTGAGCAGGTTGCATAGAGCAACTTACCGCCATTTTCAAGTAATGGCCACAATGCGGTCAGAATCTGTTGTTGCTGTAACGCAAAACTTTCAATATCTGATGCCCGGCGCAACCACTTGATATCAGGATGACGACGTACCACCCCAGTCGCCGAGCAGGGCACGTCTGCCAATATGCGCTGAAATTTTTGACCGTCCCACCAATCTGCCGGAGTCGCTGCATCGCCGGTCAATAGTGTTGCATTGAGTTGTAATCGCTGAATATTGTCGCGCACCCGTTCCAATCTACCCGCATCTTTATCCAATGCCACCAGAGTGATTTGTGCCAACTCCAGCAAATGCGCACTTTTCCCTCCCGGCGCAGCACAAGCGTCCAGAACTCGCATTCCATCCTGCACATCGAGAAAGCCCGCAGCATATTGTGCGCCTGCATCCTGCACCGATGCCAATCCATCCCAAAATCCAGGTAATTTATCAACTGATTCAGCATGTTGCAATAAAATTGCATTTGGCTCAATCAGGCTGGCCTGGATTCCATTCTGCTTTAATAAATCTAAATATTCTGCTGTTGTGGTTTTCTTGCGATTAACTCGCAATGTCATTGGTGGATGCCTGTTCCCAGCAAGCAAAATAGCTTCAGCATCTTCTCCATACTGCCGCCTGATCTCTTTAATCCACCATTCCGGGTAAGAATATCGGCCTTCATCGGTGCGCGCTGCTTCTGTAATTAGCACAGACTGTTTGCGCAGAAAATTCCTTAAAATTGCATTAACCAAACCGCTGGCAGCCGGATTGCGTTTACGTACCGCAGTTACTGCAAAATCCACCACCGCATGCTGCGCGGCTTTGCTATATTGCAATTGATACAGCGCAATCAGCAACAAGTAACGAATCTGAATATCTTGCATGGGCTTGTTGAGCAGAGCGTCCAATACCTTGTTCAATTGGCCATAAAACCTCAGCGTTCCATAACATAAATCTTGCAAAGCACCACGCTGCTGGGGAGTAAGCTCGGGAAGTGAGCCCATTATTTCACTGAGAACCTGGTTTAAATTTCGGCCACCCAATACCTGGCTGATGACTGTCACTGCAGCGAGTTGTACGTTATCCATATCAGGCTGAAGTGAAACGATCACCGGGTTTGATTGTAAAACCCTGTAAGAATTGGGCAGCAGGCAGTGGTTTACCGTTAGGTCTTTGTAATATTTCCAAATTCAACGCGCCATGCCCGCAGGCCACTTGAATCGCATTTTTATCTGCGGCCAACACAGTTCCCGGCTCGCCTTGTTGCTCCTCTGTTTTGCTCGACTGCCAAATTTTGACAATCGTGCCATTCAGTAATGAATATGCTCCCGGGACTGGATTGTAGGCACGAACTGCACGCTCCAGTTGACTTGCCTCTTGCATCCAGTCCAGATTGGCTTCGGACTTGATTAACTTGGCTGCATATGTGGCCTGCGTAGCGTCCTGCACCACACCTTTCAAGCTTCCTTGTTCAATTTTACCTAACGCCTCCAAGATTGCCTCAGCACCGAGCCTTGCTAACTTGTCATGCAGAGTTTGCGCATTATCTTGCGCGGAAATTTGACATGATTTTATTAACAACATGGTGCCCGTATCCAAACCTTCATCCATCTGCATAATGGTGATGCCGGTTTCGGCATCACCGGCCAGAATGGCACGCTGTATCGGGGCGGCACCACGCCAACGCGGTAGCAAGGAAGCATGTATATTAAGGCAGCCGTAGCGTGGCATTTGCAAAACGGGCAGCGGTAATATCAAACCATAAGCAGCAACTATCATGACATCCGCGCTCAATGCCTCAAGCTGTTTCTGTACTTCGGCAGATTTCAAAGTAATGGGTTGCATCACTGGGATACCATGCAACAAAGCCAACTGCTTCACCGGACTGGACGTTAGCATCATCCCTCGTCCGGAAGGCCTGTCCGGCTGCGTCAGGACAGCAACCACCTCAGCCTTGTTTGCCAACAATGCTGCCAGGGCGCTAGCTGCAAAATCCGGGGTACCCGCGAAGATTATTCTCAATTATTTTCCAATTACATCGTTTCGCGCAGGCGTTTTTTCAATTTTGCACGTATTCGAGTTTGCTTCAATTGAGACAGGTATTCTACAAATACCTTACCCAACAAATGATCCATTTCATGCTGAATGCATACCGCCAGCAAACCTGAGGCTTCCAGCGTAAATGAAACCCCTTTGGCATTTTGCGCCTTTACCTTAATGCGCTCGGCGCGCCTGACTTTGTCATAGATACCCGGAACAGACAAGCACCCTTCCTCGCAATCGCTTTCGCCACTCATGCTGATTATTTCAGGATTGATAAACACCAGTAAGTTGTTATTTGTTTCTGATGTATCCACCACAATAATGCGTTGATGCACATCGACCTGAGTAGCAGCCAATCCTACACCTGGTGCTGCGTACATGGTTTCGGCCATATCGCTGATTAATTTTCGGGTACTGTCTGTGACTGCTTTTACATTTACCGCGACTTTGTGCAGGCGCTCATCCGGGTACTGAAGTATTTTAAGGATTGCCATAATAGCTTGCTAATTTAAGAGACTAGATGCAAAATTTAAACAGTTGTGCGAACATCGCACTGCATTTCATTACTTTGCTGGGGTTTTTCATGCGCAAGATTATATCGCTGATTTGCATTCTTTTGCCGATTCTCACCTATGCGGATGAATTAGTCATACGCGAAAATGCACCCGATCGTTACGTTGTGGTTAAAGGCGATACATTGTGGGATATCTCCAACAAGTTTTTCAAAGATCCGTGGAAATGGCCACAAATCTGGGGACTTAACCAACAATCTATTAAAGATCCTCACTGGATTTACCCCGGCGATTTGATCGTTCTGGATCCCGCCAGTAAAACTTTGCATATCGGCGAATTGCCCAAGCAACCCGAAACCCCAGCTGGCGAAATTCCACTTATAGCTGACGTGCCGTCAAGTGAAGCTGTAGCGGTGACTGGTTCAAAACTTCAAAAGTTATCACCAAAAATGCGTGTAGTCACTGGCGAATATGATGCCATAGCAAGCATACCTACCAGTGTTATTGGAGCATTCCTCAACAAACCCTTAGTCATTGAAAATGAAACAATCGAAGGTGCGCCTACGTTAATCGGCTCCATTGAAAATCGCGCCCTGCTCAGCTTTGGTGATATCGCTTTTGCTACAAAAATGCCTGTTGATAAAGGGCCCTTGTGGCAGTTATATCGCCCAGGCAAAGCTTTAATCGATCCGGATACTGATGAAACTCTAGGTTATGAAGTCGTTTATCTTGGCGACGCTAGCGTACAAAAGTTTGATGAAGTGTCTACCCTGAAGATTACGAAATCAGTATTAGATATTCAAATAGGCGATAACTTCATCCAGTCATCTGTTGGCCTCCCCAATAATTATATTCCGCGTGCTCCTGCCAATAAAATTCAAGCCAAGGTTATATCAATTTATGGCGGTGTAAACCAAGGCGGACAAAATGCCATTATTACCCTTAATAAGGGCAAGCGCGACGGCCTGGAAAATGGGCACGTACTCGCTCTATACAAGGAAAGCGAGATCTCCAAGTATCAGGGTGAATCATACACATTACCTGCCATGCGTTATGGGCTGGTCTTTGTTTTCCGCACCTTTGACAAAGTTGCCTATGCGCTGGTGATGCAGGTACAAAGAACTGTGCAAATATCAGATAGCCTAGAAACTCCCTGATATTATGAATATTGACGCGGAACTGGCGTCATGGCTCTCGCTGAGCCAGATTCCCGGTTTGGGCAACGAAAACTTGCGCCGCTTGTTGCAGGAATTTGGCTCACCATCTGTCGTTTTAGCTACTCCTGTAGCTGCTTTAAAGCAGATCGTCAGACCCGCAATTGCATCCGCTATTTCAGCTGCTACGACTGACGATTTTTTTGCCCCTGTTGCAGCCTGGCTGAAAGATCCCCTGAATCATATTATTACGCTGGCTGATTCAGATTACCCGCAAGCACTGCTCAACATTCCTGATCCTCCCCTGTTGTTGTATGTAAAAGGCAGGCTGGACTTACTCAATCACTCGTCTCTCGCCGTAGTAGGTAGCCGCAATGCTACTACCCAGGGAGCACGTAATGCTGAAGCTTTTTCCCAAGCTTTAAGTGAAGCTGATCTGTGTGTTGTAAGTGGCATGGCACATGGTATAGACACTGCCGCGCACTTCGGCGGATTGCGAGGCAAAGGTTCCAGTATTGCTGTAGTAGGCACAGGTTTAGATAAGGTATATCCGGCTGCAAACCGCGATTTAGCCCATCAGCTGGCGCAAAATGGAACATTGATTTCTGAATTTCCACTTGGAATGCCTCCACTTGCTCATAACTTCCCGCGCCGCAATCGCATCATTAGCGGTTTAAGCCTTGGATGCCTTGTGGTAGAAGCCTCACTGCAAAGCGGATCGCTAATTACTGCACGCATGGCGCTGGAACAGGACAGAGAGGTATTCGCCATTCCAGGGTCTATTCATACACCTCAATCCAAAGGTTGCCATGCACTCATCAAACAGGGTGCAAAATTGGTTGAAAACCCCCATGACATTCTTGATGAGTTGGAGTGGTATACATCTGTCAAAAAAGTGGAAGCCGACAATCAAGATGTACATCCGATATTTGCACATTTAGGATTTGATCCGCTTGATATTGATAGCTTGAGTCTGCGTAGCGGCTTGACGATTGAAGCGCTATCCGCCATCCTATTGCAACTAGAGCTGAACGGACAGGTTACAACCCTGGCCGGCGGCATGTATCAACGTATAGTTTAGAGGCTCCTTTATATAGGGCTCCATCATGATTCAAACCTCGATGCAAAGCGGCGCTAATACCTAAATTTTGATCCACTCAATTGATTGATATGGGTGTTTGATAATTTAATCACGCAATGCATCATTACTAGCTTTGAATTATTTTGGGTTCCTTACACAGTATTTATTTTGAGGCGCCATGTTCGACATCCTGATGTTTTTATTTGAAAGTTATTTTAATGCGGGTAGTTACCCCGACCCCGATAAACTGTCCATTAAACTGAGTGCCGCAGGTTTTGAAGAGGAAGATATTAGTCGTGCACTTACTTGGCTTTCTGGTCTTGATCAATTAACACAGGCTGATTATCCAGCCAGCATCAATCAAAGCGGCTTACGAAGTTTCGCCGAGCTGGAAACCATATGTATCAGCCCTGAAGGGTTGCACTTTATCTCTTTCTGGGAGCATAACAAAATGATTACCCCGGTAGAGCGGGAAATGATTATTGATCGCGCCGTTGCATTTGGACGCGACAGCTTGCCGCTGGACAGGGTAAAGTTGATTGCACTCATGGTATTGTGGAACCAGCATGAGGAATTAGACCCTTTGCTGGTTGAAGACTTGCTTACCCCGGCTAATTCAGCCCAACTACACTAACTCGCTCGGCAAACACTCATACATGGCATCTAATCTCCTCATCGTCGAATCGCCGGCCAAAGCCAAGACGCTAAAAAAATATCTGGGCAATGATTTTGAAGTTCTTGCTACCTTTGGTCATGTGCGCGACCTGGTCCCAAAAACAGGTGCCATCGATACCGAAAATGGCTTTGCCATGCAATATGAAACGATTGCGCGCAATAGCAAACACGTGGATGCCATTGCCAAGGCCGCAGCTGCCGCCGACCATATCTTTCTGGCGACCGACCCGGATAGAGAAGGGGAGGCGATCGCATGGCATGTAGCCGAGCTGCTCAAAGCCAAGCGCAATTTGAAGGGCAAATCCATGCAACGCGTGGTGTTCTATGAAATAACCCAGAATGCGGTGCGTGAAGCCGTCGCCAATCCCAGGGAAATCGCGATTCCGCTGGTAAATGCGCAACAAGCGCGACGCGCACTGGACTACCTGGTAGGTTTCAACCTGTCACCTTTACTTTGGCGAAAAATCCGTCCCGGCTTGTCTGCCGGTCGCGTACAGAGCCCGGCCTTGCGCTTGATTGTTGAACGTGAGCTTGAAATTGAAGCTTTTCGTGCGCAAGAATACTGGTCGGTTCATCTGGACAGCCAGAAAAACAAACTTCCATTTAAGGCTAAATTATTTCAATATCAGGGTAAAAAACTGGAGCAACTTAGCATTGCAGGTGAGGCTGAGTATCAGAAGATTTATGACAATCTGAGTTCCGCCAAACTTCCCCCGCGTGTTGTGCGTGTGGATAAAAAGGCCAAGCAGCGCTATGCGGCGGCACCCTTCACCACTTCCACCCTGCAACAGGAAGGAGTACGCAAACTAGGCATGTCTGCTGACCGGGTGATGCGCATTGCGCAGCAGCTGTATGAAGGTATCGATATTGGCGGCCAAACAGTTGGTTTAATCAGCTATATGCGTACTGACTCGGTAAATCTGGCTCAGGAAGCTGTAGAAGAAATTCGCGGCTATATCAGTTCCAATTTCTCGGCCGATTATCTGCCACGTACGGTACCTGTTTATAAAAGCAAAGCGAAGAATGCGCAGGAAGCTCATGAGGCGATCCGCCCCACCTCTATCACCCGCTCACCTGACGGCATACGTGATGCCTTGACTGTGGATCAGGCTCGCCTTTACGAGTTGATCTGGAAGCGAACTTTGGCTAGCCAGATGACCCCAGCCAGATTCGACACCGTCAGTGTAGATATACGCCTGGGGGGAGATGACACGCTGTTCCGCGCTAGCGGACAAACTCTTGTTTTTGCTGGATTTATTGCTGTTTATCAAGAAGATACCGATGACAGCACAGAGGAAGAGGGGGGGAAGTTGCCTCCGCTGGACGAGGGCGATATTTTGCCTCTGGACAAGCTCTATGGTGAACAACACTTTACCCAGCCACCGCCGCGTTTTACCGAAGCCAGTCTGGTAAAAACATTGGAAGAACACGGCATTGGACGCCCCTCAACCTATGCCAGCATCATTTCTACCTTGCAGGCACGCGAATATGCCTTGCTGGAAAAAAAGCGTTTCACGCCCACCGACGTCGGTCGCGTGGTCAATCGTTTCTTGTCTGAGCACTTCACGCGCTATGTAGATTACGGTTTTACCGCGCAGATGGAAGACGAACTTGACGAAATATCCGAGGGAAAGCGCGATTGGATACCAGTTCTGGAAGCATTCTGGGGCGATTTTGACAAACTGGTACAGGAAAAGAAGAATATTGAACGCAAGGATGTAACCCAGGAATTAATCGATGAAGCTTGTCCCAAATGTGGCAAACCATTAGCTACGCGTTTGGGTAAACGTGGCAGCTTTATCGGTTGTACAGCCTATCCTGAATGCGATTACACCCGTAGTACCACAGGTGAAATCGATCCTGCAGAGGCTCGAAGAGAGCTGGGAAATGATCCTGTCAGCAACCTGCCCGTTTTATTGCTGCGCGGCCCTTATGGATACTATGTACAGCTTGGTGAAGTGGAGGAGGGCGCCAAGAAAAAACCCAGACGCATGTCTTGGCCCAAGGAAGTGCCGCCAGAAAATGCTGATCTTGCTTCTGCTTTGAAATTGCTGGAACTCCCTAAAGAATTGGGCAATCACCCGGATACCGACAAAAAAGTGATCGTCAATATAGGCCGCTTTGGACCTTATATTGGCCATGATGGAAAATTCAAATCTATTCCTAAAACTGATAGCGTATTCACGATCACGCTGGAACGCGCTGTCGCTTTGCTGGCTGAAGCAAGGACGTCCAATACTGTATTACGCGAGCTGGGAGTGCATCCCGAAGACAATAAACCGATTGATGTCTGCAATGGGCGTTATGGTCCTTATGTACGCCATGGGAAAGTGAATGCTACCTTACCTAAAGATGTTACTCCGGATGAAGTAACTTTGGAGGAAGCACTCTTGCTTCTTGCTGCTCGTGTTGCCAAAGGACCTGTAAGCAAGAAAAAAGTAGTTGCTAAAAAAGCTGCGCCTGCTAAAAAAGAAGTGGCTGCCAAAAAGAAAGTGGTAAAAGTAGCAACAGAGAAAAAGGCAGCCACCGTTAAAAAGACCCCAGTCGCAAAGAAAAAAACCACTGTCAAAAAGAAAGTGGTTACGAAAAAAGCGAAAGAATAGTTACGCTGGAATTATCTGTTGCATGATTAAATCGTTGAATTCGAGACAATTTAACTTGCAGTGCTGTTAAGTGTGATTATATAACTATTTGATTATATTGAAGTTTTTATAAATTTCCAATATAATCTTCACTGGATACACTTTCTTACACGTCCAGATTCTGAGCACCCAGCGCATTCTGTTCAATGAACGCACGGCGTGGCTCTACGATGTCACCCATTAGCGTAGTAAATATCTCATCAGTAGAAATCAAGTCCTCGATACAAACCCGCAATAACCCCCGGTTGTTTACATCCATCGTCGTT
>Ga0105091_10000487_pt1 | contig 16708 bp, 14 predicted proteins | sample PPLLak1March2015_FD_87022 | JGI IMG/M metagenome (GOLD analysis project Ga0105091, IMG submission 87022) | Freshwater sediment microbial communities from Prairie Pothole Lake near Jamestown, North Dakota, USA - PPLs Lake P7 Core (1) Depth... | ecosystem: Environmental > Aquatic > Freshwater >... | reverse complement strand
GAAAGGAAGGACATCTTTGGCATCAAAAATCTCCCTTGTATGCTATATTATGAGGCCTTCATCACTCCAAAGTATAAAGAAATGGATAAAGTTGGGGAGATATAAAGAAATCAAAACAATGGATATGATACACTGTCACTATTGGACAATAAAAGTTAGGGCGAACTTCGCCTATGATAACGGTGCTAATCCCTATCTTTGCTGAATAATTCCTCTTGTGTTAGTCTGTTGGCCTAGAAGCTACAGGGCTTATTGGAGAAGGGGTTGGGGTAATAGCGGATGCTGAAAGTGGTCCGGTGGGTGTTGAAATAGGATCCCTATAGAGTAAGGGTTCTGGCAAGGTGTCTAGATCTCCTGTAAAGTAGCCATGTGCACTACCATCACAGACGGTGTCTTGTGTTGAACCAGTGCCTATGACTGCGTTCATTACTTCAGCTGGCATCGCGTTAAGATGTTGTGCTTTGTATAATGCGGCCGCTCCAGTAACAAAAGGAGCCGCCATGCTCGTTCCGCTATCTACGGCATAACCACTGCCAGTGTACGTTGAAAGTACGTTTATACCTGGCGCGGCTATTTTAACCACAGGACCGAAGTTGCTAAAGAATGCGAATGAATCATCAGCTAATGTTACATTATCTCCTGAAAGAAAGAGATCAGGACCAACTGCACCGCATACCCCGTCACTGTCCGCAATGGCAGAGACAGTTAGTACATTGGGATCATTAGCTGGACTTGTCAGTGAAGCATCTTTACCATAATTTCCAGCAGCTACTACGACTGTAATGCCCGCTTTAACCGCTTCGTCTATTATGCTGTTAAGCGCAGGAGAATTTGGATTCTCGACACTGATGTTAAGAACATCGATTTCGTCAGCGTGCTTAATAGCGTATTCTATCCCTTTTATCTGGTTAGTAATCTTACATTCACCTGATGCATCGCAGACCTTAATAGCCCAAATTCTTGCTCCGGGAGCAATGCCTACAATTCCAACATCATTATCTTTGGCTGCGGCTATTCCTGCAACATGTGATCCATGTCCATTATCATCGTTTCCACTTGTAGTTTCATTGATAAATGTTACATCTTTGTATACATTAAGATCTGGATGGTCTAAGCTTACACCTGTATCCAAAACGGCTACATCGACATTAGAGGCTAAGGCAGACATGTTAGTGATTACGGTGGCTGGAGGTACTCTATGCATTTCGCAACCTGTCGCTAGAAAACTGGCGTTTGTGACCGTCGCATTTGTACTAGTAACATTTTCTACACTATTGATCAAGGAGTTATCAGAAATTGCCAGGTCTAGTACGGTCCTTTGCAGTCCAGTTGGGAGAATTTGACTTGCTGTGAGTACATCTGTATCATTTTCTCCTATCTGAGCAGTATGACCCGATACCTTATCTACTTCAGCGTTGCTATCGACCGATGTGGCATTATGATCCACGAATCTTTGATCATTGAGAAGCTCAGGACCGGGGTTGCCACGGAATGAAACTGCTTGGTAACCAGGTAGATCATAGACATGTATCAAGGTGACACCTGGAATTGATTGAATTGCATTTGCTACATCATTGATGTTCACATCAAGGCAGAGCTCTGGTCTTACCTGCAAAATGTATTCTGGTATTATGAGAGCGAAAGGTCTTTGGTAGATATCTCTACTTACAATTTGACATATCCCAGATCCCTGGCAGGCAGCTATATCAGTCAATAATGATGCAGGTGAAGGATTTGATAATGATGCAGGTGAAGGATTTGATAATGATGCAGGTGAAGGATTTGATAATAATGATTCCGAAGAGGTATCATAGCCACCATTAGAGGAGGCTGATGCTGAAGCATCATAGCCTCCATTAGCAGAGTTGTAATTGTCCACTGGCAAAGCGTACGCTGCCAGTGCTGAAAGAACAATTGCTATAAGTATTATGTGCTTGTAGTTTGTGAGAATTGTTCCTTTAATGTCATTCAATCGTCTATACACCGTAAATAAAATATGTATTATATATTCATTTTCAAAATAGGATACTTTTCATGACTAATCTACGACATTTGATACCGAAAATCTGCTTAAGCATTATCTAGGGAGTACCAGGTAAAAATTGCTGAGCACAGTCACTGCGGCAGCGGTCAATAACGCACATATCGCTACACAGCAAAGTGCGCCAGTAACAGTCAATGTTGACTTCTTGTAGGCGTTTCCACTGTCCATATTCTTGTGAAACAGTATGTAGGTTAAGCCCAGAGATGCAGGTAGTTGAAATGGTATCATGTAAAGTGTTCTACTCTGAATGATCCAATCGCCAAGGAACAAAGGTATAATTGCCATGGTGAGGAAGATAAGAAGAAATAGTGTCGATGGTTTTCTGTAATTGGATCTCAAAACCCAGTACAATCCCAGTAAAAGTACGACTGAATTTCCCAATATTCCCCCTAAACCGCTATTAACGGCAAATGCCAAAGTCTCCCAGCGTCGAGCATACTCGCCGGCCCCCAAATGCACATTTGATAGTTCCAGGTTTCGTAATACACCGGAGGGAGAACTTGTTATCAGAGATTTCGAAATGTCAATCACTGCTGAAGATGCGATAACTATTAGAATCAAGATAATGGCCTTCCTCGAATAGTCCGTCGTTCTATATAAAATTAGCAAGATCAGAAATACACTTGCACACAGAGAAATTATAGTCCAAGTATATACATGAGCAAAAAGTGTGGCTATCAGCAATATAGAAAACATTGCCAATATAGGTTTTCTCGGATCCTTCAGGAATTTGAAAAAATAGCCTAAGCAAAAATAACCTATTATTAACGCAACCCAATTTGCATAAAATCCAGCAAATATTCCTATCAAAACCTGAGATGAGATTGCTGTCAGAAAAGCCGCTAAAAAAGGGGTAGTATAATTTGATATTAATTGACGAGTAAGAAAATAAACTGATAAAACAAGCATTGGAGCAAGCAACACAGGGCTACGATCTATCATGTGAGAAATATCTTCGGAATTCGTAATCTTCGCTGCAAGAAACATGAAGAACAAAGACAATGGCCTATCACCACCCTCTACAGAAAATAATTGTCTCAGAATTTTCCCTGATCCTTGATTGGAGCTTTCTGTTAAGTTGCTTATCCATAGGGTATACTGATCTGTATCTACGCCTACAAGTCGATCATCTTCGTTCAAGGCGGGTTGATAAGGAATTAGAGCTACGCCTGATGATAAAGCCAAAAGAGGTAAAAGACACAGTATTGTATTTCTTGACGTATTTTTTCTGATAAGTGAAGCATTCCTATTATAACTACTATGTCCATATTTTGGAGGACCGTAATCACATTTAGGCTTCAGGTCTTTCGAATTAGCAAAACGAGGGAAAAAACTTCTTAATTTTGGGAATAGAATGAGAATTTCCCCAATTCCTAATTTCAACGGATAAGAAAAAACTAAGAGAATCATCAACACAGCCGATGCTGGTGATAAGATCACATAAATTTCATAAGAATAATTTCTAATCGAGTCATTACTTGAATTTGAGGAAATGAGTGGTTGAAGGGATACTATAATGGATAACGTTGACACAACAATAAATATCAAGGAAAAATATGCCAAGAATAATGATCTATTCACAATAACGAGTTCTTTTTTTCGACTTAGTGGCATAAGCTTCTCGTAGATAATGAGTATTACTACAAGTGGAAAAATGACCAGACTGATAATCTCGATGAGTAGAGGATCCAGAGCTAATGCGGCTATGAGTAGTCCACCGTATGATATACATGCAATATTTCTTATTTTGGTTCTTCGCAAGGATATACATAGGCAAATAAGAAGGCCTACCGAAATTATGATATGATCTGCATAATTTCCAATTACGTACTGTTCAAATGGGTTATCATAAACAACTCTATCTTTTATAACAAAAACCTCTAATTTTAGAAACGAGCTTACCGTATAAGCGTAGAAGAATGTTACTAGTGCAAGTATAGCAGATGTTATAATCTCTACCCTGGCGGAGCCCTTTCCAAGGCCGACAGCTAATTGCTCTAGTCCTGACATTGCTAGTATTATTGGTGCAATAAAATCAGAGGCTTTTTTAATATAATATAGACTAACTGCCGCCTGTTACTCGACGCCGCAGGACTGACGTAAACTTTTAGGTATTGTCTTAGTGTCCATTTGCATTTTTCTTCCACTTTTTAGTGGAAGTAGACAAACTGCAAAAGTCTGGGGTTCCTTATAATCCCAGTTAGAAGGATATTGCATAACAATACCATGATAAGGATCTACGTAAGTTAAAAATCCATTACCATCGACTACTTGAGCTTTGTTAGTACTAACCACACCACATACGCTATTAATTAACTTCTTGAACGTATTGGAAGGCTTATCTGAGCTTGCTGTGTTTGTGGTACGTAAAGAAGAGGAATTATAGGTTGAATTTCGTTGATTCTGTGCCTCAATATTTTGATGCGAAGTAGTCCATGACACCGCGGATGTACTCACTGACAGCATCATTATTAATGTTATCGTAGCCAGAGAGTTCTTGAGGAACGATCTTGTTCCGAACATATGTCTATTACCTCGGATCTTGTGAGACTACACGAATAAAAGCTTGGTGGTAGGTACAAAGTAAGCAGATAAGATGAAGAAAAATTTAATGTAGGAGAACCTGCGTACAGCCAGGTGTTATAATATAACACCTCATTTCAATGCTATTAGGACCACCCCAGTAATCATCATTGCAATTCCAAGCTAAAGTATCCATCTTTCAGGACCCGAAGTGTTTCCATCGTTCTTTCCATACTTAGTATTTGCCGGGCTTGATTCAATGGCATTCCCATAGTCTTTAGAGCTACCATTATCGCCCTCATCTTTGTCTTTGTTATCAACTTTCTCTAGACGTGGGTTCATTAAAAGTCATGAGGCTAGTCAGATGTCTTAGAAATGGGCTCTTATAATTCCTTTTTTCTTTCTTCATATTCTTCATCTTGTTCATCATCCCCCCGTTCCTTGTGAGTAAGTTTGCGTCGTTTCTTTCTCACCTCGTTTAGAATCTCGCGTATTTTTTCCTCAGATAGCTAGCCCTTTAAAACCATTGCCTCCTGGTGAACATGTATTGCAGATAATGCCAGTCTACGAACAACCTTCGCCTGGTCCATTGAAAAATATATTTCTGGAGACATAAAGTACATATTAATTGTAGGACAGTAAATTAAAAGGAATATAGTTGAAGTTATCGTGAGTGATAAATTCGAGCTGGCAATATCCAAGCAACTATGATATATAGAATTTCTTGGTTATCTTGATGTATCATTCTGAATGCCGAAATATATTTTTTGCAGTCCTAAGTGACGGAATATATTTGTAGCACACGACCATAAAGCAGGCTTGGAGGTAAGGGAAGGTATAACGACCCTGACTTTAACTGTCGCGATACAATTGGCTTTACCGACATAAGTTTTCCCAGATCCAACAAATATGGAAGTATAATGATCACCTCCTTGTGGGAGCAAGTCATGACGGTAATGTGTATCAATTAAGAATTAGCAATGATAGGATGTCTTTGTTCCCTATTACCTATAGTCATCAGAAGGATAATGTAACGTTTGTATAAAACTCCTAAAGCCCTTCGCTAGTGGCTTTGGGCACCTCCATCTATCACTGTCTAGTGGAGGTAAACTTACAATATTCAAAACTATAGCAGTAGACGCCTCTATTCTCAAAGCTAAATTACTGAACAGTTTTTATTGGCTCTCCTGGCAGCGGATTCGGTACCCTGTTCGGCAGAGCACCATTTCCTAGCGACATATAAGTCACGTCATGTTTCTCGAGACAGAGTTTAGAAAATAATCCCCATGCATCGTACACCAATTTTGAACCCTTTAACATCGACGCCGTTATTTTTTCAAAGTATGAATGGTTTACGGCTAGAATAACGACCTCAGACTCAAGAACTTCTTTCAAGGTACAATCGTTTTGCGTATAGGGATCGAAAGTTAGAACTGTTGAACCCTTGGTCTCCAATTCTGCGATTAATCTCAGGGCCGGAGAATCCCTTGTATCATCAACATTAGCTTTATAGGTTTTTCCCAGTACACCTACCTTTCTGTCGCAAAGACTGCCGTATGCCCTCTCTATTGTTTCTATTATGTGTGACGGTAAGTGTTCATTAAGAAGCCATGCGACTTTCGTAAGGTTTACAGCTGAAAGATTTGATAGAAATAGACCATCCTTCCGCAGACATGGTCCTGCCGCTGGACCAGGTAAAGGAATGCGAGATCTAGGATAGCCTTTATTAGCGAGATTGATTGCCTCTGCAGAATTGATGTTCAATTTTTCTGATATAAGCGCAAATTCATTCGCCAGTGCGAAGCTTACATATCTGTAAACATTGGTAAAAATCTTTACCGCTTCAGCAACCCTAATTTGAGTAATCGAGATATCCTTGGGTCCTAACAGCAGAAAAAGCTCTTTAACAAGGTCGCCCACTCGTCGATCATTTACTCCAACTATTTCTGGCAACTCTGCGATTTCTTTCATTGCATTGCCCTCTACTATGCGTTCAGGGCACACAGCCAACTTCAAATTACTTTTTGATCTCTTAACTCTCGGTAGAATTTGGCTTTCTGTGATCCCAGGTACCAATGTACTTCTGAGGATAATAATGGAATTGTCCGAGGCAGAGTCTGCTATCTTTGAAACAACTTTCAATATAGAAGACATCTCGGGCAAAAGGTTTTCCTTCAAGGGAGTGCCTATTGCAACCACATTAATGTTATAATCACCAAATTTAAAATTGCTATCGAATTCAAACGTTAATCTTCCAGATTTGACACATTCAATCAGACCAGATTCCATTTCGGGTTCATAAAATGGAGTATACCCACTGTTTAGTTTTTCTAATATCTTTTCTTGCTTCTCGACCCCCACGACCCGTACTCCCTTTCTTGCAAAAGAGATTGCCAAAGGGAGGCCTATTCTTCCCATACCCACTACGGCTAACTTAAAATTTTTATTTCTAATATCTGAAATATCTATCATTTCTCAAACCATCAGTGTTCCTGTTCTAGCCTCCTTCTTATAGTTGTCTTGTCTCACAGGTTAATTCTTACGTTCTAATGATAAAAAAATATCTTTGACAGAAACACCATGTCGCGGTGATGATTACCAGGTCAGTGGAATATCGGTCTACAAAAACACCTTAATAGAAAAATTAAACGTAACTTAAGCATGTATGATCTAACTGATAAGGGCAAAATACTAATTACAGGGGGGAGCGGGGTTCTTGGAAGTTATATTGCGGAACATCTGAGAAAAGAATTCGACATTGTAGTAGCTGACGTAGAAAAACCACAAATCGAGAATGTTAAGTTTTCTAAATTAAATTGTTTGAAACCCTTTTCGATTGCCGATGATTTTGAGATAATTATTCATCTAGCCGCGTACGTGGGTGGGATTCAATACTTTACAAAACATCCAGTAGAAAATATTCGAGATAATCCAAGGATGACTGCCAACGTATTAGATGCCGCTGTCAAGTCAAGGGTTAGACATGTTATATTCACTAGTTCCAGCGTAGTATATCAGTACCAAACTGAATTCCCCAGTACTGAAGAATCAGTAGCCCGATCCCCTGCTCCAAGTTCTGCCTATGGTCTCTCAAAGTTAGTCGGTGAGCATCTATGTAGAGCCTATAACGAGCAATTCGGCATTAAATACACAATAATAAGACCATTTAATATATACGGACCGAAAGAAGCCCCTGATCCGGAATACGCACATGTTATCCCGGAATTAGTTAGGAAAGTCTTGGCAGGACAATTTCCTATTGAAATCTATGGTACTGGTAATCAAACTAGAACCTTTACACATGGGAGGGATGCGGCTCGAGCATATTTTTTTAGTATCACTAACAAAAATGCGATAAACGAAACGTTCAACGTTTCTGGAAATAAAGAGGTCAAAATCATTGATGTTTTGAAACATATTTGGAAAATGACTGGTCATACAACAAAACTAGGAATCAAACATCTTCCTCCATTTTCTCATGATGTTCAGAGAAGGTTTCCCTCCAATAGGAAGATAAAAGAAAAACTGGGGTGGGAACCCTATATTCCTTTCGAGGAAGGATTACAAGAAACCGTCGAGTGGATTAGAAGCACGATAATCTAGCCGATAATACACGTCGAAGAATTAGATACTTTGTTTATATTACAAAACCAAAGTGAACTTTTGTAATGACATAAAAGGAGCTTACTATACGTCCATGATACCTTGCATGATGCTTCTATTGCTATGATGTCTAGTAGAGTTGATGAACTTGCTAACGGCGAATCGAGATTCATATTGCTTGCATTAGTTGATAGACTCAGTTATGACTTTCATGAATCGCTTTCCTATCATTTCCAAAGTAAGATTATTCTTAATATAGTTACATCCATTACTCCCTAAAGTCCTTGCTAAATCCTCATCGTTTACCAGATTCATTATCAAATCTGCCACTTTGTTTGGGTCTCTGTCCATGGTAACTAGTCCACTATGCGTTTCATTAATATACCTACCTGCTTCTCCATTTGATATACAAATGATAGGCTTTCCCATTGCTTGATACTCTAGAGTTTTTGTTGGTAAACCTTGGTCTACAATATTGAATGAATTCATGGGCAACAAGAATATGTCTGCGGTGTTCAGGAACGAGATAAGATCATCTCTTGACAAGGTATTAGTTCTAATTTCTGAATTGAACAGATTATACCTTTCAATCATTGTTTGAAGCTTATTTGCATAGTCTCCTGTTCCCCTAATAATAAAGTGCACAGGCTCCGAATCAAGAATTTTTGCTGCCTCTAGAATAGTCTCAAAATCATAAGCATTTGTAAGAATACCTGAATAAACGATAATTTTTTTGGCGCCTTTAGTGCTTACATCTTGCAAACCCCTTATTGAGGAGAATTTTGCTGTATCGACACCATGTTCTATAACCACGATTTTTTCTAGAGGTACATGATATTTATCAGTCAAAGTCTTGACATACCCATGACTAAGAGGAACTATCATCTTGGGTATTCGATATGTTATACTAGCTATAAAGTCAAGTATTATCTTAAAGAGTCTAGATCGTACGATTCCTAAATCATAGAAAACTTCTGGCCATAGATCATCAATATTGCGAATAATGTTTTTACGGTACAAGATCTTGTAAATTAAGGCAGGGAAAAAAGCAAAGAGATTGGGATTCATTGCGATAATAATATCGAACTTTCTTATGTAAAAAATAGCCAAAAGTGAAGATAAAATAAATGATAAATGGATTGTTATTCGCCTGGCATTAGTTGAATGAGATATATTCGGAACCCATGTTCTAATAACCCTTATTCCATCAATTTCTTCGAATGACAAAACCTTATTTCTATAGGAATTTGAAGGATATCCATTTGGATAATGAGGAAACGCCGTAATAACTGTGACACTACATCCCTCCAATACTAGGGCCCGAGCACAGTTATATGCACGAGTGCTAGAACCACTCCAATCCGGGGTAAAATATTGGGCTATTATTAAAATATTCATTACTTATGCAAACAAATTAAAATCAGTTTTATTTTATCTTTATGTATGCAAAATCAGTTATTAGTGAGCTTTCTTTTAAGGGTGCTGCCCCGTTTGTGAGTAAGTATTCGTTAGTCGTCATGAATTTGTGAAATGAATGATTATTTGAGATAATTAGCATATGAGAATTCAGTTAGCAAATATGCTTAATCTTACAACTGTTTATCTAGCAGATCTAATTCAGTCTATGGTGAATCAAATACGAGTGTAGGCAAGAATATCTGGTACGCTTCAGTCAGCAATATTCTTCCGGCAATTTTCACCTATTTATTTTGGCTCCTCGCTGCAAAAATGGTAGGTGTGGAAGCAATAGGCATCGCTTCTTCTATCACTGCATTTGTAGACATCCTATCAATAATCATTATTTTTGATATGTCTCTCGGAATGAAGCGTCCCCTTGGAATCTCAGTCTCATCTGGAAACTATGGAAGGTTTAAACAGGTCCTAGGTACTACTGTAATTTTGGTATCCAGTTCAGTCATAATAAGTACAGTACTGCTACTTCTACCAAGCCTAAATTTGCTTGGAAAAATTGGTTTTGATCCTGAATACTTTTGGGTCATTATTGTAATGCTTCCATTCGTAGCATTTCGATACGTATTTTCAGAGGCTCTAATTGCAGCACTTAGATCTGGTGAACTCATCAGGCCGTTTCTTTACGGGTCGATCATTCGCTTCCCCATCTTTTTCATCGTAGCTTATCTTTTTGCTGCTCCAATATTCGGAACCATAATCGGTTATTTTTCGATGATAGTCATGACCTCGATATGTTTCGCGTTGTCTTCAATTGAAATCTTTAGAGGAAGAAGTCATGTAAGCACATTTGAAAAACTCTCTAGTACTGCCAAAACTGTTCTCACCGGAAGTCTTGCCAGCTGGATTCCTCACGTACTTAACATATTGGGAATTCAGCTTGGCATATTAACAACCTTGTCCATTGCTGGAGCAGTGGAGGCTGGCAAATTCTATTTACCTATGGGAATTTTTACAGTTGCTCTTTTCATCGTCATGGGTATAAGTAAAGTAACACATTCGCTTGTAAGTAGCATCACGACCATAGAGGAACAGGCAGAATTCTTATCATACACCATGAAGGTTGCATTCCTCTTTACCATGCCAGTGGCAACGCCATTACTTTTTTACTCCTATGATTACCTTGGGATAATCGGACCTGAATTCAGCACCGCAGCCAGTGTTCTCTCCATATTGATGATAAGTTTGCCTATGGTGATCATATCTGAGATTGTATACTATTTCATTTATGGAAAGGGAGACCACAAAGTGGTACTTTATCTTGGCTTAGGAGGGAATATGCCTCGAATTATTCTGTACTTTGTTCTACCACCGCTCCTAGGTATTAACGGGACAGCAACAGCATGGTTAATTGGATCTATTGTACAAATGGTATTCACTGTTTATTATATGAACACCCAGCATTTAACCCTCCAGTACAAAAGCTATGCTGTGATGACAATTATTCCATTATTTGTGGGTGTGGTTACGCTTGTTGTTAATCTTAACTTTCTTATTTCAACAGCAGTGATCATTATTGCTTCCCTTCTTCTATACGTAAAAATCCACCTGCTCGATAATAAGGATGTATATAATATGCTCTATGCGGCTCTTCCGAGAAAGAGAGCCGAACAGATATTCCCATACACTTCCAAATTAATCAAGTTTATAGCTCGTTAGCAGAATAAACGAATGGTCTGACGACTAATGACATAGCCAAATGATACTAGGGATCATGGGTATACTACTTTGCTGAGTAGTATGGGTATACTACTTCGGCTGTTATTATATATTGTATTATGTATTGTTTATTGATGGTTTCTTGATTTATTGTCTGGCTAACATACTCCAAGCGTGCTTGTTGTGTGCCACAAAGATAGCCTACATCTAATTTGTCTGAATTCTTAGTCAAGAATATGTCTGCGGAGTTCATTGATCATATTTCCAAGTTCCTTTTAATAACGTCTTCACCGTATACAACATGATCCCTGTTACCAATAAAATTATGGCAATTATGGCGCTAGTTGCTGACAACAAAATTAAAGGTACAGAAACGTAGCTTTTTTCCACAAAATGATTTAAAGCTTCATTTATGAACAGTGAGGCTATTATAAATAATATAATGCCAGGTAAGCCATAACAAGCCAAGGGATGCCTAATCGTAATAAACTGTATCACAGAATAAACTACGCTTACGCCATGAGATACGGGATTGTGGGTATGTGGATCTGCAACATCATAATTCATACTTACAGGCACCTCCGTTATACTGAGATCGTTGTCCTTAGCTTTCATCAATATTTCAGTTAAGGCTGCAAACCCTTGTTCAGATATGTTTATTTTTGAAATCGCTCTTGCATCAAATGCTCTAAAGCCGCTTTGGGCGTCAGTAATGTGGTCAAATGATACCCTTCGAGTTAGCTTGTTTATAACGTTAATACCTACTCTCCTGTACCTAGGCACTCGCCTTGTATCCTCTGAATTAATAAATCTCGATCCAATAACGATATTGAATCCAGCTTCTCTAATTGGTCTTATAACCACTGGAATCTCTGCAGGGTTGTGTTGGGCGTCAGCATCCAGTGTTACCATAACGTCAGGTTTTTTTTCCTTTGCTATCTCAAATAACGCTTTCATGGCTGCTCCATATCCTTTGTTTTTATGGCCTCGAAGCACAGTCGTAGCCCCAGTTAGTCGTGCCATTTCTGCTGTATTGTCTACAGAGCCATCATCATATATCACGACCTCGTCAGCAAATTTCCTCGCTTCTTGAATTATTTTACCGATAGTCTTACCCACATTATACGCAGGAATACAGACCATCACTCTATAATTGTCATTTGCTACAGAGTCCAAATTCCCTTCCTTCTGACAGTAACTAATAGGGTCATATCATCATAAGAATCGTGGTAGACAAACATTTCCCGATTTGCTTGGAACCGGTATAGCAACGTAGCTGCATAATATCATCTTGTTATTCCTATAGGCTAAATAATACAGTTTCTTCCTCCAATGTAATTAAATCTATACTCCTTCGCAAATGATACTACTCGGACTTTATGATTCTTAATATAATCGTATACTTTAACCCTGGCGCTGTTTAGGTGAAAAATTAGTGAATGATCAATTACATAGACCAAATGTAAGTCAAAATATATATGGATAAGACCTAGTTAAATAGAGCGGAAGAAATTAGTTTTGGTGCTTAATGCCATTAAGTCCCGCAGAACTATCTTAATTTTGGCTATACCTATTGGATTAAGCATATTCACGCATCTCTGGAACCCCGTTGGTTTTCCTGCTATATATGATGACGAGGATCTGTATATAGAGCGTGCCTTTCTTGTATTGGATGACTTTACGGTGACGTGGCCACAATATTATGACCATCCATATTTTGGTTGGGTTTTTTTGGCAGGAATATTTGCCTTAATTGACTTTCCGAATATCATTGTTGATTCTGGTAATTCTATTTTAGATTTACATTCAATAGAGCAGCTTTACACGGTGCCAAGAGTTTTGATGGGACTACTTGCCGTAGTAGATACTTTTCTCGTATATCGAATCTCCTAGCGACGATATAGCAAGAGCGTTGCACTTATTGCATCTATTCTCTTTGCAGTAATGCCTTTGACTTGGATAACAAGAATGATTTTGTTGGATAATATTCAATTACCTTTCCTTTTATCTTCAGTATTATTTGCACTATACGCTACAAGCTTGCAAAATAGTAAGAGAGGGAATATTAAAACTGACACTGACAAATCGAGAATTCGATATTTGCTTATACTCATTTCAGGTACACTCTTGGGAATATCTATCTTTACAAAAATTCCAGCATTTACTATGATTCCATTTGTAGCGTATCTTATATATAGTAACAAAGATGCTAGAAGTCTGAAAGATATTGTAATATGGATCACACCAGTTTTAGTGATTCCTCTAATTTGGCCTTTGAACGCAACGTATGCTGGTGAATTTGACTTATGGCTAGAGGGAATAAATTATCAAACCGATAGACACTTCCCTCTAATTGATTGGCTAGGATGGTATCCAGAACTCAATTCTTTGGAATTACTCTTACGAATAGATCCAGTTATCATGATCTTTGGACTGGCAAGCTTAGCTTTTGCACTAATAAAAAGAGACGTGTTTCTATTGCTGTGGATATTCCCATTTCTTATCTTTTCATATTTTATTGGCTATGTATTCTTTTTCCATCTCATAACAATATTTCCTGCTTTTTGCGTTGCTATCGCCAGACTAATAACAGATATACCAAGGAAAATCAAGAGCAATAAGATCAGGTTAGTAACACCGTACATTACAATAACGGTGGTGGCAACTTTTGGATTAGTAAGCACTTTGATACTAATAGTGACAGATATCAATGCTAATCACCTTTCGGCTGCCGCATTTCTCGCAGAACATTTTCCTTCTAATGACCAGTTGCATCAGTACGAACTCACAGTAATTAGAGGAGCATATCGTTTTTTCTGGATTTTTAGTGATGTGGAACATAACTTTCAATTTTTTCCAGCCTACTGGGACACAAGAATGGACCCGATCAAAACAGAGAAAGTTGTCTTTATGATAGAAGAGAAATTTGACTGGTGGAAGGACTGGGGAAGCGATGATGTGGAAAACGTAAGAAAGTTGATTGATTTATGCAATTCTATGAATAAGATAGTCGAATTCAAAAACGATGCTGCACAATACGATTATCGAAAATATCCATATACAAGTATGATCCCTAGTCTGGGTTTGGGGAGTGTCGAGATAAGGGCCAATGATGAGGCAACCTCAAAATATTTTAATGATTCATCATTCTCTGCTCAAACAGAACCTTGTGGAAAAAGTCGACAGACTAAATATGATACTTCGACCGAAGAAACAATACTTTACGATAAGATTCTTCAGCCTGTAAGGGAATGGTTTCAGAACTAGGACTTCCAATTTTTGCGTTGTAACTTTTACTAATAATAGATGCAGTGCGACCAGTCATTTCCTTCCTTTTCATCTATTGATTCTAATCTAGTTCCGATTTCTGTATGAAATCGTAAACTAAATTGTCGCCTATATCTATAGAGTACGACAATGAAATTGTCGCATAATATTTATAAATTCACGTGTCATTACGCCAGTAGCAATTTTAAGTATTTCGGATACGGTCCACATCCTCAAGATACGCAGCGGCATACCTATAGATGATTATACTACCTAGCTTTATCCTGATGGTTATTCTAAGCGGTTTTAAAAAGCTACCATGATAAACTATTCGTGTGTGATTTATAGTAAGTTCTATTTCGGAGATATTCTATATATTAAGCCATTGCGTTCGTCTTTAGTACTTAAAAGGATATACAGGTAACCGTTTGGGCTGATTTGCATGTCAGTTACACGTCCGGGCAATTCGGCAAACAGGTTGGCTCTCGACTCTTGGAAATCACTAACTATTCTGTCTCGAAGTGAGCCATTTAAAGCTAAATCATCTCGTTCTTCGTTCAAGTCAAAATGGTAAATATTACCGTTTTTATAATCACCGACAAATAGATCGTTTAAATACTCATTTCCTAGCCTATCAGAATTGAAGAAAATTAGGGCAGTAGGAGCAACCGTTGTTTCCCAGGTAAGCTCAGGAGCACTATATTTTCCCTTTCCTTCAAACTCTGTTAAATCGGTAGGTTGTCCGGCGATTCGATTTTCACTTGACCAGCCATACTTGTCCCGTTGAAACGATTCCCATATTCCCGATACCCTGCCCCATCCGCTATTGAAGCCGGGTTTTACAAGATTTATTTCGTCGCCTTTGTTTGGTCCATTTTCTGTATCCCATAAATTACCTGTCACTGGGTCAAAATTAAGCCCAAAGCTATTACGAATACCATATGCATAAAATTTGTTAAATGGGTCTTGTGTACCCAGTATATCGTTCTGCAGAATTTCACCATTTATCGCTAAGCGATAGATTACACTTCCAATCGCTTGCTCGCTGTCTTGATGGTTCTGTGTTAATGTTCTGTGACCGCCGATGTCGCCGACTACTAAATATAAGTTACTGTCTGGTCCGAAAATCAGTTTCCCACCGTTATGGATACCGCTCCGGTCTGCAGGAAGGTCAAGTAGTAACATTGGATTAATTAGTTTATTGTTACTTAGCTCGTATTTATAGAGACGATTGGAAATGGACGACCCATTACGCTCTACATAATATAAAAAAACATTTTGATCATGCGATTTGTTAGATACTGCAATTCCTAACAATCCGCCTTCTCCTTTAGAGTAGACAGAGGCGTTGAGTAAAGGTTCTGTAGATAATACGCTGTTAGTAATCCTCATGACTGTGCCATTTCTCTCTAGAACTAGAAGGTCATCTAAACCAAGAAAAGACATAGTAGTAGGAGCGTTCAATCCTTGAAAGATCTCCTGTGCCTCAAGGTTAGGATCCGATGTATTAACTCTATTTCCTAACTTCGTGGTAGGAACTGCATCCACAGTAGTGCCGGTATTTAGTATCAAAAACACTAGAGTAAGCAGAATCGAGGTATAAAAATAATATTGAGAATTCTGCTCGCTCATATTCGATTAGTCGAATGTTTTATCTGTCTAGATATAAATCTTATAAGCACTACCCATGTTCACAGCACTCGAAAGTATAAGCCGCCTTGTATTCAATTCCCGGGTTTAAAGTATGGCCACTGTATGTGAGCCCAAAGGGTATGTGAGCATATAACTCAACCTCCCCACCCAATGCATGGTTAATTTAAGCTAATGTTTGTCGTCCTGCCTCCCATTAGCTGACATGCTGTAGGACCTAACATAAATAAGGCAAATTCTCTTTTCATCCGGAAGTACGCCTACCATTGACGAAAATTATCTTAACTTAGTAGTCAAGATATTTGGTTCTAAATACTTCCAAAATTGATCTCTTGACCTCGCAATATGAATAATATATATGACAAAGCCATCAAGTTTCAAACTTAAAGGTATAAGGGCAATGCTTGAAACAATTACTGTACTCTACTCCCTTTCGATCCTGACTGCAATTAGTCTGCCTGTAGGTTATTTAGCTGTTAATACCTTTCAGAT
>Ga0105091_10000486_pt1 | contig 16711 bp, 12 predicted proteins | sample PPLLak1March2015_FD_87022 | JGI IMG/M metagenome (GOLD analysis project Ga0105091, IMG submission 87022) | Freshwater sediment microbial communities from Prairie Pothole Lake near Jamestown, North Dakota, USA - PPLs Lake P7 Core (1) Depth... | ecosystem: Environmental > Aquatic > Freshwater >... | reverse complement strand
GCAACATAAGAAATGGCAGCAGACTTTGTGTTAGAATAAACCGCGGATCTGAGTGCTTGCTGTATATCGTCCTGTGAATCGTCTTTTAGTTCGACGGCCAAAGACAGTTTTCTATCCACCACAACGACGGTCACCTTAGTCTGTAATGTAGCTTCCATGTTTCTCACAATCACGTTATCCAGCTTAGTCCCTAAAACAACGGATGCTAATTCTACGTCCCGGTCTGCTGGAGTAAGAATTCTCACTTTAAGATCTTTTCTGGAAGAAGTGACTTCCTTAATCAATTCTGGCCCGCCAATCGATATCTGTCTTCTAAAGGCATTTGCAGTAGAAAACATAATTAGTACTTCCTTCTTCGCGGATCGTATCATCTCAAATGCTACTTGTATAATTTTATGTGGCTCTTCGATTATCTGAATAATATCTTGGGCATCTACTCCCTTTTGAGACTCATTTTGCATTTGAATCATTTCGCCCTCATCTGGAGTAACTTTATTCCAAAAGGGATCGGAAATGAACTGCTCCAGACCCAACAGACCAGTTAATCTTTCACCATAGACACTCTTCAAACGTTTGAACATAACTGCGCAATCAGGTGAATCAAATTCATAGTTCATACCTTCAACGGTTTCTATTATTGGAGAGCAGCTTACATTGTCACCACCAGCACTGGTGCTGCCAGGACCCTGTGTTTCTATCTTAATCTGCTTACCACAAAGAGCACATTTTCCTTGTGGGTCAGATGACTTGCTTGGTAGTTTTTGTCCAGAAATACCCAAGCCAAAGGGGCGTTCATCGTTGTCTTCCTTTCCTTCGTTATCCATAATCTAATGCTACCATCCCTTCGCACCCTGTATATTCCGAGATTGTCCCAACTGCGACATTACACTGTTCTATATCCTTATGACAGGACACACCCAACTATTCCTTAATTCTATGTGATTTAATATTTTCGCTTTCACCTATGCATCGTTCGTAGAAAACAAAGTGTTATTGGCACCCACTGCATTACTGACTGAATCCATACTCTCCCCATCTGTTCGAGACGTGAGTCTGAGTTTCTTCGTCAACGGTGGCCAAAACTTGTATCTCCCGACTAAATCCCTCCTGATGCCATTTTGTTGTCGCGTCAATTCCAACTTTAGACCCTAGGTTAAGGAGAGGTGATGAAGGATCTAGAGTATCAGTTGGTGCGTTCTCGATAAACATTAAATCGCGTTTAGGATCGGTTCTTGTTGTCACTGCCCAAATGACTTCATCCATGTCGTGTACATTTATGTCGTGATCTACTGTAACGAACATCTTAGTCAGGGAGAGCTGTCCCATTCCCCAAAGTCCCATCATTACCTTCTTAGCCTGTCCCGGATATCGTTTCTTGATAGAAATAATCGCAAGTCCTTGAAACCACGCTGCGGGGGGCATTGAGAAATCAACTACCTCTGGATGGAACATCTGTATCAGAGGCAAGAATGACCGTTCTATGACCTTCCCTATGTAAGCATCTTCAAGGATCGGTTTGCCTACAACTGTAGTGAGATATATCGGATTCTTTCTCATGGTTATGCAGGTCAGATTGAAACACGGGTAGGGCTCAGGAGGAGTATAGTAACCCGTATGATCACCAAATGGTCCTTCCATTTGTATATCATCTGAGTCGACATAGCCTTCCAATACTATCTCCGCATTTGCAGGAACCTCAAGATCTATTGTATTACATTTGACTAACTTTAAGCCCTTCTTCCTTACGATTCCTGAGAACAGATATTTGTCCATCCCTTCTGGAACTGGTGCCACAGCACTAAACAAAGTAGCCGGATCTGCTCCAATTACGACTGCGACTGCAATTTGTCGATCTCTACTACCTTCTGCTTCATTTTTTGACCATTTATCTTTCATTATCTCTAGATGTTGTGCACCACGTTTATGTATCTGCCAATGCATTATTGCCTTCCTTGCATTCAAGATTTGCATCCTGTATACTCCCATGTTAGTAACCTTAGTGTCAGGATGTTTTGTCACCGTTAGGCCAAAAGTGATGAATTTTCCTGCATCACCTTTGAATGACCTCAGTATTGGAAGAGTAAAAAGATCCGCTTCCTCTTGGGTTAGCACAAGTTCTTTGACAGGGCCATTGTCGATGTGCTTCGGACCATAGTCCGAAATTTCAGAAAGCTTGGGCAGCATTCTAAGCTTGCCAAAAACACCGGTGGGCATTTTCATTCTTGTGAGATCTACGATCCGATTACCTATCTGGGAAAAATCATCTTCTTCCAGTGCTAAACTCAACCGCTCATTTGATCCGAATGTATTTCCCAATATTGGGATTGTATATCCTTTGACATTCTCAAAAAGAACTGCAGGCTTATCCTTATCGTACATGAGTCTGCGCATTATTTCAGCCACTTCTAATTCAGGATCCACTAAAGTCTTTACTCGGGTCAGTTGTCCCTTTTGTTCTAGAACATCAACTAGATCTCTTAGACTCTCAAGAGGCATGGAACGGTAATGTCGTTGCTCTTAACTAATAAATGAATTCAATTAGTACTAAATCTGATTACTGTAGTCTGCCAATATACATTAGAAGAATACGGGTAGCGTATATCGAGAGAAGTGCCATGTGGAATCACTATAAAGTGCTATCACTACCATCCGGACTCGCAACTGATTTTACGGCGAGGGACTCGACTTGAGAAGTGAGGCGTTGAAAGGAGAAAATAATCAATAGTTTAAAGGGCAGTTCGAAAGAATGCGAATAGCAACTGAATGGCTGAGCAGAAGGGTATCAAACAGATTAAGTCTATAAGGTACTCTAACATGTTTACCCAATGTGCAATAAGCTTATTTGGCAAAAATTGTAGTAAAGGATGTAACTAAAAGATTTGCAGAAAGCAGGACAGGGACAGAAGTAACAGCCATAGAAGACATAAATTTTAGTATTGACGAAGGGCAGTTCGTTTGTCTAGTGGGTCCATCTGGTTGCGGTAAATCTACTATGCTGAATATTCTTGCTGGTCTGGAAAATCCTTCAAGTGGGACTGTGATACTTAATGGAAACCCTATTGTTGGGACTGGACCAGATCGGATTATGGTTTTCCAGGAAAATGCCCTTTTTCCGTGGTTAAAAGTAATTGAAAACGTTGAATTTGGCCTGAAAATGGCTGGGATAGATAAGGCTAAACGCTATGAGATAGCGATAAGATATCTTGATATGATGCAATTAACTAAATTCTCTCAATCGTATATCTATCAACTTTCTGGTGGAATGAAACAGAGGGTCGCTATCGCTCGAGCATTGGTAATGGATCCCGAGGTACTTCTAATGGACGAGCCATTCGCGGCGTTGGACTCCCAGACCCGCGATTTACTATTAGTAGAATTACAGCTAATTTGGGCAAAGACTAGGAAAACGATTGTCTTTGTGACTCACAACATTCTTGAATCAGTCTGTCTTGGGGACAAGGTTATTGTCTTTACAAGTAGACCAGGACATTTAAAGAAGGAGATCGCTGTCGATTATAGAAGACCTCGACTCAGCGAGGATAGTAACCTTCAACCATACTACCGTACTATATTGGATGAAGTAAAGTCCGAAATGATAGCTGCAAAAAAGCTGGAATAGAATTGATACGGAAAAATTAAAATCGCTCAGTATCTTTCAAATCAACCTGTACAGTTCACGAAATTGAAGGCTTTAAACCTGATTTGATATAACCTTTAGGATGTCAATTGCAGCTGAGAAATGATTTGGTGAGGTGAGCAGGACTTCGTCAGCAATCTTATTCGCTTCAATTATGAAGCTGACTGGGTCTTTTGAATACTCGTGCCAGTCTAACCGTATCTTCTGAGCCGACTTGAGGTTTTTCTCTGAAGGAATCATTATACATGCTACAATTTTTATGCCATGCTGTTTTGCCAAGTCAGCGAGTTCCCCCAAGTCATCTAGAGATTCGATAGATTGAGTAACCAAGGAGTGTGGCCTCGAGAATATCTTTTTTTCAATCTGAAGTTTGTCAATAGCCTTCGAAGGAACGGCCAGGCTAAAATCGATGTATCTATCATAATGTTCATTTTGCAAAACCTTAAGAATTTCGGTCGGTCTCAAGTTAGAGGTCGATAAATCTGGTCCTAGTTCATCCCCTTTCAATATGAGTATACTTTCGAGTCCCAACAGGATTGCATCTCCAACAAATTGCATAAATGAGGTATAATTGCGATCACGAGCCCTTAAGCTGCAGCTAATAGGTAAACTGTTTCCAGCATGTCTGATGAAGTGGGCAAAAGAAATGCCCGAAATTCTTGGGACCCCCAGGACTGAATCAGTGATGTGGATTCCATCAACTAACCCAACCAATTCACTTGCCCTCTTAATCAATGACGATAACGATCCTCGTAATCCGTGTTCCTCAAAGTAGCGATTCTGTATTGTTTTTGGAGGATTTAGTTCAAATCGTATCTTTTTCATTTGTCCATCAGCGGGCTCTTTTATACAGAACGTCTAGATGTCCAAAAATAAGGCATTGTTGAATAATTACATATTGAAGGGCGAGCACGTTCACTCTTAACAAATTCGCCATGTAATTATTAAATGCTTTTTAAAAGCTACATCTGTTTACCTCTTATTCGAAGTTCTAGAATGGATTACGAAGAATAATAATGGATTAGAGCCTCCTTCTATAATTGCAAACAATCTTAGACTCATTCAATCTTGTTTTTTACCTAAGGCAGGGCATAGGTCCTGTATTCTACCATTGTTCGTTTTGATTTGGCCATATTCAGACAGACGACTCTCAATTAGACTTGTATTGGTTGGTCCACTATCAAATGTGTCCTTCCTCTTAAGCGAAATATAGATACCCATCTGATAACATATCGTATGATCATGGACAAGGCGGATCTCCTTGCAAGAATCATGCCCCACTTAAGTTGGCCATCATCGCTGGGAAATTCGATTTACGACACATTTAGTCTATCCTCTGTAGTTGTTCTCATACACTTTACTCGATCTTCTCCTCATGTTCTTTTGACCAAAAGAAGTTCTAACCTCAGATCACATGGAGGAGAGATATCATTTCCAGGAGGCCGATATACCAAGGGAGACGAAAATTTACTGAATACTGCTATTCGAGAAACGGGTGAGGAGATAGGCATCAAACTTACAGCAAGAGACATTTTAGGCTCTCTTAAGGCAGTGAAGACTCTTACCTCGAATTTTTTTATCGTCCCGTTCGTCAGCATTCTACAGAATATCGATCAACCTATTCCATTCGCAGACGAGGTCGAAGCTGTATTGGATCTTCCTCTGGTGTCCTTACTATCCACGATGAGTCCAGACACAGAACATGTTTCGATTGACGAACTATACAAATTCAATTACGATTCATACTTGATCTGGGGAGCGACTGCCAGAATCCTCAAACAGCTAAATGATTTCATCATCCCGTTACGTTAAGAGCTAGTTTTTGCGCTAGGTTATTTTTTAATATACACATTCGAATAAGACGTAATCTGGGGCCAGGATACGGCACCATCAAATTCTTGACCCTCTTCTTTTTCGCAGACTTATTAGAATAAATGCATGTGAAATTACGAGACAGTAAAAGCAGTAAAAGCAGCAACACTTGGAGGCAATAGATGTGAGCGAGGTGGAGATTTGACTACCACGCAGACTATCCCCTACCAGCTATTGAGTAGATTTAACCCATTACACCCAAAGGAAAGTACAACTAGACCTTTGATCTTATGTACGCATTTTCATAATTTACCCAAGGACATGGGGAGACTTTGTAGATGATGAGAGTGCTTGATCTTGTTGGGAGGATTCTTACACACGGAAATCACGTAGAAGTCAAGAAATCGACTCAAGGTTTAATGTTAATAGTCAGACCCCAAAAAGTTCTCTCTCGTGACATGGGTGGTCTGATAAGAGAGGGAGGTTTTAAACTCCAGCGATGCTATAGCGAGCCGGGAGGAAGAGCAGTACTAGTGTTCCTAAACGACCGAGTTAAGGATGGCGAATATGTTGAATTTGGGTAGGTAGGTAGCTGGTTGCTATGTGTATCCTTAATTGCTGCCAACTACATGTAGTGTGCAGTAATGCTTACAGGTTTAATATCATTTTGATGCATATAAAATAAAGCGAAAAGAAGAAAAAGTGAAATAACAACAACAGCTATTCAGACAAGCATTATCTTAACTTTAAAGCAGTCTTTTTATCTCTTCCATTGAAGCATTAGTCTTAAAACCAGTAGGTCTAAATGAGGTCCTACTTCCTCTAAATCCTCCTTGAACAATCCTCTCCAAAATTGAGTTCATTGAAGGAGGGCTTGTCCTCAATGCAGAGCCAACTTCATCAATAGTATAGTAGTAAGGCGGGTCATCGAGCTCCAATCTAGCTATATGGAGCAGCTGAAATATATGACGAAAGTATTTTTGAGACGATACTTGGATTGAGTTATCTGAGCAAGGTAATTGTGATGGTAGTAACGAAGCTTCTGAATAGTACCCGGTAAATCTATTATCTCCTGACATAGAACCACCACTGTTATGGTTCTTAGGGTGTAGTACATGCTCATCTCGACTCAAAACATCGTTTCGAGCACCATAATTATCTCTGTCAGCGCATAATACATCAGAAATTAGTCGTTTACTAAATATCGGTTTAGTCCATAGAGGGCCGGCAACATTTAATTTTCTTTCATTCTTATTTCTGTTATTGCTTTCACAGATACTACACGAAAGTGGTAATTGAAACGTAAGCGGATACTCTCTTCTATCGCCGCAGTTGAAGCAGTGAGTGATATAGCCCAAGTTATCAACTAGTTTGTTCGCTTCGTTACTACTCACATGAACTCTTACATACACTCGAGAATAATGACGATGGGAATGAACAAATACGGGCTCTAATGAGAGATCCATCCTTCCAGCAATTAACCCAATGAAAGATATCAAAATTCGAATGGCAGTTTCATTTGAATATGTACAGTTTATGGGTCTACTAAAATACTTTCTGAAACAGACTTTTGGATATTTTCCATAGAGTACTGCAGAATCAGTTGCAGTAACAGAAATGAGTCCACCATCAGTTACTGCCCTGAGTAGTGAATCCACATATGGTGACGGGCTCCCAAAGGGATCGAGGTCAGCTATTACATATCTTTCTTTCTTATTCGAATTGCGCTCGTTTAGAAATACGTGTACGTCTTTCTGAGAGTATGAGCACTTATCTTCAACATAGTTAATCTTAGCTGATTCCTTGGCGGCTTTTATGGCAACTGGATTAAGATCATTAAGAATCACCTTATCTACCAATGGAGTCTCCTTAGCTACTCTAATGGATCTAGCACCGACACCACTGAATGCGTCAGCGAGAGTGATTGGTACCTTCTTGAACTGAAATGAATTTAGTCTAATAAAAGAAGTGTAGATCAGAATAGATAAGTCTCTGCTAAGCCTTGCAGCAGGGTTGAAAAATGCCGGTGTTCTTGGAGGAACTTTTGACCGAAGAGATTCTTTAGGAACAACAAGTGTAGTTCTTCCTTCGTACATTGGAGTGAATTCTTCAGTCAACTGCCGGTCAATATCATGATTATAGTTGTCACTTTTGTCAATGAATCGATCAAATTCACCCTCTGACAATGTTCTTCAAATTCATCCCTTAACTTTACAATCTAGCTCAACACCTGGTATATTACATGTTTCGGAAAGTTGCAGGTGTTAAACAAACGGGGGTACGTTAGAGTGGGGAGGCTTCACATTTTGACATAGAAACACTGATGGCTTCAACGATACCAGCAAGGAACCTTGATGGTCGAACAATCTGTTGTATTATTAATTAATTTGAAATTAGATACGGGTGCAAGGGCATCAACGAGTTTTCATTGTCTAACGAAATAAGGACGATGGGCCGTTTGGATGAAAACTATAAGTAAGAAGGTGCTTTTTTCTACTCACAATAACAAGTGAATATGCAAGTTAAAGGCTCAGTAGTGGATAGGCATTATCATTATCATTTAGGATTGAAGGTTGATCAGATCTTAAAGCTGGGTGCATTTCCATCGCAATTAGGAAATTCGACTAACAGAATCCTTGGAGGTGTAGATGAAGCTGGGAGAGGCGCAGTAATTGGTCCAATGGTTGTTGCGGGCGTATGTTTTAGAGAAAAAGATATGCGTGAGTTGGAACGAATTGGAGTTAGGGATTCAAAAGAGCTTTCCAGGAAGGAGAGAGCCGAAAAATATGGGCAGGTTGTCGGAATAGCAAAATCTATCTGCATTTGTGTAGTACAGACTACCGAGATAGATGATCATGTTTCTTTTAATAGACTAAACCATCTGGAAGCCTTGGCCATGGCGCAGGTTATCGATAACATGAATGCAGATAGCGTATTTGTAGATTGTTGCGATGTGAATCAAGAAAAATTTAAAGCCAATATTCTGAGCAATCTCAAGAGAAGAATTCGAATAAGAAAGGGAAAGCTAGATATTTTTTCATTCCATCATGCAGATAGTTTGCATCTGGCCGTTTCAGCTGCTTCAATAGTTGCTAAGGTGATCCGAGAAGAAGAGCTTGGTAATATTAAGAGGGTACATCAAGGTATCGGTAGTGGATACCCTTCCGATAAGAAGACGGCTGGTTTCATTAAATCCTGGATTAATGAAGCTGGAGTGCCTCCGCCATTTGTAAGAAATTCTTGGTTGCCTGTGAAGAGGTTACTCAGGGAACGACAGCAAAGACAACTTGTACTAAGCTTTGAGACTCAGAAATTAGACGAATAATTAATGGTGCTTAAGAAAGAAAATTTCATCTATCATAGTTCAATCTTCCTGCGATGACGCACTCTACTTCGAGTACACAGCATAAATCATTCCATGGTCCTTATCAAAGGGCTCAAGGTCAATGATCTGCTGTATGCTGAACCCATTAGATTCAAGTTTCTTTGCCTCTTCCTTTATCACTACTCTTGGGTCTTTGACCACATCTATGCTCCTAGACTTTACAACCAGTAGTAACACTCCTCCTTTTTCCAGATATATCTTGCAGTTCTCGATGGCAATATCAGTCTGATCGGGTTGGGCTATATCGCAGTATACCGTTTGTACAGTCCCAAATATGGAATAGTACGATTTTGGCCTACGACCATCTTCAACAATTGGAATTATATTATATCTCCGCGTTGCCACGTTTTCTAACAGCTCCCGTGCAACCCTAACAGCAGGCTCTATTGCGAATACGATGCCTTCATTTCCGATAATATCAGATATATGACTTACAGTAGTACCTGTTGACGCGCCTAGATATAATACCCTCGAACCAACTCTGAAGGGAAAATACTGCAATCCTTTTTGGATGGCAGCAGCTAACTTGCTCCTGTACACATCCCATTGTCTAAATTCAATATGATTATCCTGTATGAGTCGCTCCCCGTATACATTGTTCCCTTTATCTAAATTCGGTGTGGCTAGACACTTTTGCCCATCAACATATATCCATATCTTACCGTTACTGACCAAGTTACCCAAACTCCTTTGTCAATTTATTTTGAATAACTTGTGCACTAATTTGGAAATAGTCCGAATCTATTTGAAACATTTTTAGCTCTGCCTCCTCTTTTTTTTCTTATTACTTCTAAATTTTGTTCCCCTGCCATAGCCTCTAACTCTATCCTCTGAATATCTACCTCTTCCTCCTCCTCCTCCTCCTCTTCCTCTAGGTCCTGGCCCGGACCTGTCAAAGGGTCGGTTTCTAAAGCTTCGATTAGGTCGTTCTGGAGGCGGCTGACTATATTTCTGTTGAATTTCATTTATTCTAAGTTTTAATTTGTCAGAAAGAGAGAGGTCTTTTTCACCTTTTCTGTATAGGTCGATCCTGGCAGCAATCGAGGCTTTGGAGGCTACAGATCTTGCTATTTTTCCTCTCTGCCACCTTGGAGCAGAATGGATAAGTGGGTGCTGAAAGAGAATACCATGCTTAGGGGTACTAGCTCCTGTTTTTAAAGATCTAAACAAGGCCTTTTCTGCACCTAAAACTTGAACAGTGCTGGACGAAAGGTAAGCAAACTTTTCCAGACTTCCTGCTTTGGCTATCATCCTAGCTCCAACTAAAGGACTTAAGAGTTCCTTTGTATTTGGCGCAATTAGCTCCATCGTGCTTTCGATGTGATCTGCGATGATTCTTCTAAGCTCTGTCTGAAGAATCACTTGGTAGGCAAGCTGTTTTATAATTGCCAGGTTCTCCGAGGTGATATCTCCACCCCTGCTCCTCTGGGTTGCTTGAAGTATAATCTGCGTCCGCTTTTCATCCAATCCCAGTCTTTCAAGCAATTCCCCAGTTATACCAGCCCTAAATCCTGCTTCTCTAACTATATTTGCGTATAGGGAAATGCTCTGGATCAAATTATCGAGCTCAGGAAAATGGAGACCATACCATTCCCTCATTCTTGTCCCGATGGTGTTGATAATCTTGTCAAGCTCATCCAATGCGCTGACAGCTTGTATGACATGCAAGTCAAGCTGCTCTGATGATTCCTTTATTTTAGAAGAGGAGAGATCAATTGCGAATTTGCGGAGCTCGCGCTGCGCCTGTGTCCCATTGGAAACAAATTCCGCCTTTTCTAGAATAGATTTCTTTTGTAAAAGCAATATCCTAAGTTCTTCATCGTTCATCAAGGTGCTACTAATGCCATTCTGCTGTAGAACGAAATTTAGGTTCTGGTCGTTAGCTCTCACGTCTGAGTAATTTCCAATCTTTGCAATAATCTGTCCTAGACCAGTAAACCTGCCACCATTCTTAATTAAACGATAAGATTCGACTGGATTCGTGAATTTAATTGAACCTGATACATTTTCATTTTCATCTAAGAGGATGATTCCAAGTTCGCACAATACAACCGAACATTTACCATCCGACATTATCTATCTACAATAAATGAGAGGTACTTGAGGCTATTAAAAACATATCACAGGATGTTAATCATCAAATTCACAACGCTCACGCAAGCAGAATCTCCATGCAACTTATTTGGAGAAAATTTGCGATCGGGAATCAATAACTGAATTTTGAAAGAAGCGCGTTGCCACAGGAATTTTGTTCACCTGGCAAATTAATTAATTTGTCTCTCTATTATCGACTACATTAGCAGAAGAGTGTCCTTACCCTACTTTTACATTTCACTTCGCTTCCACAATTGACTCCAAGTCATCGTATTAAACCAACCAGTAACGTGGCAATGCTCACATACGGATTATTCAGCACATGTTGGTCAAGTCTCATATGCCAAGTAGGGAATCGTTCTTAATCTTGATTATTGAGGCCTTGTTCATCTGAGTTAGCATGGTTCTTAGGGATTCCCTCACTCTAGCTTCCTTATCGCTAGAGATCGAGAGTACCTCATAAACCAAATCTTGGAAAGATATCCCGTTACACATATTCCAAAGGGAGACGGCTGTGTCACTAACCCGAAATCCTTCACCCTTGAAATTTATCAAGAGTGGTCTTCCGTCCAAATCGTTACTCGCAAAACCCCTTCGCAATATTATAGAATCTGAATCAATTTTTCTATCCCTCAGCCTCAACAATTCGGACCGGCATCTATTCTTTGTCAGAAAGTTATTTAATCATTTGTAGATCAATGACCATTAACTAATTACTTGAATATGGTTAAACGAGATAATATTCATCTTTCATTTCAGTGTCGTCACTATAATTGCATCATCCAAATCCATCTTTATTGTTATGAACACCTTCTTAACTTCACCACTTCTTGTACTGCTGCCTTAACCCAGAGAGTTCCTTATCTATCGTTGCCAAAAAAATGCTATATCCGCTAATAGACAAATCCGATAATGCTTAAATTTAGTTGGAGGGATCGTTAAGAGTAAGATTAGTTGTCATTTTTCAAGAGGTTATTGAATCAAAACGATAGCAAGAACCAAGGCCAAATTTCCCCAAAGGAGGAAAAGAAACCACCAAAAGTAAATCGCACGATAATTCTGACTCGGGAAACGGCAGACGGTATCATAACATTTGCAAAGAGCTGGCATCCTAATGAAGGAATATTAATACTCAGAGGGCAACATAAACACAGGAAGGGCGAGGTACACATTGACGGGTTAGTCGTGCCTCCTTTTGCCTCGCATGGGCCATACTACTCAGGTTTCCCAAGTTACGACTTACCCTTTGACCTTTCATATGTCGGTACGGCTCACTCACATCCTGGAGGATCGAATCGTCCATCATTGCAGGACTTGAACAATTTCTTTGGATTGGTCTCAATAATCATTAGTTTCCCTTATGATGAGAATTGCATTGGGGCATTTGATCGAAATGGAAAATCGATTCCGTTTGCTATAGTGTAACACTTCCCAAGTCCAATTGCAATGCTAGCAACTGGATATCTATAGACCACTCTGGTCTAGAATATTTATTGATCCTAACTACCTTTTCATTCATATTCTGTCATTTTATTTAATATTATCTCATGCCGTTCGCGTTCGCCCTTCTGCGATTATTTTAAACTCCTAGGAAAATCTCACTTTTGACTGGGTACCCGATCCTCTAGGATTGGTAACCGATTCAATAGCACTTCCAATCAGCGCAAATGATATGCCTGCCGCAGCTATCATAATGCCAGGCGGTAGTATCCACCACCAGAGACCTCGGGCAGCCGCTGAAGCAGTATTTGCGTCATGAAGAATGCTTCCCCAGGTCGGGATCGAAGGATCACCTAGACCTATAAAACTCAACGTTGCTTCAGTTAATATCGCTGCAGGTACTGCTAAGGCGATGCTTGCAAACGTAAGTGGTAGGAGCTGAGGCAAAATATGCCGCAGAATGATCCTAATATCTTTCTCGCCCATGAGCTTCGAGGCTTCAACATATTGAAGATTCTTTATCTGTAATGCAAGGCTCCTTGCGACTCTTGCAATGCCACTCCATCCAAAGATGACGAGGAAAAGGGTTATGAGGTAAATACTGCTGCCAATAGTGATAGAAAGGATAATAAGGAAAACGAATGTAGGGAGGGAAATCACGAGGTCGTTGACCCTCATCAAAGCCTCATCAAACCTTCCTCCTTTATAGCCAGCTAGGAGGCCATACAACATGCCAATAATAACTGAAGAGATAGCAGCTGTTAAACCTACAAATAATGCTACAGGGGCCCCCCAGAAAATACCTATACTCAAGTCTCTACGTAAATCATCAGTCCCCATTAGACCGTACACCTTACCGCCTAGGATTACTTTTGTATTCTCTACTTTATCCTCCGCACCAAAAAGGTAGTACGTAATATTAAATAGGTATTGTCCCTTAAGTACCGCCTCTTCGTCAAGCCTAGAAAATATCATCTTTTGAGGTGAAGATAGGTCAGGACTATAATCGAAAAGTCCGGTGTATGCTTGTAAATTGTCTCTTATTGATCCATCAGTAGAGAAGATCCTAGAGCAGTATTCATTTAGGTTAGATGTGCTTTCCGATGATATTGCGCTTGATGGAAGTGGAGAATTGTATATCATGAAGCTCTCGCCATCCGGCCTGGTGACATCAACCTGGATTACTGGAGGGATGTCACCATATCTTAAGCAATAATCAATGATGAAATCTGTGGGAAACGAATTGTAATTAAAGTCAATATCAAATAAGAACGAATTGGTCGGAATGCCCCCAAATGAGCTATTCTGTTTTCTTGCATCGCTAAGTCCGAAGATCATGTGGTTAGGAAGATTATTTTCTGGAAGCAGCCAGTTCACCCATGCAGGTGCGGCAGATTTCGGATAGTCTATCCAAAACCCGGGATTGTTCCACTGACCAGTGGATTCAAGCGGCACTGCTACGAATGCATAGATAGTCATTGCGGTCAACATCACTAAAATGAAAAAGCCCCCAATGGCGGCCTTGGTATGCAGGATCCGACGAATTAATAGATTGAAATTGCTTGCAGATTCCGAGGCTTTCACGAAGACACCTTAACTCTTGGATCGAAATATGCATAGAGAAGATCAGCTATCAACATTGTCATTACATACATTAATGTAAACACATATGTGCTTCCCAAAATTACAGGAATGTCTAATACAATTATTGCATCATAAAGTAGCTTTCCGACCCCAGGCCAGTCAAATACTGCTTCCACGATAAAACTGCCACTTATCGAGGCAATTAGCGCAGTGACTATCCCAGTCAAGATAGGAGGGGCTGCATTTTTGAGCGCATGAGAGTATAATATTTTCCGTTTTGGAATTCCCATCACCCTTTTTGCTTGAATATAGTCTTCATCCAAAACACGGGAAATAAAGTAGCGGACGACAAATGACCAAACCGCAAAGCTCAAGATAACCAGTGTAATCAACGGTAACATCATATGGTACAGAAGATCCAAAACGTAAAAAGGGTCTCCAGGTGAGGTCAACGGAGTAGAACGAGCAGGAAAGATACCAAGCGAAAATGAAAAAAGCAGTATCATCAACATACCTACCCAAAATGTCGCAAAGCTATTGCTAACAACAGCAACAAATGAAATCCCTTTGTCGAGAGATGAACCCCTTTTCTCTGCCATATAAGTTCCCAAAAACAGACCAATGATGACTACCACCACGGTTGATGTAGTAAAGAGCAATATCGTCTTAGGTACCTTCTCTATGATAATGTCGCTGACTTTCGAAGAGCCGCTATCTGATGTAAAGAAATTAGACCGGCCTAAATCAAGCGTGAGTATATCAAAAAATGTATTTATGAATCTCTTGGGTGAGTGCCATGGTTCGTCCAGTCCGAGATCTTTTAGTTTTAGATCAACTTGTTCATCGACGTAAGCTTGGCGTTGAGAAAGGGTTCTAAATTGGACATTATCTTGAGCTGACGCTTCCACCACCTCGGCTCTAGTCCTATCCATCAAAACCTTGTCCAGGGTTGAACCAAATAGAATCAGAGAGATAATCAAGGTAATAACAACAACTAGAATCCTGTAAGCAGTTGTTTTGGCAACATAAAAGAGAAAATCTGTCATCCACGAAACATCTGGCTAACTGGAGTTGATGCGTCATCTATAAATGATGTAGCTGGTCTGGTCGAAGGTGTGGCCACATAGTCTCTGAATAGTTTTCGGTTCCAAAAAAATTCTGTCGACATTTTATTAATATCCAAACTAATCATTCTGATGTTTTATACTCAAGAAATAGGAAAAGACCGTGCATTGCCATGTAATGTACCTAACTTGCAATAATTGCAATCCGATTACTACCCCTGCTGCTGTTGTTGTCTAGGACCGGACAACGGATTTACAGCTATTAGTGTTGTAGTTTGAATATCAGGTCTATATGCGGAATCACTTACCGCGAAAATCTTCAAGGTACTTGGACCAGTTTGTAAAAGGGCCGTTTTGTTCGTTGGTATCTCTATTGAATATTTGCCATTGCCGTCTGAAACTGAGGTATTGCCTGAAATTAAAGTTCTTCCATCCTTGTCGGACACAAAGTAAAATACAGAGGCATTTTCAGCCGGTCTACCTTCTATGCTAACTGTTACATCTGCCTTGAGCGGATTCTGTCCAGCGATTATGGTTCTCGGTGCGGCTACCTTATCGATCGACGCGATCTTGGGTGTCTCGTACTGTGACCAATGGCCTTTCTCAAATGGATATGAACTGTCTCTAAAGGCCTTGAGAGTTATGACTCTCCCTTCAGGATTGTATGAGTCCAAATAGAAAGGGCCATTACCTATAATCGCATGCTTGTGGGTATCAATCCACTTGATACTCGCATCATACCTTTTGATAGCCTCCTCAGGGGTTACAAAATCTCGGAGTGACACAGGCACAAATCCCTCAGTCATCATATTTGCCAACTCATCTCTTATCATAGCTGCATGAGAGGGAACTATCAATGAGAGCCAAGGCACGTTTTTAGACGAAGCTTCACCCTTTGAAAAAGCAGCTTTCCCCGATGTAACGAGCCTCTCGCTTGCAGCAGTTATTTCCCAAGGCTCTCCTGCCCAGACCCCCGCTGTCCCGGCTAATTCCTTGTCGTCAAAATGCCACTGGTCTACATAGGATTCTACCGTCTGATTATCGATGAATCTTATCCCTTTTATTAGAGGAAGACCAGGCTCCACGCCAGCCATATATTCCGGATCGTTCGTTAAATCAGCAGGATCGCCGGTATCCATCCCCCACTCAAAGACAAAATATTGAGGGTATAATAGGTCTGCAGGGGTCATCGGAATCCCGTTGTGCCAGTTCGAATAAAGGGTATCGTATTTGACAGCTGTAAACGCAGTGTTATTCTTTCCCGGACCTGTCCATTGCTGTGAAATTGGATCCCAATTCATCGAATTATTGGGGACAACAAGTTTTTCCAGTGGTCCTTTTGTTGTTATATTGATCCAAGGAGTCCTCATTGGTATTACCTCTCCAGTATATGGATCCCGAAAGGTACCAGGATCGGATAAAGCTGAAGAAATGTCTCTGCAATACTGGTCCGAGCAACCACCAACTCCATTCCATGCCCCTTGGTAAATCTGCTTAACGCCAATGTCAAGGGTGTTTGAAGGATCTTGAGTTCGTGCATTTATCAGCGAAAATTTACTAGAAATTCCTGCGCCAAAATCATTTACAAGACCTGTAAGACCAGACGATGCTACGTATGGATCGACTAATTGAGCAATAAAAACTCTAACTGCCTCCTGTACTCCTAAGTCTGTGGCATTTCTAACAAGTGAATTT
>Ga0105091_10000482_pt1 | contig 16776 bp, 14 predicted proteins | sample PPLLak1March2015_FD_87022 | JGI IMG/M metagenome (GOLD analysis project Ga0105091, IMG submission 87022) | Freshwater sediment microbial communities from Prairie Pothole Lake near Jamestown, North Dakota, USA - PPLs Lake P7 Core (1) Depth... | ecosystem: Environmental > Aquatic > Freshwater >... | reverse complement strand
TACCTCGCTCAAAACCTGATTGAGATTACGTCCATTATTCAATACCTGGCTAATAACTGAAACCGCGGCAAGTTGTATAGTATCCATATCAGATTGCAGTAAAGCGGTCGCCTGCCTTGATCATAAAACCCTGGATAAACTGCGCAGCCGGCATTGCTTTGCCATTGGGTCTTTGCAAAATTTGCAAATTTAATATTCCCTGTCCGCAAGCTACTTGGATACCGTATTTGTTAACTTCCAGTATTGATCCCGCCTCCCCCTCCCCCTCAATTGCTTCAGCCTGCCAGATTTTAATAGTTGTATTATTCAGCGAAGAATAGGCACCAGGAGCAGGGTTGTAAGCGCGTACTGCACGTCCCAATTGCACGGCGCTTTGTGTCCATTCAAGCCGTGCTTCAGATTTGTTTAACTTTGTAGCGTAAGTCGCTTCTGTTGCATCTTGCTGCACTCCGGGAAAGCTGCCCTTGCCCAGCTTTTGCATAACCTCAATAATTGCCTCTGCCCCGAGCTTCGCCAGCTTGTCATGTAAAGTTTGTGCCGTATCGAGGACAGTAATTGGACAAACTTTTTTTAACATCATGGCCCCGGTATCAAGCCCTTCATCCATCTGCATAATGGTAATGCCGGTCTCACTATCACCGGCTAAAATCGCACGTTGAATAGGTGCAGCACCGCGCCAGCGCGGCAATAATGAAGCGTGTATATTCAGACAGCCAAGGCGAGGCATTTGCAATACCGGATTTGGCAATATCAAGCCATACGCAGCAACAACCATTACATCTGCCTTCAATGTAGCAAGCTGCTGCTGTACCTCGATAGCTTTCAGTGTAAGCGGTTGCAACACTGGAATACCATGCTGTATCGCCAACTGTTTTACAGGGCTGGGGAGCAGTTGCATACCTCGCCCCGCAGGACGATCTGGCTGGGTTAAGACGGCTACCACCTCATTATGGCTGCTGAGCAATGCTGCAAGCGCGCTTGCAGCAAAATCGGGGGTGCCCGCGAAGATTATTTTCAATTATTTTCCATTTACATCGTTTCGCGTAGGCGCTTTTTCAATTTTGCACGTATTCGAGTTTGCTTTAATGGAGACAGGTATTCTACAAATACCTTGCCCAACAGATGATCCATCTCATGCTGAATACAAACTGACAGCAATCCAGCCGCTTCCAGCATAAATGAAACACCCGTCGCATTTTGTGCTTTCACCGTTATACGTTCTGCTCGCCGTACTTTGTCATATATACCCGGAACAGACAAACAACCCTCCTCGTAGTCGCTCTCACCGCTCATACTGGTAATTTCAGGATTAATAAAAACCAACAAGTTGTTGTTTGTTTCAGAAGTGTCCACCACAATAATACGCTGATGTGCATCCACCTGGGTAGCAGCCAACCCAACGCCAGGCGCTGCATACATGGTTTCCGCCATATCATTTATTAATTTTCGAGTTTGGTCTGTGACCGTATCTACTTTTACCGCGACCTTGTGTAGACGCTCATCCGGATATTGAAGTATTTTTAGAATTGCCATAATAACTTGCTAATTTAATAGACTAGATGCAAAATTTAAACTGTTGTGCGAACATCGCACCGCATTTCTTTACTTTGATGGGGTTTTTCATGCGCAAGATTATATCGCTGATTTGCATTCTTTTGCCGATTCTCGCCTACGCGGACGAATTAGTCGTACGGGAAAATGCGCCTGATCGTTACATTGTCGTTAAAGGCGACACACTCTGGGATATTTCCAATAAATTTTTCAAAGATCCGTGGAAGTGGCCACAAATTTGGGGATTAAACAAGGACTCGATTAAGGATCCACACTGGATATATCCGGGCAACTTAATTATCCTTGATCCTGCCACAAAAACTTTACATTTCGGTGAGCTGCCAAAATCGCCTGAAACTGCTACCGGCGAAATTGCTCTGGTACCCGATTTACCTCCAAGCACCGAGACTGTTGCAGCGCCTCCAAGCCCTGAGCATGTTGCAGAAGCTTCTGACTCCAAAATTCAAAAATTACATCCTAAAATCCGTATAGCAAATGGTGAGCATGATGCCATAGCCAGCATTCCCGCCAGTGTAATTGGCCCCTTCCTGAATAAGCCATTAGTTATTGAAAATGATGCGATTGACGGCGCACCGACACTGATCGGCTCTATTGAAAATCGTTCGTTGCTTAGTTTTGGCGATACTGGTTTTGCGGTAGGCTTACCTGGTGACAAGGGGCAATTGTGGCAGCTTTATCGCCCAGGCAGGGCTTTTAAAGATCCCGACACTGATGAAATATTAGGTTATGAGGCAATATACCTGGGTGATGCAAATGTCCAAAAGTTTGATGAGGTCTCTACCCTAAAGATTACAAAATCTGTTCTGGATATTCAAAAAGGCGATAACCTCATTCAATCTGCCATTGGATTGTCCAATAGCTATATTCCACGCGCTCCAAGTAACAGCATTAGAGCCCGCGTTATTTCTATTTACGGTGGCGTGGATCAGGGTGGGCAAAATTCTGTTATAACCCTGAATAAAGGCAAGCGAGATGGACTGGAAAATGGACATGTACTTGCTTTATATAAAGAAAGTGAAGTGTCTAAATATAAAGGAGAAAAATACAAACTGCCGGCTTTACGTTATGGCTTGGTGTTTGTCTTCCGCACCTTCGACAAGGTCTCTTACGCATTGGTGATGCAAGTACAGCGCACCGTGCAAATACTGGATAGTGTAGAAACCCCTTGATATTATGCCTATAGACGCAGAACTGGCGTCATGGCTTACTTTGAGCCAAATCCCAGGCCTTGGCAATGAAAGCTTGCGCAGGCTATTACAAGCCTTCGGATCGCCATCAGCAATATTAGCCACTCCGGCTGCAACATTAAAACAACATGTCAGACCGGCCGTTGCAAACGCCATTGTAATTGACCACAGTGTAACCCCCCTTGAAGCAGTATCGATTTGGCTGGAAGACCCACTTAACCATATAGTCACCCTGGCTGATGCTGATTATCCACAGGCGCTGCTAAATATCCCCGATCCTCCCCTTATTCTGTATGTTAAAGGCCGGCTCGATTTACTTAATCATTCTTCACTCGCCGTAGTGGGTAGCCGAAACGCAACCACACAAGGATTACTCAATGCAGAGTCTTTTGCTCTTGCTGTAAGTGAAACGGATTTATGTGTAGTGAGCGGTATGGCTCATGGAATTGACACCGCCGCACATTTAGGCGGGCTAGGTGGCAGAGGCTCCAGTATTGCGGTCGTTGGCACAGGGCTGGACAAAGTTTACCCGGCGGCCAACCGTGATTTGGCACATAAACTGGCCATTGATGGAACAATAGTTTCTGAATTCCCCTTAGGCACACCGCCACTTGCGCATAACTTTCCGCGTCGCAACCGCATCATTAGCGGCTTAAGCCTCGGCTGTCTGGTTGTAGAAGCGTCTTTGCAAAGCGGTTCGCTTATAACAGCGCGCATGGCACTTGAGCAGGGCCGAGAGGTGTTTGCTATTCCCGGCTCCATTCATATGCCGCAAGCCAAGGGTTGCCACGCACTTATCAAGCAGGGGGCCAAATTAGTTGAAAATCCACGTGACATACTGGATGACCTCGGATGGTATTCTGCAACTGCAAATGCAACATCAGATAAACAGGAAGGGCATCCTGTATTCGACCATTTAGGCTTTGATCCACTGGATATAGACAGCTTGAGCCAACGCAGCGGCTTGACGATTGAAGCGCTATCCGCCATCCTATTGCAACTAGAGCTAGACGGGCAGGTTACGACCTTGGCCGGAGGCATGTACCAACGTATTGTTTAAAGGCTCCCTTTAACAGTGATTATTTTGAGGCGCCATGTTTGATATCCTGATGTATTTATTTGAAAGTTACTTTAATGCCGGCAGTTATCCTGACCCAGATAAGTTGTCTATTAAACTGAGTGCAGCCGGTTTTGAGGATGACGATATCAGTCGGGCTCTTACTTGGCTGTCTGGCCTGAATCAGTTAACCCAAGCTGATTATCCTGACGGTATCAATCAAAGCGGCTTACGCAGTTTTGCAAAGCTTGAGATTCAATGCATCAGCCCGGAAGGTTTGCACTTTATATCCTTCTGGGAGCAAAACAAATTGATTACCCCAGTAGAACGTGAAATGATTATCGACCGTGCAGTCGCATTTGGCCGTGATGGATTGCCACTGGACAGGGTAAAACTGATCGCGCTTATGGTTTTGTGGAACCAACACGAGGAAATTGACCCGCTGCTAGTCGAAGACCTGCTTACTCCGGCTAATTCAGCCCAACTACACTAACTCGCTCGGCGGACCGTTATACATGGCATCTAATCTCCTCATCGTCGAGTCACCGGCCAAAGCCAAGACGCTTAAAAAATATCTCGGTTCTGATTTCGAGGTGCTTGCCACCTTTGGTCACGTGCGTGATTTAATCCCCAAAACAGGGGCTATAGATACTGAAAATGGCTTTGCCATGCAATATGAAACGATTGCACGCAATAGCAAACATGTCGATGCCATTGCCAAAGCCGCTGCTGCAGCAGACCATATCTATCTGGCGACCGACCCGGATAGAGAGGGTGAAGCGATTGCCTGGCATGTTGCAGAACTGCTTAAAGCAAAACGAAACCTGAAGAGCAAGCCAATGCAACGTGTTGTTTTCTATGAAATAACTCAGAATGCAGTACGCGAAGCAGTCGCCAATCCCAGAGAAATTGCTATTCCGTTGGTCAATGCGCAACAAGCACGCCGTGCACTGGATTACTTGGTAGGTTTCAATCTTTCGCCGCTTTTGTGGCGCAAAATCCGCCCTGGTTTGTCTGCTGGACGGGTCCAAAGCCCTGCATTACGTTTGATAGTCGAGCGCGAACTGGAAATCGAAGCGTTTCGTTCGCAGGAATACTGGACCGTTCATCTGGAGAGCCAAAAGAACAAGCTTCCTTTCGGCGCAAAACTGTTTCAATATCAAGGCAAGAAACTGGAACAGCTCAGTATCGCTGGCGAGGCTGAATACCAAAAAATTTATGACAATCTGAAAGCTGCTAAATTACCACCGCGCGTTGTGCGTGTGGATAAAAAGGGCAAGCAACGCTACGCTGCTGCCCCGTTTACGACGTCAACCCTGCAGCAGGAGGGGGTGCGCAAACTTGGCATGTCAGCAGATCGTGTCATGCGTATCGCGCAACAACTTTACGAAGGTATCGATATTGGCGGGCAAACTGTCGGTTTGATCAGCTATATGCGTACCGACTCCGTTAACCTGGCGCAGGAAGCGATAGAAGAAATTCGCGGCTATATCGGCTCAAATTTTTCTGCCGACTATCTTCCCCGCACTGTGCCGGTATATAAGAGCAAAGCAAAAAATGCCCAGGAAGCTCACGAAGCGATTCGGCCAACGTCCATCGCACGTTCACCGGATAGCATACGCGATGCGCTAACTGTGGATCAGGCGCGCCTGTATGAGATGATCTGGAAACGTACACTGGCCAGCCAAATGACACCCGCGCGCTTTGACACCGTCAGCGTGGATATACGTCTGGGTGGAGACGACACTTTATTCCGAGCCAGTGGGCAGACTCTCGTTTTTCCTGGATTTATTGCGGTGTATCAGGAAGATACCGACGATAGCACGGAAGAAGAAGGGGGCAAGCTGCCGCCGCTGGAAGAAGGGGATATTTTGCCCCTGGACAAGCTCTTCGGTGAACAGCATTTTACTCAGCCTCCACCCCGGTTTACCGAAGCAAGTCTGGTTAAAACCCTGGAAGAGCACGGCATAGGACGTCCATCGACCTATGCGAGCATTATTTCCACCCTGCAAGCACGTGAATATGCATTGTTGGATAAAAAACGCTTCACCCCTACTGACGTTGGCCGGGTAGTTAATCGTTTTCTGTCTGAGCATTTCACCCGCTATGTTGATTATGGATTTACCGCGCAGATGGAAGACGAGCTCGACGAGATCTCAGAAGGCAAGCGTGACTGGATTCCCGTATTGGAATCATTCTGGATTGATTTTGACAAACTTGTTCAGGAAAAGAAAAATATTGAACGCAAGGACGTCACCCAGGAATTACTCGATGAGGCTTGTCCCAAGTGCGGCAAGCCTTTAGCTACCCGACTTGGAAAACGCGGTAGCTTTGTCGGTTGTACCGCTTATCCGGAATGCGATTACACGCGCAGCACCACAGGTGAAATTGATCCCGCTGATGCTCGCAGAGAACTTGGCAATGACCCTGTAACGAGCTTGCCCGTTTTATTGTTGCGTGGCCCTTATGGCTATTATGTGCAACTCGGCGAAGTTGTAGAAGGTGAGAAGAAAAAACCGCGACGCATGTCCTGGCCCAAGGAAGTGCTTCCGGAAAATGCTGATCTTGCTGCAGCCCTAAAACTATTGGAACTACCCAAAGAGCTGGGTAACCACCCGGAAAGCGGCAAAAAGATCATCGTCAATATTGGCCGTTTTGGGCCCTATATTGGACATGATGGAAAATTCAAATCCATCCCCAAGACCGAAAGTGTTTTCACCATAGAATTAGATCGTGCGGTTGCGTTACTGGCTGAGGCCAGAACCTCCAATACCGTATTGCGTGAACTAGGCGTGCATCCAGAAGACAAAAAACCCATCGATGTCTGCAATGGTCGTTACGGGCCTTATGTACGACATGGAAAAGTAAATGCTACCCTGCCTAAAGATGTTTCGCCAGACGAAATAACATTGGAGGAAGCATTGCCCTTACTAGCTGCGCGAGTTGCAAAAGGACCCGTAACTAGTAAAAAGAAAGCTGTAACGAAAAAAGCTGCGCCTGCCAAGAAAGAGCCAGCTGTAAAGAAGGAGGGTGTAAAAAAGCCCCCTGCCACCAAGAAAAAAGTGGTCGCTAAAAAACCCACTACAACAAAAAGGACTGTTGCCTCTATAACGGAGCCTTTTACCAAGAAAGTAGCCAGCACCAAGAAAAAAGCTGTAGTGAAAAAGAAGGTTGTAACGAAGAAAACCAAAGAATGAAATTAGTAATCAATGTGCTTGCCAAATATCAGTCAACACATTGATTATATTGACTATTTTCTATGTATATTATACGTCCAGATTCTGGGCACCCAGAGCGTTTTGCTCGATAAATGCGCGGCGCGGCTCCACAATATCCCCCATCAAAGTGGTAAATATTTCATCGGTTGAAATAAGATCCTCAATACAAACTCGGAGTAATACGCGGTTTGTAACATCCATCGTTGTTTCCCATAGTTGAGAAGGATTCATTTCTCCCAATCCTTTATAACGCTGAATTCCAACGCCGCGTTTGGCTTCTTCCAGCAACCATTCTATGGCCTGTTTAAAGTCTTTGACCGGCTTACGATTATCGCCTCGTTTAATAAAGGCATCGTCACTCAATAGATTGCCTACAGTCAATGCGGTTTTCTTGATTTGCTGGTAATCCCCACTACGCATGAAATTCTGGTCTAAATAACTAACCGACTCATTTCCATAGAGTTTCTTGCCAAGATGCAGGCGGTACTCTTCACTGACTGAATCGAATTCAGCTCTTATAGTAAGCTCCTTGCCACATACTTTTTGCAGAAGTTCGGCGCTTTCTTTAGCTTGTGCTTCGCTATCAAGGTTTAAATCTGCTGCTTTAAGCAGGGCATGCAGCGCTTCAGGCGCAATGATTCTTGAAAGACGGCTAATGATTGCTTCAGCAAGGAAATACTCCTTTGCCATATTTTCCAGGACTTCAATTTTCATCGGCGCCGTTCCAACAGCTGTATATAACTCTGCATCAGCCAATGCAGAACTCAGCATATATGATTTTAATGCATGATCATCTTTTAAATAGCGCTCATCTTTTCCCTGTTTGACTTTGTACAAAGGAGGTTGTGCAATATAGATGTGGCCTCTCTCAACCAGTTCAGGCATTTGGCGATAGAAAAATGTGAGTAACAACGTCCGGATATGAGCTCCGTCTACGTCCGCATCCGTCATGATGATGATACGGTGGTAACGTAATTTTTCTGGGTTGTATTCGTCTTTTCCAATACTTGTACCCAGGACTGTTATAAGCGTCGCAATTTCCTGGGATGATATCAATTTTTCAAAACGTGCTCTTTCCACGTTTAAAATTTTACCTTTCAACGGCAAAATTGCCTGGAATTTTCGATCTCTGCCCTGTTTTGCCGAACCGCCCGCAGAATCGCCCTCTACCAGGTACAGCTCTGATTTGGCGGGATCCTTTTCCTGACAATCTGCCAACTTTCCAGGTAATCCCATACCATCTAGCACTCCCTTACGGCGGGTGATTTCGCGTGCCTTGCGTGCAGCCTCTCTGGCTCTCGCTGCATCGATTATTTTCCCCACAATTATTTTTGCATCAGTGGGTCTTTCTAGCAGAAAGGTCATTAACTGCTGAGAAACGATCTCTTCTACTATTGGGCGAACTTCCGATGAAACCAATTTATCTTTAGTCTGTGATGAAAATTTTGGGTCAGACAGCTTTACCGACAGAACGGCTGTTAAGCCTTCGCGCATATCGTCGCCCGTTGTTTCAACCTTTTCTTTCTTGGCCAAGCCTTCTGTTTCTATGTACTGATTTAATGTACGGGTCATTGCTGTACGCAGTGCTGTAAGATGTGTTCCACCATCACGTTGAGGTATGTTATTGGTAAAACACTGCACCGTTTCCTGGTAAGAATCATTCCATTGCATTGCAACTTCGGCAGTTATGCCTTCTTTTTCAATACAGGTATAGAACACGTTGGGGTGTAGAACACTCTTGTTTCTATTCATGTATTCTACAAAACCCTTTACCCCGCCTGTAAATGAAAAGTTTTCAACTTTTCCATCGCGTTTATCTATAAGCGCAATCTTTACACCATTATTCAGGAACGATAATTCACGTAATCTTTTAGCTAAAATATCAAAATGGTATTCAACCAGGCCAAATGTCTCTTTGCTCGCCATAAAATGGATTTCTGATCCACGATGATCCGTATCTCCAATGACTGCAAGTGGAGCAACGGGGTCACCATTATGGAATTCCATGAAATGTTTTTTACCATTTCTGCATATAGTTAGTTTTAACCATTCCGAAAGCGCATTCACTACAGATACACCTACGCCGTGTAATCCACCTGAAACCTTATATGAATTACTGTCAAATTTACCGCCCGCATGCAAAATAGTCATAATAACTTCAGCGGCTGATCTATTTTCTTCAGCATGAATATCCGTAGGAATTCCACGCCCGTTATCAGTCACACTAATTGAATTATCTATATGAATAGTAACGTTAATTTCATTACAATGTCCGGCCAGAGCTTCATCAATAGCGTTGTCTACAACCTCAAAAACCATGTGATGCAAACCACTTCCATCACTTGTATCTCCAATGTACATACCTGGACGTTTACGTACTGCTTCTAGTCCTTTAAGTACTTTTATGCTTTCAGAAGTATATTCGGTCATATTTTTCTTTCAATTTGTTTCACGTGAAACAGTAATAATTTAGTATTAAATTCGCATTGGCATGACTACATATTTGAAATCTTCATTACCAGGTACGGTAATTAGAATACTGCTATTTGAGTCGCCAAAAGAAAATGTCACATCCTGAGTGCTTGTATTGGTTAAACCATCCAAAAGATAATTAACATTAAAACCAATATCTAACGCTGGGCCATGATATTCATTTTCAATATCTTCCTGTGCCTCTTCTTGCTCTGTGTTACTGCTTATTATGCGCATGTTCTTTTCAGTCATAACGAATCGAACGCCCCTGAATTTTTCATTTGATAATATTGCCGCACGCTGTAACGCTTGAAGTATTGTTTGACGATCTAAAGTAAGGTGATTTGAGTAGTTGGGAATGACGCGATCATAATCTGGAAATTTTCCATCTATTACTTTAGAAGTTAATGTTATATCCGAAAAAGCTATCTTTACTTGTTTTTCCGCAAGTTCAAGACTGATTTGTTCATCAGATTCAGTTAAAAGTTTAAATAATTCATTAACTGTTTTTCTGGATAAAATTACTTCTCGCTTAGTATTATTAGATGCAAGTTTGGCACTAGTATAGGCTAACCTGTGACCATCAGTGGCGATTAGTTTTATTAAATCGCCATCTATTACAAGTAATACTCCGTTTAGATAATAACGGATATCTTGTTGCGCCATCGCATAATGTACAGCACCCAATAATTTTTTTAGTAATTTTTGCTCAATTTTGATAATTGTAGAATTTTGTAATTGTTCACTTACTCTTGGAAAATCCTGAGAAGGCAAAGTTTGCAGTGTGAATTTACTTTTTAATACTTTAACCAATAGACGTGAATCTTGAATATCCAAGCTTACTTTACTGTTATCTGGTAAAACTTTTAATATTTCCTGTAATTTTTTAGCAGCTACTGTAATAGATTCATTATTACCAGCAAGTTCGCCATCAATAATGTCGGTAGTAATTTGAATTTCCAAATCTGTTGCTATAAAGCGGATTCCTGTTGCATTTTTTTCAATTAACACATTTGATAATATCGGCAATGGTTGTTTACGCTCAACTATTCCAACAACTGTTTGTAAGGGCTTTAGTAAAATCTCTTTATTAATCTTTTCAATAAACATTCTTTATATATCCTTAATAATAATAATAATAGAGTATTAAATTGTTTATAACTGTAAAAATGTATTATTTACAATCGGTTAAAACTGATTGTAAATATGTATAAATGTGTTTAACAGTGTTTATTAATTGTTTATAACTTATCTTACACAGTAAATATATCTACTTATCCACAAAAACTAACTTAGTTATTATGTTGTTGTTAATTTCTTAATGTTTGATTTAATAAATTGAAATCTGAATTTAGTGCATGATCCAAATTTCTTAAATTTTCTATTGTTTTACAAGCGTGTAAAACAGTTGAATGATCCCTACCACCAAATGCATTGCCAATTTCTGGAAGGCTTAATTGAGTAAGCTCTCTAGCTAGACACATCGCAATTTGTCTTGGTCTGGCAATAGCTCTTGTCCTCTTTTTGGATAATAGTTCAACCAGTTTAAGTCTGTAGAAATCAGCCACTGTCTTTTGTATGTTTTCGATTGATACTTGTTTATTTTGTGCTGAAAGTAAATCTTTCAGTGCTTCTTTGGCTGATTCTACGGTTATATTCTCTTTGTGAAATTTAGCATAAGCCAATATTCTATTCAATGCGCCTTCAAGCTCTCTAATATTTGAACGAACATGTTTTGCTATGAAAAAAGCAACATCTTCTTTTATTGGATGATTAACCGCTGTTGCTTTTTGCAATAATATTGCTACACGCATTTCTAATCCGGGAGGCTCTACTGCCACTGTTAAACCACAACCAAATCGAGACGTTAAACGCGCTTCAATTCCTGTAATTTCTTTTGGAAAGGTATCGCAAGTAATAACTACTTGTTTATTTGTATCAATTAGAGAATTTAATGTATAAAAGAACTCCTGCTGCGTACCTGGTTTATCAGCAATAAATTGAATATCATCAATCAATAATAAGTCAAGCGAGTTATAAAACTGTTTAAATTCATCAAACTTTTTAGTTTGAAATGCCCGTACAACATCAGAAATATAATTAGTTGCATGTACATAGCAAATTTTAGCTGCTGGGTTGTCTTTTTTTATTAAATTGCCAATTGATTGTAATAAATGAGTTTTTCCTAATCCAACTCCACCATATATATACAAGGGGTTGTAAATTGTTCCTGGAAAATTAGCAACTTGCATGGCAGCTGCATGAGCAAGTTGGTTGGCTTTTCCAGTTACAAAATTTTCAAATGCTAACGTTCCATTAAGTTTGCTATGATTTCTCGGGCTTTTAATACCGGCAGGTTCCTTATTTTCAACATACAGTTGGGATGGAATGGATACTGTTGGTGTAACGTTTCCTTTTCCAATTTTCAATTCAATCTGAGGTGAAAAATTTAAAATAGACTTAGCTATTTTTGTTATTTCTGGTAAAAAGCGATCCTGAATTACTTTTAAAATAAACGTGTTTGGGGCAGTTATACTGATCGAATCACCATTAATTTCACAGACTAATGGTTTAATCCAGGAGTTAAACTGTTGAGGAGGAAGGCTTTCTTCAAATGCTCTAAGGCAGGACTCCCACAATGCTGTATCAGACATAATCTTAATGCAACTAGTTATTTATTAATTGCGTATTCTACAGTCTAGCAGTTAAGTTATCCACAGCTAATAAATTGTTCTTGACATGGGTCCTGCAAAGTATTGTAATTGCAGGCTTTCGAAAACCTACACAGGACCAATATCATGAAACGTACTTATCAACCATCAGTCATCAAAAGAAAGCGTACCCACGGATTTTTAGTACGTATGAAAACCAAGGGTGGTCGCGCAGTAATAGCAGCGCGCAGGGGTAAAGGTCGTGCTCGTCTTGCTGTATAAATCCAGCTATTGAGTTTTGCGTTAAGGTTGTGAGTCTGATATTTCCTTCAAGCTACCGAATCAGGCAAAGCAAGGATTTTGAACATGCATTTCGTCATAAAAGCTTGGTTAATAAATGGTTTGCGATCCATTTGGTTGCAAGCAATCGTGCATTCGCTAGACTAGGAATGGTAGTAAGCAAGCGTACTATGGCTAAATCAGTCAGCAGAAATTATGCAAAACGCCTTATTCGCGAGACATTTAGATTAAATTTAACGGACTTACCCCCACTGGATTTTGTTGTTCGAATTAGGCGAAGTTTAACAAAAGAATCCTCCAACGAAGCGAGAATTGCATTGTTGGAGTTAATGCTGAGCGCAAAAAAAACATGATACAGTCGGCATTGATTCGAATTATAAAGACGTATCGATATTTAGTTAGTCCACTGCTGACCCCATCTTGCCGATTTACGCCCAGTTGTTCTCAATATGCACATGAGGTAATTGTTAAGCATGGTGCGCTGCGAGGTGGTTGGTTAAGTATCAAACGCATTTTGCGCTGCAATCCCTGGCATCCTGGCGGTTACGATCCTGCTCCTTAGTCCTCAAATATAGGCGAAAACTCCAATGGATTTTCAACGGTTATTCCTTTTTCTCATATTTTCATTCTCAATTTTCTTGCTATGGGAAGGCTGGCAACGTGAGCAGAACCCCGTACCGCAAGTATTTTCTGCTGCTTCTACCCCAGTGGCCAGTCAATCCCTAAGTGGCGCGGAAAAGCATGTTGCAGAGCAAGCAGCGGCACCTACGCAAAAATTGGCACAAAATGGCCAGAAGATTATTGTTAAAACTGACTTTTTTCATGCTGAAATCAATACAGTAGGTGGGGATGTTCGACGTATCGAATTACTAAAGCATTTTGATACGGTAGACAAAGATAAGCCCTTCGTGCTCTTTCAAAATGATGAGGGACACACATATATCGCGCAATCAGGGCTGCTGGGAACGGGGTTACCCACACACAATACGGTGTTTAATAGTCAAGCTACTTCATATGAGCTGGCACAAGGCAATGACTCTGTTGAGGTGCGTCTTACGGCTGTTACGGAATCCGGGGTTAAAATAGCAAAGATATATACTTTACATCGAAGCAGTTACCTCATTGATGTAAAGTACGAGATCGAGAATAAGAGTGGGGCATCTCTGGTATCTTCAGCCTATTATCAATTGGTACGAGATGATGTTGTGCCGGTGGGTGGCACCATGTTCGTTCCAACCTATACAGGACCAGCACTTTACACAGAAGTTGATAAGTACCAGAAGATTGATTTTGATAGCATCGCGAACAACAAAGCCACTTTACCAAAATCTTCTGATAATGGTTGGGCAGGCATGTTGCAGCATTATTTCGTGTCCGCCTGGGTGCCTAAAGATAATACCCAGCGTGAGTTTTATGCAAAGAAGCTAGACAACAATCTGTACTCTGTGGGCTTGATATTGCCTGTATCAACAATTGAGCCTGGAAAAACAGGTGCTATATCTGTTCCCTTGTATGTGGGCCCCGCCCAAAGCAACCTGGATAATGTGTCTCCTGGACTGGGTTTAACCGTTGATTACGGTTTTCTGACTATTATTTCCAAACCACTTTTCTGGTTGCTTACCGTTATTCATGGATGGGTACAGAACTGGGGCTTGGCGATCATCATTTTGACAATAGTGATTAAGCTGGTCTTTTTCCCCCTGTCCGCAGCCAGTTATCGCTCGATGGCAAAAATGCGGGTAGTTGCGCCGAAGCTTGCCAAAATCAAAGAACAATATGGCGATAATCGTGAAGGCCTCAATCGTGCGATGATGGATCTGTACAAGACTGAGAAAATCAACCCTCTGGGTGGTTGTTTGCCGGTGTTGATTCAGATTCCAGTATTTATTGGTTTGTATTGGGCGATATTAGCAAGCGTGGAGATGCGTTACGCACCATTTTATGGATGGATAACTGACTTGTCCCGTGCGGATCCTTACTACATTTTGCCTATTATCATGGGCATCAGCATGGTGATACAGGGGAAGCTTAATCCAACACCGCCGGATCCTATGCAGGCAAAATTGATGCAAATTATGCCTGTTGCATTCAGTATCGTATTTTTCTTTTTCCCTGCGGGACTGGTATTGTATTCTGTTGTGAATAACGTACTGTCTATAGCTCAGCAATGGGCTATCACACGCAATACGGAGAATGAAGCCAAGGGTGTTGCCAAAGTCTGACAATATTGCTGCTATTGCGACTGCACCCGGACGGGGCGGTATTGGGGTGGTGCGCATTTCAGGCCACAATCTGGATGCTACTGCGGCAGCAATAATTGGCAGATTGCCCCCCCCGCGTAAGGCAAGCTATGCCTCTTTTCTCAATAAAGAAAAGGAAGTAATTGATCAGGGCATCGCATTATTTTTCCCTGCTCCCAACTCTTATACCGGCGAAGATGTTATTGAGTTTCAAGGGCACGGCGGCCCTGCCGTATTGCAGCTTGTACTTCAGCGCTGTCTGGAACTTGGTTCGCGACTTGCCCTACCCGGAGAGTTTACACAGCGCGCTTTTTTGAATGACAAACTTGATTTGGCCCAAGCTGAGAGTGTTGCTGACCTAATCGATTCAACGACCGCCCAGGCAGCCAAGAGCGCAATGCGCTCCCTAATGGGTGAATTCTCCCAAGTTGTGCACCAGCTTGTTGCACAACTGATCGACTTGCGTATGTTAGTCGAAGCTATGCTTGATTTTCCCGAAGAAGAGCTGGACATGCCAGACCTGACGCGGCGAGAACAAAAGCTTTCATCCATTCGGCATGATTTGGAGAAAACATTAAGTCTGGCGCAGCAGGGTAGTTTACTGCGAGAGGGCGCACATATCGTGCTAATTGGGCAACCTAATGTAGGCAAATCAAGCCTGCTCAATCGTCTGAGCGGCGAAGAGGTTGCGCTGGTTAGTGAAGTTCCAGGCACCACACGAGATTTAATACGCCAAACAATTCAGATAAATGGCGTGCCATTGCATATTATTGACACGGCTGGTTTGCGTGAATCCCAAGATACTGTTGAATTAATGGGGATTGCGCGAACAAAAAGCTCAATCGATAAGGCCGATGTCATTTTGCTCATGCTGGATGTCGCACAAGGCTTATCTGAGGCAGATTCAAAAATTCTGTCTGATTTACCTCCCAATACTCCAAGACTCAGTATTTTCAATAAAATTGATCTTCTTGAAAACTTACCAGAGGAGAAACTTCAATCTGGTGGTGAGTACGTTTACATCTCAGCCAAAACAGGTACAGGGGTAGATGAACTCCGAGAGAGAATTCTGACTTTGATTGGATGGCATCAAGAGTCAGGCGTTTTTATGGCCAGGGAAAGACATGTTCGAGCTTTGATAATGGCACAAAATCACCTAACAAATGCCTTATCAGAAATATGCAGGTCAGAACTTTTTGCAGAGGAGCTGAGGCTGGCTCAAGATGCTCTCAGCAATATCACAGGTGAGTTTAGTTCGGATGACTTGCTGGGAGAGATATTTAGCCGGTTTTGTATCGGAAAATAATAGTTCAAATTGTTCCACGTGAAACAATCCTCAATCTGGTTTCCATTCCTTTAATTGTTTTGCTGTATTATGCGCGGCTAAATTGAGGAAGCTGTTGATGAATTACCCCAAAGAATTTGATGTGATAGTGGTTGGCGGCGGTCATGCGGGCACAGAGGCTGCACTGGCAAGTGCACGTATGGGGCGTGACACTTTGTTGCTGACTCATAATATTGAGACTCTCGGTCTGATGTCGCGCAATCCCTCTATTGGTGGTATAGGCAAGGGGCATTTGGTTAAAGAGGTGGATGCACTTGGTGGTGCAATGGCTGCTGCAACAGATGAGGCGGGTATCCAGTTTCGCATACTCAACTCATCAAAAGGCCCTGCTGTGAGAGCTACGCGCGCGCAGGCAGATCGCGCCCTTTATAAGCAAGCGATTCGAGGGCGGCTGGAAAATCAACCAAATTTATGGATTTTTCAGCAAGCCGTGGATGATCTGCTGCTGGATGGAGAGCGTGTTAGTGGTGTGGTAACGCAATTGGGATTGCGTTTCTCTGCAAAAAGCGTGGTATTAACTACGGGAACCTTTCTTTGCGGCTTGATACATATTGGACTGTCTAATTACCAGGCTGGGCGTGCAGGTGACCCACCATCAGTCAGTTTGTCACATCGCCTGCGTGAACTTAAGCTGCCAATAGCAAGACTGAAAACAGGCACGCCACCTCGAATAGATGGCCGCACTATTGATTACTCAGTAATGCTGGAACAACCGGGAGATACGCCCGCTCCGG
>Ga0105091_10000481_pt1 | contig 16795 bp, 15 predicted proteins | sample PPLLak1March2015_FD_87022 | JGI IMG/M metagenome (GOLD analysis project Ga0105091, IMG submission 87022) | Freshwater sediment microbial communities from Prairie Pothole Lake near Jamestown, North Dakota, USA - PPLs Lake P7 Core (1) Depth... | ecosystem: Environmental > Aquatic > Freshwater >... | reverse complement strand
TACTCTAAAAAATCTTTATGGCGGGCCTCCCCGCATTGCAAGGTGGTGAATCTGGTCAGGGGCGGAAGCCAGCAGCCACAGCCATTTATTGCAAGTGCCGGGGGTCAGGCTCGCCACCCCCCTTCTTAAGCGTTATCGCCGTCCACGATTTCTACCGGCGTCCCGGCAGTCACCAGTTCGAATAGTTCGATAATGTCCTGGTTGCGCATGCGCACACAGCCATGAGAAACCGGGCAGCCGACTACGCTTTCGTCAGCCGTGCCATGGATGTAGATATAGCGGCGCATGGTATCCACCGCGCCAAGCCGGTTGAAGCCGGGTTCACAGCCTGAAAGCCACAGGATACGGCTAAGAATCCAGTCCCGTTCGGGAAAACTCTGCGCTAGTTCGGGTGTATAAATTTCACCTGTGGGACGCCGCCCCGAAAATACCGTGTTAATTGGCTGTCCAGCGCCGATCTTGGCACGGATCAAATGCTTGCCGCGTGGGGTACAAAAACTGCCAGGCTGCTCTCCCACGCCGTTTTTAGCAGTAGAAACCGGATAACACCGCAGCGGGTAATTATCATCCAGCAGTTCAAGCGTTTGTTGCTTGATATTGATTCTGATTTTGTGCAATTTCAGTACAGGAGCGAAATCACTTTCGCCTCACTCGCAATGTCTGCATTGGTAATCAGGGATAGGCATAAGCAGCTGGTCGGACAGTAACCCCAGATGTCTGATCTCCTCCACCACCGCTTGTGCTCGAGGTCTTGCCAGTCACTGGCATGCCCCCAGGGGTTGTCCCAGACAGCAATTTACTGTCACCGATTCTGGCGCTGTCAGTCTCGCCGTTCAGGTTGACCACGTTAAGTTTGCCAAAGCCACGACCAAGGTCATTGGCGAAGTCATACACCGCGCCGATTACTGTCAACTCCCCCCGCTTAACCTCAGGGCGGAATTTCCTCAAGGCCGCCGCCACCTGATTGTTCACATTGACCAGCACGCCGTCAATTCCGGCTTTCCCCTTGGATATCTTGATGCGATCGAGCTCGCGCCTGATCGCTCTGGACTCCTTGGTATAGTTTCCGGAAGCAGCCTTTATCGCCCCGCAGGAGGAGTGGCCGATAATAATCAGCAACGGCGTATGCAAGTGATGCACGCCATACTCGACCGAGCCTTCGGATGTAAGTAGTTGGTTGCCGATATTGCGCACCATGAACAAGTCACCGTCCGGCGTTTTGTCGAGCGCATGGGTATGTACCCGCGAATCCGAGCAGGTCACAACCGTGGCGCGCGGCATCTGGCCTGCAATGAGAGGGTTGAAATACGCGACGTTATGGGCTTTGGCAAACTCGTCATTGTCGCGCAGGAGATTATCAACAATATCCTTGATCTGCTCGGATTCGGAGGTCGGCATGGGGGCTATGGCTGGCTTCACCGCTGAGCGATATTGATATCTCTCCACCCCAATGGCGTTAAACGGCAGACATGCAATAACGATGGCAATCAGACTGCTTTTTAACGCCGACATGCTTATTCCCACTCAATAATAAAAGACATACACCATGTTGATTTATTGCGGATAAAAATAAGATATGCTTTCCTTATGTCATTATTTATACCATCGCCAAAAAAGCTTAATTATTTGGCAGGGACACCGATGCAGGTCATTCTACACCACCGTGCACGAGCTTAAAACCGAGCTTGTGCCTTGAATATTTGAAGGGTATCACGCTATCTACCGTTCGCTCAAAGAGCGTCCACTTTACCCCTCTCAACTTCACTTTTCGCAAGTGCCAGTCGCCAATATCTGGGGCAACAATTGTGGCCAATATCCAGCGTGGTTGCTTTATCAGCGGCTTGTGCACATGGGGTTTCACTTCATCCAACCGAAACATTTACCCTTGCATACATTGCTGGCGGAAGTGTCTTTCTTGCCGCACTTCTCCATCGGAGCTTGCAGTATTTCATCCACTTCCGTCTGGTTGAGCACCTGTGCTTCGTAAAGCGCCCCGGTCAGCGCCTCGATATTCTGTGCAAAGCTGCGCAAGTGATTGCGCGATCCGCACAGCAGACTTTCGTAGACTGCGTCGATATCTTCTTTCTGCGAACGCACGATGGCCGCCTTAATATCCCGCATATCGGTCTCTTCGATAATGCCGCCCACCTTCAGCGCTTCGAGGCCGCTCTGCTCGCCCAGTGCAATCAGGGTGTTATAGAGCGTTTGCAGGGCGACATCGGTGAACTCGCCAATATCAGTGCTCGCCGCCGGGTCGGTCAACTTGTATTTCTTCAGCAGTTTAAGCAAAGCGTTCATATGCATTTGTTCGGAACTGGCGATATTTGAAAACACCTTGAGATCCCATAATTCATAGAGCGTCAGGTAGGTGTCACGCGCCAGTTTTTCTTCTTCCCGCATGAACAGCAGATCGGCTTCTTCCTCGGCAGAGAGTGGCGGGGTTGCGCTGTATGCATTCGAGTACAGCAGCGTGCTGAAAACCGACAACATGGCTATGAGCAGCACTTTAATCATCTTGGTGTTCATCTTCATTCTCCTTACAAATTAAACACTTGGTTACAGTCTCTGGTGCGCCAGGCCCTTTGCGCAGGTAGATGCCGCACCCCAGGTTGCCATTGGCGCCGTCGGCATTGAAGGCGGCATGGAAGGTCTCAGATACCGCTACAAAGTTCGCAGAACACCTGTGTCGCTTGTAGTTATGCTACATCGAAGGGTATATATACCGGCAATATGCCAAAAACTGTATTTGTCCTCGATAATGCATGAACAAAAGACGTACAGGGTCATGAAAAAACCTGCTTGGAACTACCGGATACCGCTAGCTGTTGCTGACCTGATTCGGGATAGAGGCGATCAAGATACCTGACCGTCCCTCTTCCTCACCATCCGGCATGCGGGTCCGCACCGGGCGGTTCGAGAAGTTGAGGTTATGAGAGTCGAGGCAGGCCGAGTTTGTCGAAGTAGGCGATGGTCAGGACTCGGTTGAGTTCTCCCGCGCTATTCCGCCACCAGCAACGAGAATTGCTTGCCACACGCTTTGCTACGTGCTCGGCTGCGCCCAAGTTGATCAGTTCCCGGTAGATCGTGCTACCCCGCCTCCAGTGCTTGAGTTGAATCGCCCGTAGCCATTCGTCCAGCGTGCGCCAGACGCCTGGTGTTTGCGCTAACCGGAAGTAGGCTTTCCATCCCATCAGGTAAGGCTTGAGCCTGTCGATGACCTCCGCCACGCTTCGCCCGCCCGAGCGCCGGGTCAGTTGCTTCACCCGTTGCTTGAACGTCGCCATCGGCTTGTCGGCCACCCGGCGCTTGACGCCTTCCTTGGCAAACCAGAAGCTGTAGCCCAGAAACGTCCTCCCCTTTACGCTCGCTACCGCGCTCTTGGTCTCATTAACTTTGAGCCGTAGCTTGCCGTAACACTTGCGTAGCAGCGCCATCACCCGTTCGCCCGCTTTTCGACTGCGGACATACACATTGCAGTCGTCAGCGTAGCGCGCGAAGCAATGGCCGTGCTTCTCCAGCACCTTATCCACTTCATCGAGCATCACGTTCGCCAGTAGCGGACTCAGTGGCCCGCCTTGCGGTGTGCCCTGATGCCGCTCCAGCACGACGCCATCGCTCATGATGCCGCTGTTCAGGTACGCCCGTATCAGCCGGATGATGCCAGCGTCGTCGATGCGTTTCCGTAGGCGGTCAATGAGTATGTCGTGGTTGACGCGATCGAAGAATTTCTCCAGGTCGACATCGACCACGATCTTCCTACCGGATTGGACGTAGGCTTGTGCCGCAAGAATCGCGTCGTGGGCCCGCCGTCCCGGTCGAAATCCGTAGCTATGCTCGCTGAATGTCGGGTCAAGCATTGGTTGCAGCACTTGCAGCAGTGCTTGCTGGATCAGCCGATCCGTGACCGTCGGGATGCCCAACTCGCGCTCGCCGCCGTCCGGTTTCGGGATCAGTACCCGTCGTACCGGACTCGGCCGGTACGTCCCCCGCAGCAGTTGTTCCCGAATCAATGGCCACGCCGTGACGAGGTGTCGTGCGGTCTGTTCAATGTCCAGACCATCGACGCCCGCCGCCCCTTTGTTGGCTTTGACTCGTTTCCATGCTTGCCGCAGGTTCTCTCTCGTCAGTGCCGCTTGCAGCAGCGCTGACCCTGTGCTCTCGGTATCCTGTCGCGGGTTGGCCGCTTCGTCGCTGACAGGATCGCACCCGGCTTCACCGGGTGCTACGCCTGCCCGCTCCGCTTGCGCGGACATCTGACGCCTGGCGTTCAACATCGACATGGTCTCGAACACTCCTTCTCGTTCGCCCCTTCGCCCCTTACTGGCAGCTACTACGACCTCTGCTGACTTCTCGCTCCGTGCTTCCACGTCGCCCTTTCAGGCATGAGGCGAGATCTCCCCGGGTAAGAACGCACTCCTTCACTGCACAACCGCCGGATTTACGCCGCTCCGCCTTGATCACGAGAGCTTCACGGAATTTCGCCCGCTCGCCCTGCTCGGCAACGCCTTCTATCCGGCTCTTGTCCATCGGCTCGCAGTTTCGCTCCACGCTTCCTCCCCACAATCGGTCGCCCTCATGCAGTTGCGCTTCGCTTCGTTCGCTGTGATCAACTTACGATGGGACTTCCACCCACAAGAGTGCGCCCGTGCGGGGCGCACAAAAAAAGCCCCCGGAAAAACCGGGGGCGTGAATTAAAATCAGCGCGTACTTCATGCCGGGCAAAATCCCCGAACATCGCGCCACATAACCTTGTGCTACTGTTCAGTTCCTCCCAATCCGCCAAGATCGGGCGCGGAACAATGGCCGCCAAGCCACCATCCCCGATACAAATACCTCTGCCATGTGCCGCCAGGCGCACATTAACCCCTGACCTCTTTCGGCTGCACGATGTACTGTGCCGTCCCATGACGCTTCGACTAAATCGCAGTCATGGTTTCGAAACCTACTCAAGTTCGCTCCCAGTCTGGTGAGCCCCGTTTTCATCGGGGGCTACGGTGATTCGTGATGGTGCCACCCACCACAACCGCTCAGACCTTCCAACGTTAGATCACTACTACTGCATACTGCAACGCCACTCCCTCACGATTATCAATAGTCCGTAACGGACTTTCATTTCAGATTTCCCCGCCTCGATGTTCCATAGCTGGTCGGGTACTCTTGATAACGCTTCCGGGTTTAGTCGCCTCGAACTGAAGTCGAAGCATGGCTTTACAATATTCCACACAGCACCGATATCCGGTGCCGATACACGCTTAAGCTATTCGCCGATCCAGCCCGCTTGCGCGTTCTGGTACCGCTATCGCCAGATTTCTCCTTGATAGCTCATCACCTCGCAGTGAAGCTGACGCCCACGTGTGTGGCAGTCGTTATACGGTTATCCCGCATCCCAACGTCGGTACTAACGCATCCATGATGGATGCTCCCGATTTCGTAAATGACCAGGGCTTATCTTGTTACCAAGAGGCCCGTTTCCGTGTCGCCCAACCTCGATTCCGAGTTTGGATTGGGTCGAAGAAGCCGAAGCTTCAGCGCCCGTTGCCACGCAGCGAGCCCTACTAGAGGCACTGCGCGACGGGGGTTAGACTCCCGCGAATTGGCGATTTACGGGAGAGTTTTTGGCAGATGGACGTTGGCGCGTCCCTCCTGCCGGCAATGCTGGCGGCGAGACGTGACACATCCGGTTAATACCTGCGGTATTGGCGTACCTGTCACATATAGTCACCAGGGTGCCTTGAACATCTGGAACATCAATGAATGTGCTGCGCACACACTGAAAGCACATTGTTCCTTCAAGCACTTGCAGTTGCTATATGTCCCATCAATACCCTGATGGAGCAAACATGCAGTTGACTTTCCCGACTATCATTCCCGCCGGACTTTCCTATATGCGAATCCCGAAATCAAAACGTGCCACCATGCGTATCCTGCTGGAAACCGTCGAACGCGGATCGCGTTACTGGATCGGCGGCATGATCCCTGCAGCGAAAGCGGAGCAGTTTGCGCACAAGATGGCGCAGCGCTATCACACTGATGCCAGTCAGGCGACGCGCGCACGACGCAAGAGCAGGGGAGAGGCCAACACCACCCTGTTCCTATATCCCGAGACCGCAACCACCTTGCGCTACTGGCTGCTCGCCACGCAGGGCAAGGGCGAGGTGCACGAACAAGAGAAGTTACTGGATACATGGAAAGCACGCGAAGCGCTGACCTGGGGTGAGCAATATCGTCTGGATCATACGCAGCGTCCAAAACAACGTGGAGGAGGGCGGCGCTGGACCTGGAGCGTGCAGGAAGAGCGCTACGCTGAGCTTGAGGCTTCCATGCGCAGGTATGCGTCGGGACATGGCAGCGGCCATGATCGCAACGACGATCTGGATGCTCTGGTATTGGCGTTACAGCGTATGCCCGGATTCAGTGGCGTCCGTTCGCAGCAGATCGCGCTCTGCAACCTCGGACGGGCGATCTGGATCAAGACTCACAAAGTGGGTGAATATCCTTGGCCGGATTTTCCGTATCTGGATAAGTCATGGCCGTGTTATCACAAGCCTGAACCACTGCGGCTTGATGTGCTTATAAGGATGACGCGGGTTCCGGGTGATTAATTTTTAAATATTCGGGTCAAAACCACCGGCTTTAGCCGGTGAAGTTGACTCTCACGGTTTTGATTCATGCGCGGTTAGCCGGGTGCGGTTGGCTTTCTGCGCCCGCTGGGGATGCGTTCGTCCGTGCTGGCTGAATGAGCCTGCTGGGTGTCAATCCGGCGTGTTCAGTTCGTCGAGTAGAGTGCGCAGTAGGGGAAACCATTAGTCCGGCGTGGATGCGCCGACGCGGCAGCTTCACATGGCCTGTAGTGAAGGCCTGCCAATGACTGCTTGCTCAAACCCTGGATCGGCGGATGGCGGCAAACCGGCCAGATCAAGGGATGTGAGAGGAAGTTGAAAAGTCTCTGGTGTCAACGCCGATTTAAAACTGATACACCCCCATTACATTTGCATGCCACTTATGCGACTGGAGCGGTCTTCTGCTTACTTTTTACCATTCCCGCCATGCGCTATTTTTGAGGCGGTAGATCTCGCCGGCAATCGGCACGATGCGTGCGTGGCATGGAAAGAGAGTAGGTTAGGATTGTTACGAGTTCGCGAATGCAGACTGAAACCAGCACAATCGAGCCGAATCCGGTGAGGCTGTAACTACAAAAATTGCGGCAGGGCAAATATTTAGGCCGACTGCTGCTTTCTCTGTAACCCTTCCGGTATGTCTGGCGGCTGAATGCAGATTGCGTGTGGCATTGCCGCGTCTTGCCATTCAATGCTTGGCGGGAGCGAGTTTGAAGCGGCCTCAAGAGAATTAACGGTCATTGCTGCGCTCTGCTGTACCTGTGGTCAAGAAGCTTTATGCGGAGTACCTGGCTGACCGCATTTCCGAGCAGGCTTCTATGAATCGCTCTGGATAAGGGCGGGTCATCGCTTGAACCTTGCTTACGTCAGTGAGGTTCGTATCCATCCAGTTGCCCCCTGCCGGAACCATCAAGACGACGGCATCTGAAAAGCCCTGAGCTGCTGATCGTCATCCACGGCACAGTGGTGCATGGCGCCTCAGAATGTATCGCTCTCGCCCCCAAGTGCTTGCTGCTGATAAGGTTTCGCATGCGTGGCCTGTGCCGAATAAGCACTGCGTAACAGATGCCGCCCGTGACTAGCTAGGCTCGGTTGGGTAGATCTTATGCTCGCGATCCCACCACACGAAGTGAAAGTGATCCTGCACAATGAAGCCCCAAGCACGTCGTTTCTGGCCTCCCAACCGGAACCTGAAGACAGAGTCGTACTCTTCGAGATTGAGTTGTCGCCACCTGTCTTGAGCTTCGTCTATCAGGTCTCCAACTTCATGGCCGTGGTGCATTTTATGTCCAGTATCGGAGGAGAACTGGTCGACTTCCTGCCACGTAATTCGCTCGAACTGTTCGAACGCAGGATATATGATCGTGTCCCAGTCCTCTTGGCTCCACTTGCGAAGCTCGCCCCAAGACCAGCCATCTTGCTGATCTGCTTTCGTGATGCACCAAGCGACACGAGAACCAAAGCGGCTTCCATCCACAATGGTTTTGGGAGTTTGGGCCGCTTTTTCCGCTTCACGCACTAGATGCGGCGCCACGCGCGGAGCACTGTCCAGTGAAGGAGTGACAATCTGTCTGGGATGTTGGTCGATCGTGACCTTGGCAAGAAGAGCAGCCTTGCCGGCCTCAAACTTTTCCTGCGCAAGAGCTTTCCTTGCCTCTCGCGCATCACTCTTCTTGCCCACGGAACGATGTCTTAGAGCGAGGAATAGTATTCGAAGATTGCGGCTTGAGGGATGACTGCATCCGAAGATGCTCCCGGCGGAAGGCCGGCGCGGGCGTCAAGCCAAGGGTTCTCTTGGTGAGTAAGGTTGCTCAGCCATTGAGCAGTTTGGTCGCCATAGAAGCCCAACACTTTGTCGATGTTGTCCCGCTCGGTGCCAGTCAGTCGAGCGCTATCAGCATCTGAAAAAAGGTAAGCGTCGACCTTAAACATGCCACGGTGGCAAGCATACAGCGTCGGAAGAACAGGTCCGTTAGCCCAAGCTTCGAAGTCGTCCTCGAACAGAGGCTGTTCTTCCCAGACCATGTTCCATGCCTGCGAGTAGTACATGAGCTTCTGGAGCTTCATGGCGGACACTTCGCCCGTGCGCTCGGCGATGTACTTTGCGACGTCAAAGATTGTTGCCATGGCGTTCTCCTAGCGTGCTTTGCGGGGACAAGCGAATAACCTGCTTGCCAAAATCTTATTTTTAAGTATAGCTCACATTGTTGTGATGTGTCAGTAAGCCGCCTTCAGCGGCAAATCGGCTCAGGACTGGGACGTCATAGAGGCCGCTCGTACTGAGATGTCGGAAGCGTTAAATGACTTGCTTAGTCGTTTACGAGAAAGCTACATCGAGGTCAGTTTGCACAAGACAAACTCGAAGGCTTGGAGGGTTTACATCGAGAACCAGCGGGCCATACAGAGGAGTTTTTCTGATGGGCCCGAGTCGGTAAACGCTACAAAGAAAAAAACGCAAAATTGAATAAAAAAACCAAGAAGAAGTAGGATGTGCTTTCTCAGCCTTAACGGTCATTGGTCGCGCTGCGCAAAATCAGTCGCTGGAATGGTCGCGTGCTTTCCTGATTCCGTCCATGTCGGCTAACTGGCGCATGGCTGACGCATAAGGCGAAAAGCCCCAACGGCGGAAATGGCCGAACTCCAGACCGTCCAGGTGATCGCGGCGACCTTCCTGTCCTCGGCCTATCATTCACAGGCTTGTCCCCTCAACGAATGGCATGCGACGTCGCGTAATCGACGTCGCTCGGCTGCAATTTCTATTTGCGGGGAAGCTTGAGTTCAGTATTCCTCCAGCGTTTCTCAATGGCGCCAGAAGCTGCCGCTTTGAGAAGCTTCTGGAAGCTCGGACACTCGGCATGGCTGGGTGCGGGGCAGGCTGCCGCATGTCGCAGCCCATGGCTCATTGCTCTCAGCCGCTTGATCAGCGCATCTATCTCGTCTGCCTTGGCTGCCAGCACCTGCCTGTCGATGCTCGGTTGCCCATTGGGCAAGAACATGGAACGAATTTCGTCCAGAGAGAGTCCGGCAGCTTGCCCAAGTGAAATCAAAGCCAATTGATCCAGCACCCCTTGTGTGAACCGGCGCCGTCCCCCTTGTCGACCGACTGACGCTATGAGTCCCTTTTTCTCGTAGAAACGCAGCGTTGAAGCAGGCACCCCCGTGTGCTTAGCGACTTCGGCTATATCCATCCAATAACCCCTTGACTTGAAGTTGACTTCAACTTGTACAGTGTACTCAACAAGTTCATTAGTCAACAGGAAAGGAGCACTTATGACACTACTACAAGACATCGCTAACGTCGCTCTCATCGGGATCGGAGCTACCGTGGTCATGGACTTCTGGCTGACGTTCCTCAAGAGAATGGGTGTCCAAACGCTCAATTTCGAGCAATTTCGAGTTTATCGGACGATGGGTTGGGTACTTATTCCGCGGCAGATTCGCCCACGCATCCATCGGGAAGGCGCAGCCGATTCCTGGTGAACTGATGCTGGGCTGGTTCACCCACTATGCAATCGGTATTGCCTTCGCTGGCTTGCTCGTGGGTCTCTGCGGCATCGGCTGGGCGAGCAACCCATCCTTGTTGCCGGCGGTGTTGGTAGGCATGAGCACTGTCGTGGCCCCTCTCTTCGTGATGCAACCGGCCATGGGTTCAGGCTTTGCCGCGTCCAAAACACCGACACCACTGAAGAACTGCGTCCGAAGCGTGGTCAATCACACCGTCTTTGGTCTTGGCCTCTACTTATCAGCCGTCTTCATCGAATGGATTTCGCGATGAAGGTTACGTCTTCCTGAAAGAAATCCCAATATTGCCTGGAGTAAGAGAAATGAAAAAACTTGCCATCATCTACCACAGCGCTCACGGGCACACGGAGCACATTGCCACCCATGTCTCTGAAGGCGCCAATAGCGTACCAAACACCGAGGTCCATATGCTGAAGGCAGAAGACCTTGCCAAGACGCCCGATGAACTGCTTAAGTTCGACGGCTACATCCTTGGCTCACCGACTTACCTCGGTGGCGTCTCTGGTCCTTTCAAGACGTTCATGGACACTACCGGACGCCTGTGGCGCACCCAGCAACTCAAGGGTAAGCTGGCTGCAGGGTTCACGGTGTCGTCGCTGCCATCCGGCGACAAGCAGTCAACCCTGATGTCGATGTTCGTTTTTTGCATGCAACACGGGATGCTCTGGGTTGGCAACCCTATCCTTCCTGAGCAACACAACGGGGTTCCCTACGAAGAAGCTGCCAATCGACTCGGTTCCTGGTCGGGCCTGATGGCTCAGGCAGGCCACTCCGCGTCGGCGGATTCGTTCGCCGCGGGTGACGTCAAGACGGCCAAGATGTTTGGAAAAATCTTCTCTGAGACTTTGCATCGCGTCTCTGGCCCAGCTTGATCTTTATAGAGAACTCGGAGGTGGGCTACGCGGCATAGATATTGAACACAAATACATGCACTCGTACTTGCCGTGCGTCATCTTCTCTTGATGTCATCAAGAATTCCCATTCACCGTCCTGCCCCTTACTGAGGGACTGCCTGAATTTCTCATGGGCCTGAACGGTCTCCGGGATGCGCCCTATCAATTCGGTGAACTTTGCATTGTTCTTGTTGAAAACAATCAGGGCCGCCTTGCAATCTCGCCAAGTGAGATAGCCCAGCAATTGGTCTATCGCTGCCGAGAACTCTTTGGCACCGCGCCACACTTTGCACTCGGCAACGAACGCTGCTCGATTCTGATCTTCAATGCGGATATCGGTTTTTCCATTACGCCGAAATGCTTCGCCTGTTGCAGCCCCTTGGTAGTGCCCGTTCAGGTGGGCTAGAAGTATGTCTCGCAACTCTTCTTCGTCGTGAACGGCATAGGTTTTTGGTGTCGCTTCGAATGTGCGGCCTTCGTGCCGAATTACCGAAAGGATGTGCCTATAGTCTTCGTCGGTGATTCCCGGTTCCGGTTGATACCCTGCCTTTGGCGGGGGAGGCAGGGGACGAACAAGTTTACGGGCGATCTTTATAGGCTCTACTTGGGGCACACCTTCTTTCTGTTTCAGAGGAATGCCAAGCAAGTCCTGAATGCCCTCATTGCGCTTCAGTCGTTCCCTTCGCGCGGCAATTGTTGAGTTGATGGGGCCTGCCAGACCGGCATTGAATTGCTCGATTTGCCGCCTTTGCGCTTCGACATAGAACCTAATGGATTTGAGTTCTTCATCAAGTCGGGACTTAAATCTCTCAGGAGACTCATCGGCAGGTTGTGAGAGCATTATTTGTAGCGCCCCGACGCCATCACGTCCTAGCCCACGAACGTCCCCATGAGGGAAGATCGATTGCCATTGATTCGGGCGGAGTTTCCACAAGGACTGATCTCCGCTGTATGGAATCGTAACCACCACCTCGATCCCGGCGACGTTAATTGGCCCCCGGTCACCAAATGGGTTTCGATCTCTCCGTCCGCTTACGTCGATCTTGGTTTCACGCTGCTCCATCTCGGCTCGATCTTCATAAAGCGTCAGCGGTTCAACGAGAAGCGCAGAAAGGATATGTTGCGCCAGTTCCTCGATGCTGGTGTTGAGGAATTGATCACGTGGGATGGAGTCGATACGCGATGATATTGAGCTTTGATGAGAACGAAGGGTGGCATCCAGATCACCTTCATAAAACAGCAAATTATCTCTTGGCATTACTGAATACTCCGAATTCGACGTGAGGCCCAACGTGGAGTTGAGGCGCCTGCGCGGCTTTTCGCGCAGGTCGCCTCGAACGTAGTGTTAGCCGGCGGCGGTGGCATAACCATCAAGAGCCTCGATAACCTTTTCGGTTGGCACGACAATGGCAATTCCAGTATTTACGCGCTCTGCGGTAAGGGTTTCCTCCGCATCAGAACTTACGCCGTCGATGCTCGCGCTCGGAACGTCATAATGTCCGTGAATTAGCCCAAGCAGGAAGAAGATTGGCCCCCCGGTCGAGTGCTTCACTGATTTATCTACATAGCGGACTACGCCAAGGTTCAGAAACACAGGTGAGCCGCTAAGACCGCCAATTGAGCGCGCCTCAATGAGATAGGCGTCGACAAGGCCAAAGTCTTTTGTATTCACCTTTTCTTCAGTTAGCGCAGCGAGGTTACCGACGCGAACTATCGGAATATTTCGTTGGGTTCCGTGGTGGTGTCGAAATAGGCCGACAACAAACACCTCATCGCCAAGGCCGACTTCATTTGTTTGAAGAGCTGTCGGCGTCACACACATAGAAAGCGGAATCACAAGATGGTCCCAGCCTGCGGGAACTCCGGTACGGAGTAGAGCGACATCAACGCTTGCATCTGTAGGATGAAAGTGCCAGTCAGCACTTTGACATTTCGCCCAGACTGATTGGCCATCACTTGTGTTAGCACGAACAAAGAATTCAGCGAGGCCCAGTTTGCGAATGCCATCGATTACATGCTTGGCAGTCACCAGGTATACATCTTTAACAATCTCCCCTTCTTGGTCTCGGCCGAGAAAGAAGGCAGACCCGGCGAAACGCATGCTGCCATCCGCCATTCGGTAACCGAGAAACACAACGGACTTTCTGACGTTGTCGGGGACGATCATGACGTACTCCGAGACGGCTAACAGTTAATCAAGAGACCCATGGGTCCGGACATTTATTAATATAGAGACAGCCACCATACGAACCTATCATAATGATTATTAGAGAAATTCTAAACAGTCTGTCCGATTATTACATTATCAAAAAGGAGGTACATGACAGATGTATTATGCTCCTGTTTTTTTACTTAACTATAGGAGCGAACCTTATGGGGTCAACCCACCCCACCCCGCCTGCTGGATCTAGTTTCGATTGTTTGCCGCCGCCGTCACCTGAGCCCACGCACAGAAGACAGCTATTCCTTTCCCTAGTCGTGGGTTTCTAATCGGCTAAATTGAGGGCGGGATGACCGCTACGACCTGCTATACCGGCCGTTAGTGCATTAGGACGCCACCGGCAACTTAGGCCGATTTCCAGACCTCATCCATTTAGGCCAAAGCAGAAGTAAATACCAATAAACAAAATGGTTTTCTATCAACAATCAAACATTCCAAGTTTTAAATGTTGATGGGCGTGTGGATAGATACAAATATCGGGAAGTTATGCAAATCGCTTTGCACCCGCCACGCACAGCGCCACGGCAAGTACTGAGGCGACCATCGCCGTGCTGACCGGCTCGCCCAGCAATAGCGCTGCCAGCCCCAAGCCAAAGAACGGTTGCAGCAGTTGCAGTTGGCTGACGGACGCAACGCCGCCGCTTGCCAAGCCGTGATACCAGAAGAAAAACCCGATCAGCATGCTGAATAGCGAAACGTAGGCCAGGCCCAGCAATGCGGGCCAAGGCGCCTGCTGAAAATTGCCGGGCAGCATCCACAAGCACAGTGGCAACATCAACGGCAGTGACAGCACCAATGCCCAGCAGATAACCTGCCAGCCGCCTAGGCGGCGAGCCAGACGAGCGCCTTCGGCATAGCCCAGACCGCACACAATAATCGCGGCCAGCATCACCAGATCATCGAATAGCGAAATCTGTATGCCTTGCCCCAGTGCAAAACCTGCCACCACCAGACTCCCCGACAACGAAAATAGCCAGAATAGTCGGCGCGGATTTTCGCCACCAAGCATCACACTGAAAATCACCGTCGCCACTGGCAACAGTCCAACAAAGACGGTGGCATGTGCCGCGCTGACGTGACGCAGCGCCAGCGCAAGCAATAGCGGAAAGCCAACTACCACACCTAGCGCCACCACCAGCAAGGCGCGGCTGTCGCTGCGGGCAGGCGGCGGCTGGCGCAACAGCAGCAGGATCAGCGCGGCAAGCACCCCGGCAATCGCCGCCCGCGCCAGCGTGAAAAAGATGGGGTCGAAGGTGGCAACCGCAACCCGTGTGGCCGGCAAGGTGCCGCTAAAGATCAGCACGCCCAGCATTCCGCTGCTCCATCCCTTGAATTCCTTGCCCATGTTGAGACCGCCGTTTCTTGTCATGTGATGCGGCATCATCTCCTGAAGCTTGTGGTATCAACAGAGACAGATGGGTACAATTACAAGATACTGTCCGTGCAATTTATGGGTACACATTATGAAAAGCAAAGCAAAGCCTAAAGACGGCACGCGCGTGAATGCGGTGATGCAGCAGATACATGCACAACTGGCCTCGCGCGTGCTGGTGCCGGGCGAGCGCCTGCCGTCCATCAGGCAGATGGCCGAGCGTCTGGAGGTTGCAAAAAACACCATCGTGGAAGCCTATGACCGGCTGGCTGCAGACGGTATCATCAGTGCGAAGCGAGGATCGGGTTTTTATGTCAGCGGTCACCTGCCTCCCTTGTCGCTGGCCAGTGTAGGGGCGACGAAAGATCGCAGCATTGATCCGCTCTGGGTGATTCGCCAGTCGCTCGAAGCCGATGGCGACATGCTCAAGCCGGGCTGCGGATGGCTCCCCGCTTCATGGCTGCCGGAAGAGGAAATGCGCCGCGCCCTGCGCCGCCTGGCCAAAGAAGCGAATACCGGGTTGCTGGAATACGGGCATCCATATGGGCACCTCGCCTTGCGCGAGTTGCTCAGTCGGCGCCTGGCCGAACGTGGTGTGACGGCTGCGCCACGCCAGATTATCCTGACCGATTCCGGCACTCAGGCCATCGACCTGATCTGCCGTTTTCTGCTGGAGCCGGGCGACACCGTGCTGATAGACGACCCGGGCTACTTCAACTTTCAGGCGCTGCTGCGCGCCCATCGTGTGCAGCTGGTCGCCGTGCCCTATACCGAGCAGGGGCCGGACGTGCAGGCCATGGCTGAATTGCTGGTACTGCACAAACCGCGCCTGTACATCACCAATTCGGTGTTTCACAACCCGACCGGTGCCGTGCTGTCGCCCATCGTCGCGCACCGCGTGCTCAAGCTGGCCGAGGATCACGACTTGTTGATTATCGAGGACGATATCTATGCCGAATTTGCGCACAACACCTCGCCACTACTGGCTTCGTTTGATGGATTGAACCGGGTCATTCACATCGGCAGTTTTTCAAAGGCGCTTACGGCCGCTGCGCGCTGCGGCTACCTCGCGGTGCGTGAAGAATGGGCGGAGAAAATCGTCGATCTGAAACTGGCTACCACGCTAAGCAGCAGCGGTTTGGGGGCTGAGCTGGTTTACTCCGTATTGCGCGATGGCGGTTACCGTCACCACATCGATGCCGTGCGCAGCAAATTGGCGGATGCCATGGGGCGCACACTGCACCGTCTGGATAGACTCGGTATCACACCGTGGATAAAACCACAGGGCGGCATGTTCCTGTGGGTGCGCCTGCCAAACGGGCTGGACTCTGCCAGGGTGTCGCAAGCGGCACTACACGAGGGCGTTGTGCTTGCTCCCGGCAACGTATTCAGCTTGGGCCAGACGGCGGCACCATTCCTGCGCATCAACGTTGCACAGTGCCAGGCACCGAGGATTTTTGAAGTGTTGGAACAGGCGATGGAAAAGTCTGTTGAATTTGTGGTGTAGTGATAACAACAGCCACTCGATGAACTGGTCACTCCAATCCTATTCCATGAATTTGCGTCTATAAATGGATGCGAAGCTCTGAATATAGTGGATTCCACTATGTTTATCAGGTGGCATAAATGTCATTATGCTAACAATGGAGGGTCGATTCGAATTTGAAGGCGGGCTCCGGTGTTGCACAGACTGTTCTCTAAACGGAATTTAGGGGTGGAAATCTCAGCACCAGATGATCAGGATTTGGCGAAATTTCATATCGTGCTCTGCTTTGACCATGGCCATCTCCTGGACAGTCACTGCATTTGCTACACCTCCCAGTATTGCCATTCTATTGAGTGATGAGTCCTCGCCCTATCAGGAAGCCATGAATGCTATCCGAGTGGCACTGGATGAAACCCGAGCACTGGTGAGTGTTTATCCACAAGGCGGAAAGAAACTAGATTTCTCCAGAGATCGACAGGATCTGATCATCACAGTTGGCCTACGTGCGACTCAGGATATTGCAGCGCAAAATATTGGTACGCCCACCTTGGCAATGTTGATTCCGCGCCGGGCTTTCGAGAAGTTCGCGCAGCAACGGGACTATCGGCAGCTTTCCGCACTGTATCTTGATCAACCCCTGGCGCGACAGATCGATCTCATTCGGCTGGCGCTGCCCGACCGTAC
>Ga0105091_10000480_pt1 | contig 16795 bp, 18 predicted proteins | sample PPLLak1March2015_FD_87022 | JGI IMG/M metagenome (GOLD analysis project Ga0105091, IMG submission 87022) | Freshwater sediment microbial communities from Prairie Pothole Lake near Jamestown, North Dakota, USA - PPLs Lake P7 Core (1) Depth... | ecosystem: Environmental > Aquatic > Freshwater >... | reverse complement strand
CCTCGCGGCCAGGTCCCGGGCAAGTTCCTGGTTGGGGACTTCGTCCCGACGGTTCTGGAGATGCGCAATTCGGTTGATGACAGACATTCAAACCTCTTCGAACAACCTTTGCGAAGGTTTCCCTACAACGGGATGGCCTTTCAAAACAGCCCTCGCAAGGGTAATTAATTAGAGCAACTGCGCGGTGCAATAGGCCACCAACAATACCAGCGCCAACAGCAAGAGAAGGAAGCCTAAGGTGCGCAGAAGCCCGGCGGCCAGCACTTTGCGTCCGTGCTTTCGATGCAGTTCGGTTCCGCTGGCGAGCTCGGCCTGGTTCTCAGATTCAAAGCCCTGTTTGCGGTACCACCAGGCGCGCCGGCAGTACAAGTAATTTCCGATATCGGAAGAGCGGATGACTCGCATACGCGAAGTATAGCACATTTATTCTAAACACCAAGACCTGACAGGTTTTTTGCGAGACACTGCGTGATAAAGTGGTTGAGTAAAACCTGTCAGGTCTCATACCTAAAACTTCCCACCCTCCCTGGGAAATATTTCCTTGTGAAGAAAAAGTAGAGCGAGGATAATGAAAATGTAACACGATATGGAGGCGAGGCTATGTTTGATGAATTGAGGGTCAAATTCTGGGGAGTACGCGGTAGCCACCCGACGCCCGGCGCGGGGACGGTCAAATATGGAGGCAATACCGCCTGTGTGGAAATCGCTGCGGGAGACAAAACGCTTGTCCTGGACGCCGGGACTGGCATCATCCCCCTAGGTCGTGATCTGGTCCGGAGCGCTATCGCCCAAAAGCGACCGCTGGAGGTGACCCTGCTGATCAGCCACCTGCACCACGACCATACACAGGGATTCCCGTTTTTTGCGCCGGCCTACATACCGAACGCGAAAATGAATATCTTCGGGCCGGGGGTCTCGCCTGAGACATTGGAGAAAGTGCTGGAAAATAACCAGTCGCCGAGCACATTCCCGGTGGGGCTGCGCGAGATGGCCTCTTCCAAGGATATCCGCTCACTACGCGAGACCCAGGTTATCGTTTGGGATGAGTCCGGAGTCCGTATAACGGAGGCAGGCACGAAGCTCGATGATGAAGCGCTGGTCGTCCGCATCCACCGTTCGTATGCACATCCGGGTGGCGTCTACGCCTATCGCGTCACATGGCGGGGTTGGTCCATCGTCTATGCCACGGATACCGAGGGCTATGTCGGCACGGACGGTAAGCTGGTCCGCTTTGCGCGCGGAGCGGATGTGCTGATCCATGACGCGCAGTATACGGAGGCGCATTACCGCGGGAAGATGGCAGGGTTTCCGTCCACGCAGGGCTACGGGCACTCGACCGTGACGATGGCCTGCGAGGTGGCCGCCGCAGCGGAGGTAGGCAAGTTGATTCTGTTCCACCATGACCCGGCGTATGATGACAGTATGATAGATGGAATCGAACGCGAGGCGCGGGCACAGTTTGAGAATACGCTGGCGGCTTATGAGGGATTAACCCTCATCCCGCCGGGCGGGACTTCCCCAACCTTTCCCCCGAAGGGGGAGGGGCTAGAGGAGGCCCAGAGCAATGGGGTGAGGGATGAATGGAGGGTAAAATATGTTCAAGATGGTTGATTTGAAAAAGGACGATACCCGCAACCTGTTGGCTGACATCCAGTTGTTCGAAGGGCTGACCTCCGCCCAACTGGAGTGGGTCGCGCAACGCGCGCACCGCCGGGTTTTCCCGGCCGGGACAAATGTGATGACGGTCGAGCAACCCGGCGAAGCGGTCTACATCATCCTGCACGGGACTGTCAAAATCCACGTGGAACAGGGCGACGGGCGAGACGTGATCCTGTCCATCCTGGGAGCGGGAGACCTGCTGGGCGAGATGAGCCTGATCGACAGCGTGGGCCGCTCGGCCAGCGCCGTAACACTGGAGAGTTCGCTCATGCTGTGGATGGATAAGCAGAGCTTCAATTACTTATTGGATGAGTTCCCGCCCGTGGCGCGCAACCTGGTGCGCATCCTGTCGGCGCGCGTGCGCCTTTCGGACCAGCTCATCCAGGCGCTGGCCACGCTGGATGTATACGGCCGGGTGGCGCGCCAGCTGCTGGCCTTTGCCGAGCGTTACGGCCGCCCAACCACGGACGGTGAAATACGCATCCCCATCGCGCTGACGCAGGGTGACATCGCCGACCTGGTGGGCGCCTCGCGCAAGCGCGTCAACCAGGTGATGGTAGCGTTCAAGTCACAGGGACTGATCGGATCGGACGTAGAGGGTCACATAATTCTTTGCGATAGTGAGGGGTTGGCGAGGTATTGTAGGTAAGGAACCAGTACGAAGTAATCAGTGATCAGTAAAACATGATGCGGTAGGAAGGGCCGCAGTACGGTTTACGCTTTATAATCGTGCGCATGTCCGAGTTCCGTTTTTTTCACCCTATCGAAGTCCGCTACGGTGACCTGGACCCGCAGGGACACCTGAACAACGCCAAGTACCTGACTTATTTCGAGACAGCGCGCATCAATTACTTTGTCCACCTGGGGCTTTTCACGCCGGGACATTCCTTTATGGAGATCGGCGTCATTATGGCTGATGCGCGCGTCACCTTCCATGCGCCCGTACAATACGGCACGCCTGTCAAGGTCGGGGTGTGCACCAGTAAACTTGGCAATAAGTCCATGACCGTGGAACAGAACATTGTCCATGCTGAAACAGGCGAGGTGCTGGCTTCCGGGCAGGTGATCCTGGTCGCGTTTGACTATCATACGAATAAAAGCCAGCCTATCCCGGATGTGATGCGGGAGAAGATTGCTACGTTCGAGGGCATTGAAGTCCAATAAGTCTAATATGTTAGATATTTAAACAAGGAGATGGTATGCCATTACCGACCATCGATCCCAAATATTTGACGAAATTTCTGGTTGACCTGCTCGACATCCCTTCGCCGACCGGTTTCACCGAAGATGCCATTGCTTTCGTCGAGAAAGAACTGTCTGCCTATCCCCAGCTCAAGCTGAGCCGCACGCGTAAAGGCGCGCTGGTTGCGGTTTGGGAAGGCTCCTCCAGCGATTCCCCTCGCGCCCTGACCGCTCACGTGGACACGCTGGGCGCGATGGTCAAGGAGATCAAAACGATTGAGGGAACGGCCAGAAGCAAAGGCCGCCTGTCCATCACGCGGATCGGCGGGTTGTTGCTGCCGGCTGTCGAGGCCGAGGGCTGCTGGGTGCATACCACCAAGGGTGAGAAAATCCGCGGCTCGCTGCTGGTCAACACCGCCTCGGCGCACGTGCACGGAGGGAAAGCTCTCGAGACCAAACGCGATGAGGACGGCATGGAAATCCGTCTGGATGCGCGCGTAAACAACATACAAGATGTGTTGGACCTGGGGATTCGGGTCGGTGACTTCGTTTCCTTCGACCCACGCGTCGAGGTGACGAATGGTTTTGTCCGCTCGCGCTTCCTGGACGACAAGGCCTGTGTCGCCACTATGGTAGCCGCGATCAAGTCCCTGGCGGACTCCGGGGTAACCCCGGCGCAGACCACTTATTTCCACATCAGCAACTACGAGGAAGTGGGACACGGCGCTGCGGCGGGCATCCCTGCGGAGGTAGCCGAACTGGTGACCGTAGACATGGCCGCCGTCGGTCTCGGCCAGGAATCGGACGAGTTCCACGCCACCCTGTGCGTCAAAGACAGCGGCGGACCCTACCACCATGGCCTGTCGAACAAGCTACGGAAGCTGGCCGACGAGCACGAAATCCCTTATAAAGTAGACATCTATCCCTACTACGGCTCGGACGGCGAGGCTTTCTGGCGCGCGGGCGGGGATGTGGCCGTGGCGTTGATCGGCCCCGGTGTGGATGCCTCGCACAACTACGAGCGTACCCATACCGAGGCGCTGGTCGCGACCACGAACTGGATTCTGGCATATTTGTTGAGTTAGCTCACCACAAAGACACAAAGCCACGAGGCCACTAATTCTTTAAATTTTGTGTCTTTGTGTCCTGGTGTCTTCGTGGTAACCCAAAGGAGGAGAGATGAAATTTGACGCTGCATTAGCCCCCATGCACCTGACAGACGTCCCGGCGGTGGCCGAAGCTGCCGAAAAGCTGGGCTTCGAGGCTCTGTGGACCTCGGAGACCCAGCACAACCCGTTCCTGCCCTGTGCCTTGATCGCCGAGCACTCGCGAAAAATGGAGTTCGGCACGGCCATTGCCGTGTCGTTTGCGCGCTCGCCCGCGGACCTGGCCTACACGGCCTGGGACCTGGCGGCGCAGTCGGGGGGCAGGTTCATCCTGGGGCTCGGCACGCAGGTCAAGGGTCACATCGAGAAGCGCTTTGGGCTGCCCTGGCCCAAGTCGCCGGTCAATAAGCTGCGCGAGCAAATCCAGGTCATCCGCGCCTTCTGGGACTGCTGGCAAAACGACACCAAACTGCGTTTTGACGGTGAGTACTACAAGATTAAGTTAATGTCTCCATTCTTTAATCCTGGGCCGCTGACCCTCACCCCCAGCCCCTCTTCCTCAGGGAGAGGGGAGCCTCTTATCCCCATCTACATCGCCGGGGTCAACACGGGACTGGCGCGGCTGGCCGGCGAGTTGTGTGACGGGTTCCATGTACATCCCCTGAACAGTCCCAAATACCTGAGCGAGGTGATTCTCCCGGCGATCGAAGAAGGAGCGGCGAAGGCTGAGAGGAAGCGCGCGGACGTATCGGTCTCAGCAACGGCTTTTGTGGCCACCACACCTGAGGAGGAGAATTTTGCACGCGCGCAGATCTCCTTTTATGCCTCCACGCCGTCATACCGGCCGGTGTTCGCCCTGCACGGCTGGGAGGACGTGGCCGAGAAGCTCTCAGCGCACGCCGCCAGGGGCGAGTGGGGCGAGATGTTCGGTCTGGTCACGGATGAGATTTTGGATACCTTCTGCCTGGTGACCGACGCGGAGTCGCTGCCGGCCAAACTGCAAGAGCGCTATGAAGGCCTCGCCGACCGGCTGACGCTATATACGCCCTTCACGCCGGGCGAAAAGGATGAGTTCTGGAAGAGGCTGGTAGGGGCGTTTTAACTGCGAAGAGCGCAAAGAACGCGAAGAAACAGGTACGCAAACAAGGAGCATCGCTCCTTGTTTTTTATCTCAATTTGAGATAAAATGTCTTTGTGCACATCATCTCGCGCAAAGCGTTAATCCAGTTTTGGGAAAAATACCCTGACAGCCAGTCTTCTCTTATTCGCTGGTTCAAGGTTGTGCAAAAAACTGACTTTCATACATTTGCCGAGTTACGCACAGTTTTTCCTTCCGCTGATAAGGTAGACAAATGGATTGTGTTTAACATCAGCGGAAATAAATATCGCTTGATTGCATCGGTTCACTTTAATCGTAATAAGGTCTACATCCGTCAAATCTTGACCCATGCGGAATATGACCGAGGAGATTGGAAGAAATGACTGTTTTTACAAACCAAATCAAAATACACTGGGAGAGCATCAGCCCACTACTCACCATCCGGGATGAACACGATTATGATGTGGCGGTAGAGCGGATGAATGAATTGTTGGACGAAATTGGTACCGATGAAAGCCATCCGTTATATAGTCTGCTGGACACGCTTGGAACGCTGATCCAGGCTTATGAAGAAGAACATCATTCCATCCCGGAAGCCAAAGGGGCAGACGTTTTGCGCTTTCTCATGAATGAGCACGGACTGACTCAATCCGACTTGCCCGAGGTTGGGTCGCAGGGCGTGGTCTCGGAGATTTTGAATGGCAAGCGCGAACTGAACGTCCGCCAGATACGTGCTCTAGCAGAACGATTCAAGGTCTCCGTGTCTGCATTTGTTTAGCCCTTTTCCCTGAGCGAAAAGACGATTACTGGAGAAGGATGGTGGAGGCATTGTAGATTGATTCACCACTAAGGGATGAGGGTTACAGTTTTGTAAACATTTTTCTAAAATAATAAGATGTCACTCGAAGAAGGTGGTAACTTGAGCGACATTCTGTTATTTATGGGTAATCTCAAACCAGAGCATCTAAAGGAATATAAAATGAGAATCGTGATAAGAAGCAAAATAATTAACCTTGATGCCGACAATGAGGAATTCAAACGGCCATATGGCGATATTTGGAAACTCTATTTTGAGAGAACCGGAAGAATTCTTGGTTGTCAAAGTAAGAATCACACACAATGCAAAGGTGAGTTTTGGATTTGTGAACGCTGTGGAAAAAGAATTTGCTGGAAAGAAGGTTCAGAAAACTTACCAGGCCTATGCAATGATTGCTGGGTTGATGTGAGAGAATTTAGTCAATATTGGGAAAATGCCGACTGAGGTGGAATTATGAAACAATATGAAGCAGTTATAGAAGCGATGAAACAAAACGGTGATTATGCAACTCTCGGACAGTTATACCAAACTGCGCCAAATATACCCGGCTCCGAATGGAAAACAAAAACACCGTTTGCCAGTATTCGCAGGATTGTTCAAGAGCATGAAGAGTTTTTCAAAATCCGGCCCGGTCTTTGGGCGCTGACCGCTGAAAAAGAGAAAGTAATGCGCCTTTTCTCAGAAGAGCAGGCTCCTGAGATTGAAAAAGAATATACACATGCATTTTTTCAAGGTTTAGTCGTAGAGATTGGAAATTTGAAAGGTTTTCAAACTTTCGTCCCTGCCCAGGACAAAAATAAGCCATTTTCACAGAAAAAATTGGGAGAAGTAGCGAATCTTGCCGAGTTTTACAAATTTACATACGAGGAAGTCTTAAAGCAGGCTTTGACCATAGATGTTACATGGTTCAACGAGCGACGCTACCCTGCCTCATTTTTTGAAATTGAACATTCGACAGACATTCATCGGTCTTTGTTAAAGTTTATGGAGTTCCAAGACTTTCGAGTAGTGTTTCATATTGTGGCAGACAATCGAAGGAAAGCAGAATTTGACAGCAAGTTAGCTCTTACAGCTTTTGCTCCCATCAAACAACTTGTAAAATTCTGGGATTATGATGCAGTTTCCACTCTTCACAGCAAAATATCAGAAACCGTACTTGCAGAACAAGCCCTAAAGTAAAAGAATAAAAATATGCAAAGATATGTTGTAAGTCAATTTGACAGTAGCACTTTTGTAGTGATCGATGAGCAAGAGCAGCGCGAGATTTGTGTTTGTAGCAACTATGATCAATATGAAGATGCTGAGAACAGAGCACAAAAGATAGCAACATTGCTAAATGAAAACGGTGCTTATGTGGTGAATCCATGAACTTCAACGATTACCAAACTAAATCCCGCAAAACCGCCGGCTACCCTGCCATCGGGCACCCATTCATCTACCCGACCCTCGGGTTGGTCAACGAGATCGGAAAGTGTGATATAATTCAGAAAGTATGACTTTCCGTAAAGTATGACTTTTGGAGGCAGCTATGACTGAATCTGTAAGAGTACAGGCCAAGGGGCAGGTCACCATTCCAACCAAAATCCGCAGGAAGCTAAACCTAAAGAAAGGGGATTGGGTTTCTTTTGTTGAAACCAAAGATGGTGTTCTGATCAAACCGGCAGAAGTTCTCCTGACTGAGGCTCTGGATGAAATTGGTAGAGCCTTGAAAGAAGAAGGTATCACACTGGAAGAATGGATCGAGCGCGGGCGAGAAATTCGAGGTAAACTACTCGAAGAAATGTACGGTTTGAAGGACGAATGAAACCGCGCCTTTTCATCGATTCCAGCGTTCTGTTCAGCGCCGCCAATTCCAAACGAGGTCATTCACATGACCTCGTTATCATGAGCGCCAGGGGAGAAATTGTTCTGCTATTGAGCGACTATGTTCTTGAGGAAACACGTCGTAATCTAGCTCTCCTGAGAAAGCCAAAAATTGATGAATTAGAGGAAATCATTAAGAATGCTGCGATTGAAATTGTCGTAATTGACAAGGCTGCCATTTTACGCGCAGCAGAAAAGGTGGTTCTAAAAGACGCGCCTGTTATTGCTGCCGCGAAAAAAGCCAAACCAACAATGTTGGTATCCCTCGACAAAAAGCATATTCTTAATCACCCTGAGTTGGAATCATATATCAACGCCCCCATTTTGACACCTGCTGAAGCGTTCCAAAAAATCAAGGCAAGGCAATGAAATGAACTTCAACGACTACCAAATCAAATCCAGCAAAACCGCCGCCTACCTTGCCATCGGGCACCTATGATGCTCCCGGCGGCGGGGACGCCGCCGATTTCAAATGACCTTTGATTCCTTGCACATTCCCGATCATCTTTATTTCGTTACCGCAACTATTTGCGGCTGGCAGCCACTTTTCTCCGAAAAAGAGTTAGCTGGAATTGTTCTAAATTCACTCGTCTGGCTACGCCAGGAAAAACGCATGTCGCATTATGCATTCGTCCTCATGCCCACCCATCTCCATACAATCGTTTTACCATTAGACCGGCCAATTGGCGAACTACTGCAAAACTTTGGTTCATTCACTGCTCACAAGATCCTGCACAAGTTAAGGGAGGACAACAGGAAAGATTGGCTTGAATTTTTCCGTGCGCAGCGACGCGACAGTCACCAGGAACATAGAATTTGGCAGGATATCCAGGCAAAGAATATCTATACTGAAAAATTTCTTGCCCAGAAGATGGAATATATTCATCAAAATCCAGTCACAGAGGAATGGAATCTGGTTCAAGATCGTGCAGATTATGAATACTCAAGCGCATGTTTCTATGATAAAAATCAGCGACCGATTATTGATATAGATGATATTCGAGAGTTGCTCTAGTTCGCAGCCGCCGAGGACGGCGGCTAGAGCACAGGAGAAGCATGAACTTCAACGATTACCAAACCAACTCCCGCAAAACCGCCGGCTATCCCGCCATCGGGCATCCGGTTATCTACCCTACCCTTGGCCTGGTCAACGAGGCTGGAGAGGTGGCCGGCAAGATCAAGAAAGTCTTCCGCGACAAAGATGGCGAAATCAGCGAAGAGACCAGGTCCGCGCTCAAGGCCGAGTTGGGTGACGTTTTATGGTATATTGCGCAAATCTGCACCGAACTGGACTTGTCCCTGGACGAGGTGGCCGATTACAACCTTGAAAAGCTGTATTCGCGTCTTGGACGTGGTAAGATTCGGGGGGATGGGGATGACAGGTAATTAACCGCTCATTGTCCCGATGTTCCCGTTCGGGCCGGGGAGACTGGGGGCGAGACGGCCTTCGGGTGAGCACGCAACACTTGCACCTTACGCTAGTGCAGGTGAGCATACCCGCAAGGGTAGTACTGCGGTAGATTTATTACAACTTCATCATCGTAAGAAAATTCTAACCTTTTTCCTACCTTGATTCCCCTTGCTTTTTGGTACAATGAAACCTGACAGTTCCTGTCTGATTGATTAGGAGTATACACAAAATGGCTGGTATGGAACGCTTTACACAGCGAGCACGGCGAGTACTCAGTTTAGCCCATCAAGAGGCCGAACGCTCTCGCCAGAATAAAATTGGCACTGAACACCTTTTACTTGGTTTAATGGAAGAGGAAGGTGGCGTCGCTGGGCGCGTCCTGCGCGAACTGGGCATGGACTCAGACCGCATGCTCGAAATGGTCGAGCGGGTTGCAGGCTCGGGGTGCTATGTGGGGGGGAAGATCGAACTGGCGCCCGAAACGCAGCAAGTGCTTGAGCAGGCCGTCGAAGAGGCTCGTCGACTCGGTCACCACTATATTGGTACCGAACACATCCTGCTAGGATTGGTGGGTGGAGAAGGCACCGCCATGGACGTGCTGCGCAAGCTGGGCGTTACCCCTGACCAGATCCGCCGCCAGACGCGCCGCGTGCTAAACGAAACAACTTCATCCCCTACCCCCTCCGCGTCCGGCAGGCGCGACACCAGCAAACCGCAGCAGCCCGGGCAGAAGTCCCCGCTGGTGGACCAACTGGCCACCGACCTGACCGCCATGGCGGAAGAAAAGAAACTTGACCCTGTGATCGGTCGGCAGACCGAGATCGAGCGTGTTATCCAGGTCCTGGCAAGACGGACCAAGAACAACCCCGCGCTGATCGGCGAACCCGGCGTCGGCAAGACCGCCATCGTCGAGGGACTCGCCCAGCGCATCGTCGAGGGCGATGTGCCTGCTCCCCTTATGAACAAACGCGTCCTTCAACTGGACGTTGGTTCCCTCGTGGCCGGAACAATGTACCGGGGACAGTTCGAAGAGCGCCTCAAACGCGTTATCGACGAGCTTAAGCAATCCGGCTCGGTGCTTTTCATCGACGAAGTCCACATGCTGGTGGGCGCCGGCGCAGCCGGTTCGTCCGTGGATGCGGCCAATATCCTCAAGCCGGCGCTCTCGCGCGGCGAATTGCAAGTGATTGGCGCCACCACACTGGACGAATATCGCAAGCACATCGAATCCGATGCGGCCCTGGAACGCCGCTTCCAGTCCGTGCTGGTGGAAGAGCCCTCGGAGGATGAGACCATCGAAATCCTGCGCGGCATCCGCAGCGCCTACGAAGAGCATCACCACCTGGTGATCTCGGATGAGGCCCTCGAAGCGGCTACCCACCTTTCATCCCGCTATGTGACCGAACGTTTCCTGCCCGATAAGGCCATCGACCTGATCGATGAGTCTTCATCGCGCGTGCGCATGTACAAGAGTCCCGCCGCCAAACAGGCCAAAGACCTGTTCAGCCAACTGCGTGAAGTGCGCCAGAATCGCACCCTGGCGTTAGAAGACGGCAGCATGGAAGATGTCAAAGAGTGGGAAGAGAAAGAACTCGAATTGCAGGATGACCTTGAGCGCCTGCGCACCGGCTGGGACCGGGCCAGCAGCCCTGTAGTCTCAGCGGAAGATATCGCCGAAGTGGTCTCCATGTGGACGGGCGTCCCGCTCATGCAACTGGCCGAAGAAGAAAGCGAACGCCTGCTGAAGATGGAAGAAGAACTGGAACAGTCCATTGTCGGTCAGAATAAAGCGATTGATACCATATCTCGCGCCGTGCGCCGTGCGCGCGCCGGTCTCAAAGACCCGCGCCGCCCGATCGGTTCGTTCATCTTCCTCGGCCCAACCGGTGTCGGCAAGACCGAACTGACAAAGGCGCTGGCCAAGTTCATGTTCGGTAGCGAAGATGCGGCCGTCCAACTCGACATGTCCGAGTTTATGGAACGGCACACAGCCTCCCGTCTGGTCGGAGCGCCTCCCGGATACATTGGTTACGAGGACGCCGGTCAGTTGACGGAAGCGCTGCGCCGCCACCCGTACTCCATTGTCGTCTTTGACGAAGTGGAGAAGGCGCACCCTGAAGTGCATAACATGTTGCTGCAAATCATGGAAGAAGGCCATCTCTCGGATGCTCGCGGTCGCAAAGTAGACTTCCGCAACTCGATCATCGTCATGACCTCCAACATTGGCGCGGACGTGATCAAGAAACAAGGCGCGCTCGGCTTCCAGTTGAAACGCGACGAGGAGAGCGAAGAGCGTCTGTCTTACGAAGAGATGCGCAAGAAGCTGACCGAATCGCTCAAGAAAGTCTTCCGGCCTGAATTCATCAACCGTGTGGACAGCATTGTGGTCTTCCGCGCCTTGAATAAGGAAGATATCCAGAATATTGTCAAACTCGAACTTGATAAGGTTTCAGGACGCTTGCTGGAGCACGCCCTGACCCTAACAGCCTCGGAACAAGCGCTCACCATGCTGGCAGATATGGGCTATGACGCCGAATTTGGCGCCCGTCCGCTGCGCCGCGTTATCCAGCAAAAGGTGGAAGACCCGCTCTCCGACCTCGTGCTGTCAGGCGAGTTCGGCGAAGGCGCCTCTGTCCTGGTAGATGTGAATGAGGAAGGCGAGATTATCCTGACGAACTCGGAAGAGAAAAAGAAAGAAAAAGCAGCCGCGCCTGCGGCGTAAGAGAAATCCAGGCCTGACAGTGTAAAAACCTGTCAGGCCTTTTTTTATTTTTACACCGCATCCGGCAGCTCTTCTTCCATATTCCGCACACGGGGATTCAAGGCGGTCATCACCGTCAAAACGACGATGAACAGTCCCATCAGGAAGATCAAAAGACCCATTCCCCGGCTCGGCCCCACTCCAAAAAATTGACCTAAAGAGGATGCCAGGGAGCCGTTCAAGCTCAAGAGTGGCTTGAAGACCTTATCCGAGAGCGGACCGGCGGTTAGATAGGCCAGCGGGATCATGGAGTGTGCCAGCATGCGGCGGATGGAGAACACGCGTCCCTGGACTTCAGGCGGTACTTTGCGCTGCCAGATGGCCTGGTCCGAGCCGTTGACAAGCGGGAAGGGCAGATAATAGAAAAAGGTTGCCAGCGCAATCAATGGGATGCTTTGGAACAGACCGACTCCCATGATCGCCAAGCCTGCCAGCGTCTTGAAGATCAGGACGCCATAAATGCGTTTCTTAGGACCGCCCCAGGCAGACATCAGCAATGTCCCGACCAGCATACCCAACCCGCCGGTCGAGAGCACGTTCCCCAGAACAGTCGGGGAGCTGAGTTCGAGCAGCATGGGCGGCATGAGCGTATCGGTCATCAGATTAGCGTAATTGCCCAGCCCGAACAGGACCATCAGGCTCAAAAATCCGGCGCGCGCGGAGATGAACTGCCAGCCGACGGCCATATCTTTCCACAAGGAATTCCGTGCGGCTGAATCCTTCTTTGACACGACAGGTCTGGGAATACGCACGGCCAGAACGATGCTGACCGCGAAAAGGAAAGTTGCCAGGTCAGTCCACATGACGCCGACGATGCCAACCTTGTCAAGCAGCCAGCCGGCCAGAATGGGCGAGAGCAAATAACTGGATGTAGCCTCTAGTTGCATTATGCCATTGGCGCGCCCAAGTTGATCCCTGGGCACCAACAGGCTGACCGAAGCCGTATAGGCCGGAACCTGCAGGGCGCGAAAGATCGAGTTAACCCCCATGATTACGTAGATATGCCATATCTCCAGCCAGCCGCTATAGATCAGTAAAACGAGTAGGCCGGTACATACTGCTGCGCCGCTATCGGCGGCGATCATGACCATCCGGCGGTCCCAACGATCGACCAACGCACCTGCTAGCGGCGCAAACAGCAGTGAGGGCAGCACCGTGAACAACAGGATCAGCGAAAACAGCGTGGTCGAACGGGTTTCCTGGTATACCCAGGCGCCGAGAGCAAACCCGGTCAGGGCTGATCCGGTCACGGATACGATCTGTCCAACGGCAACCAATATAAAAGTGGTCATTCCCTGCGGAGTTTTATGATTGTCCAAATGTACATCCGTAGTGAAGCTGAAAAATATGGCGATTACCCACGTCCAGGAGAATTATACAACCGCATGGATGGATGTTTAATACCTTCGAAATCCATCTCTGGTAATGTGTCAAATTAGGGGCGAAGTGTCCCGCCGTTACTACCAGATAACTTTATGACAGGGGAACTTTGAACTCACTGAGCACTCCTATCAAAATCGAGTTCGGTTCTTTGGGAAATTCCGTGGTAGATACCCGGATTTGGGGGTGCGAGCGTGTCCCTTCGGCGCACGCTCGCACCCCCAAATCCGGCCCCCTTTCACACCGCCAAAGCGCGGCGGGGCCTACGGCGGCAAATCCTGGAGAACCCGAGTTCTGCTCCTTGTATTCGGACAAAGTAAGTCTATAATATTATACTTATGACCGGCCTTTGATAGAGCTGATCAAAGCAAAAAACTGTCAAATCCGGCTGTTAGATCCGTTTTAAACCAGGATGAACAACTTGAACTCTGAACAAAACAAACCAATACCAGATGAATTAAAAGACGATCCGGAATGGTACAAAATGTTGACCGAGGGTGAGTCCATCCCTCGCCATATGCAGCGTCTCTTTGGCTTGCTTCCTTCCAGCCCGCGTTGCAAGTTGTGTAACTCACCCTTCAGGGGTTGGGGCGGATTCCTCATGCACCTGATGGGCAGGGATCAGTCCAGATATAATCCCCGCTATTGCCAACAATGCGACCGCTTCGAACACCCGGGCGGCGCGGTCATTGTATTGACCATGCTTTTTGCAGATGTGCGCGGCTCGACAACCCTCGCAGAGCAGATGGGCGCGCATGAATTCAGCAAATTGATGAACCGCTTTTTTACGGTAGCGACCGATGTCCTTGTAAAGACAGATGCGCTGGTTGATCGTTTGCTTGGGGATGAGGCAATCGGCCTGTACATTCCAGGCATGGCGGGACCAGAACACCCACGCCGCGCCATCGAAGCCGCGCAAAACCTGCTCCAACTCACGGGGCATCGGGATACAAAGGGTCCATGGCTCCCGGTAGGGATCGGCGTTCATACGGGAGCAGCTTTCGTGGGCGTAGTGGGAGGCGATCAAGGGAGTCCACAGGATTTCACCGCGCTGGGTGATAATGTCAATATTACTGCGCGGCTGGCCTCCAGTGCTCGAACAGGCGAGATTCTAATCAGTGATGCAGCGTACGCCGCGTCCGGTTTGGACCTCGGCGAGTTGGAACGCCGGCAACTTGAGTTGAAGGGGAAGAGCGAGCCGACAGCCGTGCTCGTAATGCGCGTATCGGCGGACTGACGGATCTGTAATATTTTCTTAATAAGATTTAAGTGCCACATATCGTCTATTGGGTGTAAGGAAATTTTAGAATAGGAGAAAATCTCATGAACAGTAACCTTCAAATCGCAACACTGGCGGGGGGATGCTTCTGGTGTCTCGAAGCCGTTTTTGATGAGGTGAAAGGCGTGCAGTCGGTCGAATCTGGCTATGCTGGCGGGCACGTGGAAAATCCGAGTTACAAGGCCGTTTGCACCGGCATGACCGGCCATGCGGAAGTGGTACGAGTCACGTTCGATCCCGAAATCGTCTCCTACCGGGACCTGCTACATGTCTTCTTCGGGATCCACGATCCTACCACGCTCAATCGCCAGGGTGCGGACGCAGGCACGCAGTACCGCTCGGCCATCTTCTATCACGATGAAGAGCAGAAGAAAATCGCCGAAGAAGTCATCAAAGAATTGGAAGCGCAAAAGATCTGGGATAGGCCCATCGTCACCACGCTGGAAAAAATGGACAAGTTCTATGTGGCTGAAGATTATCACCAGGAATATTTCGCCAACAATCGTTACCAGCCGTATTGCATGGCTGTGGTTGCGCCCAAGGTGTCCAAATTCCGCAAGCACTACATGGAGATGTTGAAGAAGGAACAGCCCGCGTAACCCAACATGAGAAACCCTGAAGCGCAGAGGAGATCTCTGCGCTTTTTTATTTTCCTCTTTTCCTTGACAAATAAAATATATTAGTGTAAACTTATATAAGTGAATACTAATATGAAAACTTTAGACGCGCTAGGTGACCCCACTCGCCGCTTGCTGTTTGAACGTCTCCGGCAAGGTTCCTGCTCTGTAACCGAACTGATGTCGATCGTACCGGTAACCCAGCCAGCAGTTTCGCAACATTTGAAAGTTCTACGGGATGCGAGGTTGGTCAGGGTTGAGAAGCGGGGACGCCAGCGAATTTATCATCTTAACCCAGTCGGATTGGCAGAATTAAGACGCTACACAGAGAGCCTGTGGGAAGATGTCTTGCGCGCTTTTGGGGAAGAAGCAGAAAGGATGGTCAATGCCGCGGAAAATCCACTTGAAAAAACTGGATCGTAAATTGCAAACTTTTAAGGTTTGTAGAATAAATCGGTAATGATAAATAAACATTGACAGGAGAACTATTATGAGTATCTTACAAGCAGTGAAGATTGAACCTGTGCGCAAACAGTTAAAAGTCGCTTTGTCTGCCGAGCAAGCGTTCCGGTTATTCACCGAAGGTATTGACAAATGGTGGCCGCTGGCAACCCATTCGGTCGGCGAAGACCAGGCGGAATCCTGCTATTTTGAAGGATGGGTGGGAGGCCGCATTATGGAGGTTTTGAAGGACGGCAGCCAATCGGAATGGGGAAAAGTCCTGGTTTGGAAACCGTACGAACTGGTAAGTTTTCAATGGTATCCCGGGCGTACTCCGGAAACCGCGCAGGAAGTGACAGTCACGTTCATTGAAATGGAAGGCGGAGGCGCGCTGGTTGAACTGGTGCATACAGGCTGGGAAATGCTCGGCGACCGGGCGCAATCCGGCCGGGCTGGCTACGATGTGGGTTGGGATTACGTCCTGGCAAAATACATCATCCGCGCAACTAACGGATAGAGTCTAAAGAACTTTGTTATACTGTGGAGGCGATTTGGTTGAGTCGCCTCCTTTATTTTTGACGCTATGACAACAAACGGACTGAAACCACCGCCCGAATCTCTTGCAACCGCCACCTTTAGGGTGGGGGAACTACCCGTTTACGGTGATGCAATCCTTTCTCCAATGGACGGCGTGTCCGACTGGCCTTTCCGTTCGCTGTGCCGCCGCTTGGGTTCGGCCATGTCGTATACCGAATTCGTCCGCGCGGAAGATGTGCTGCAGGGACGCAAATCGGTGGACAAGCGGCTGACGTTTGAGGAAGCCGAGCGCCCGGTCGTTTTCCAGATCTACGGCGATGACCCGGACCAGATCGTGGAGGCCGCGCTTCGCATCCGGGACCTGGGGCCTGATGCCATCGACCTGAACATGGGCTGCCCCGCGAAGTCCGTCGCCAACAGGGGCGCGGGTGTGGGCATGATGCGCGCACCACTTAAGATCGCGCGGACCTTCCGCAAGCTGACCGCCGCGCTCGACATCCCAGTCACCGGCAAGATGCGCCTGGGCTGGGACGGTTACCAATCCTATAAACTGGTAGCGCGCATCGTAGAAGAAAACGGCGGGGCGCTGATCGCCATCCACGGGCGGACGAAGGAGCAGGGCTATGGCGGGCTCGCCAACTGG
>Ga0105091_10000479_pt1 | contig 16806 bp, 13 predicted proteins | sample PPLLak1March2015_FD_87022 | JGI IMG/M metagenome (GOLD analysis project Ga0105091, IMG submission 87022) | Freshwater sediment microbial communities from Prairie Pothole Lake near Jamestown, North Dakota, USA - PPLs Lake P7 Core (1) Depth... | ecosystem: Environmental > Aquatic > Freshwater >... | reverse complement strand
GACTGACCGATTGACCGACTGACCGATTGACCGATTGACCGATCGACCGACTGACCAACTGACCGACTGACCGATTGACCGATTGACCGGGCCAACTGACCGTGGACCCTTCGACCAACTTACCACTGGGGCACAATCGAAGGCCTGAAGGGCCGACAACATATTAGCCCAGGGCGGAGCGTTTTTTGCGCAGCCCTGGGTTTCGAACGAGGGGATTGCGAGAGCCCTGTAAGGGCGATACATGGCCTTGCAGTGTGTTACGCCCTTTCAGGGCTCCGACGCCCTCTTTGCTCGAAACCCAGGGCTGCGCAAAAAACGCTCCGCCCTGGGCTATTATGTGGTCGGCCCTTCAGGCCTTCGATTGTGCCCCAGTGGTAAGTTGGTCGAAGGATCCCCGGTCAGTTGGCCCGATCAGTTGGTCAGTCGGTCAGTTGGTCAGTCGGTCAGTCGGTCAGTCGGTCAGTCGGTCAGTTGCTCAGTTGGTCAGTTGCTCAGTTGGTTTAAGAGGTTTGAGCTTCAAGGTGGCTGGGAGGCATAACCCGCGGATTACGCGGATTATGCCGTCCCAGCCACCTTGACCTAAATCCCGCTTGACCGGAATGTTAATGGGCATGATAATTCTCGACTGGGTTAGCCGGGTGAATCCGGGGAGGGCGTGCCGATGGGTGTCATCGTCTGTCCAAGCTGCCAGTGGGAGCAGGTTGGAGGGGAAGAATGCCAACGCTGTGGGATCATATTTGATCGGTACCGCCCGCCTGAAGAGCGGCCCATCTTCCAGCAGGAGGGGGAGGAAGTCGAAGAAGTGGAGGTCGTTCCTCCGAGTCCGCTGCGGCGTGTCCTGCGGATCTTGAGCATCGTCTCTCCCGTCATTACCATCATCTGTATTTTTCTGGTTTTCAGCCTTCCGACTCCGCCGAAGGTCGAGCGGAATCCCGAAGCGACTGCGCGCGCACAGCAGAAGCTGGCCGGCGTGCAGCAGGCGATCCAAAACGGAAGTGATCCTTACGATCTGCACTTCTCGGAAACCGAGCTGAACTCCATCCTCGCGCTTGCGCTCAGGCCTCCGGACCCGGCCGCAATCGCCGCGTTGCCGGCAGACCAACGGGAGGCGGTCCAATCGATTCGCGATCTCCGCATCAAACTCAAGGATGATCGCGCCCACATCTACGTCGCCTTTCGGTTCCACGGCAAGATGTTGACTCTCGCTTTGACCGGAAAGGTCCGAGTGGAGAACCAGCAGCTGCGTCTGGACGCGGACAGCGGCCGCTTCGGCTCTCTCCCGCTCCCCAGCCCGGTGCTGGAACGGGCTATGCGCAAGGTCTTCGATTCACCGGAAAATCGGGAAAAGTTCCGGCTGCCCGACTACATTCAGGACGTTCGCATCGAGGGCGGGAGCATGGTCCTGATCGTCAATCCGCGGAACGGTTCCAAGATGGCGGTACAGCGGTAGAGCCGATTGGCGATTGACGATTGACGAGCGTTGGTCGATCATTAATCAATCGTCAATCATGAAACCTGGGGTTCTTCTCGTCCTTCCTATCCGCGAAGGCCACAATTTCGTCATTTCCCCCGATCTAGGGCTTCTCTACCTGGGGACTGCCTTGCGGAACAACGGTTTCGACGTGACGGTCCTTGACTGCCCTAAGGAGAACTTCACCTTCCGCGACTTCAAACGGTTTCTCGAGGAGAAGAAGTTCGACGTCGTCGGATTCAGATGTTTCAGCCGAGACCACAACTACGTCCACCATCACGCGAAAATCGCCAAACAGGTCAATCCGGACGTGATTACGCTGGTGGGAGGACCGCATCCCTCGGAGCTGGGCGAATTTGTCTTGCAGAGCATGCCCTGCGTGGATTTCGGCTGGGAATCGGAGGCGGAGGAAGGCCTTCCCCAACTTCTCGATTACATCCAGGAGTATCGCACTGCCATCCCGGAAGAACTGCTTGGCGCCATACCCGGGCTGGTCTGGCGGGATCGCACCAACCAGCGGGGCGTGACCAATCCCCCGGCCTTCGGCAAGGATCTTGACAGCTTCGGCCTGCCCGCATGGGAATTGCTCCGGCCGGAGACGTACCCGGCCTTTGTGTGGGACGGACAGTATTACCAGGTGGTTACTACTCGCGGCTGCCCGTATCCCTGTACCTACTGCAATACGCCGGGACTGTCGGGCAGAAAGCTGAGGCACCGAAGCATCGAGAATGTGGTCGAAGAGCTGAGGCTGCTCAAGAGCCGCTATCGGATCAAGAGCTTCAGCATCATGGATGACGAGTTTACCCTTGACCGCAAGTACGCCGGGCGCCTCTGCCAGGCCCTCGTGGACTCGGGCCTCGGCCTGAAGTTCGATTGTCCGGTGGGCGTGCGGCTCGACTCGTTGACCCCCGAGATCGTCCAGGTCATGGAGGCCGCCGGCTGCCAGGCGATGGCAGTGGGGATAGAGTCGGGAAACGATCGAATCCAGGGCCTGATCAAGAAGAAGGTCACCGTCGACACCATTCGGGAAAAGGCGCGGATGGTGGCCGATTCCAGCAAAATCGCCATGGTCGGCTACTTCATGATCGGCTTCGAGGATGAGACGGAAGAAGAAATCTGGGACACCATCAACCTCGCCCTTGATCTTCCCCTCATGCGAGCGAACTTCAACATCGTGATTCCGATTCCCGGCACAGCGATTTTCAAGGACTGCGTCGAGAAAGGGCAGATCCGGCTCGAGACGATCAACTGGGACGAGCTGACCAGCGACCAGGTCGCTTTTCAGCGGAAGCATCTCTCGAACGAGAGGCTATTCGAGCTTCAGAAGCAGGCGTACCTGAGGTTCTATCGCAGGCCCCGGATCGTGTGGGATGTGACCCGCCAGACGTTAAGAAATCGCGCGGTAATCCAAGCCAGCGTCCGAAAACTGCAGATGCTCTTCCGCCGCCGCACCCCGCAGGATTTCACGCCGTTGTATTTGAGGGAAGCGATTGTTTAGGCGCGCTCCTCGTAGTTATCGGCGGGAGTCTTTTTGGAGTGCGGTGGCAACGAGAGGCCGACGCTTTACCAGGACTCGAGGCGACACCGCTTTGGTATGTGCACCCTTGTGCCGAAGCACCCACGAATATCGCATATTCCAAAGCGGTGTCGCCTCGAGTCCTGGTAAAGCGTCGGCCTCTCGTTGCCACCGCACTCCAAAAAGACCGGCGCTGACGCCGAGCCTTCAAGCCCCCCTTGACTTCCCTTCCCCCACGCCTCACTCTATCCCCCTGCATGGCTCAGCGACGGGTGACATTTCTGCCGGATCGGCGCAGCTCTCTGTTTGATGAGGGCGTCTCTCTTCGAGATGCGGCGCTTGAACTGGGAATCGTGATTGAATCCTCCTGTGCGGGAATCGGCACGTGCGGCGAGTGCCGGATCGAAGTGGCGGAGGGAGCGACACCTCCCACCACGACCGAGCTCGACCTGCTCACCCCGGATGAACTGAAACGCGGGATCCGGCTGTCCTGCCAGGCGCAGGTCCAGAGCGACTGCACCTGCACGATCCTTCCCGAATCCCGGGTGGCCGGGGATCAGATCCTCGAACATGGCCTCACTTCGGAATTCCGGCTTGACCCTGACTGCACCAAGTTCCCGCTCGATGTCCCACCGCCCCGGCTCGGCCAGAAGTACTTTGACCTGGAAGCACTCTTGGCGGCAGTCAGCGGGCAGCGGGCAGCGGTCAGCGTGCAGCCGTCCCTGAACCTCATCCGAAGGATTCCCTCGGTCCTGCGTGCCAGCAACCACAAAGTCACGGCCGTCGTCGATCGAGACCGCCTCCTGGCGATCGAACCCGGAGACACGTCCGCGTGCCTCTATGGCCTCGCTCTCGATATCGGGACAACGACTGTCGTAGCCAAACTGATGGACCTGCGGACGGGTGAGGTCCGGGCAGTCAGCTCTGCATTGAACGCGCAAGAGGCGTACGGCGCGGATGTCATCACTCGAACCAAATACCTGATCGAGCACGAGGGGGGGCTGGATCTCCTCCATCGGCTAATCATCGAGCAGATAAACCGGCTGACCGAGGACCTCTGCAATAAGGCCGGCATGCGGTCCTCCGACATTTACACGGCTGTTCTGGTGGGTAATACCATCATGCAGCACCTGGCGGTCGGCGTGGACCCCCGCCATCTCGCGGCCGCCCCGTATACACCGGCTTTCCAGGGGCCGGCGACAATTCAGGCTGCGGAGATCGGGCTGACAATCAACGAAGCCGGCTCCGTCTACTTTTTGCCCAACTTGGCCTGCTTCGTCGGAAGCGACATCACCGCCGTTCTCACGACCCTTCACCTCGAGTCGTCGGATGAACCGCAGCTGGTCATCGATATCGGGACCAACGGCGAGATGGTCCTCGGGTCAAAGCATGGGCTGTACTGCTGCTCCTCGCCTGCCGGCCCCGCCTGGGAAGGCGCCACCATCAGCTGGGGAATGCGAGCCGCCCACGGCGCGATCGAGAGGATAGACCTTGCCGACGGGCAGCTGGCCTTTCGCACGATTGGCAGCCTCGCTCCTCTCGGTATCTGCGGTTCCGGGTTGATGGATTTGCTGGCCCTTCTAGTCAGGGCGGGGATCGTGGACAGCACCGGTCGACTGCTTGGCGCCGATGAAGTCGTTAACGGACCAGGCCTGCGACTGGCCGACCGGATCCTGCCGAATCGGGAACGCGGGCCCAGCTTTCGGGTCGCCGAGGCCTCTGAAGGTAAATGGATCGAATTGACGCAGCGGGACGTGCGCGAGCTCCAGCTGGCCAAGAGCGCGATCGCTTCCGCCATAAACATCCTCTTGAAAGAGAGGGGCTTGACCCCGAGCGATGTGAGCCGCGTGTATATCGCCGGCGCTTTCGGCAATCACATTCGCGGCCAGGATGCGGTTGATATCGGACTCTTGCCGGGAATTCCGGTGGAGCGTATCCATTTCATTGGAAATGCGGCGGTAGCCGGGGCGGAAGCGGTCATCTGTTCAAGACAAGCGCGGCGAAAGGCCGAAGCGCTGGCGGGCATGATAGAATACGTCGAGCTTGCCGGCCGTCAGGACTTTCAAGACGAATTCAGCGCCGCGCTGCTGTTTCCCGAAGCGGCGGTTGAGTGACGCGTTTCTTGCGTTATATCGAAACCCCGCTGACGAGGTCGATGAAAACCATGAGTCTTGGAATATTAGAGCGTCTTAAACGAGGCGACATCCTGGTGGCCGACGGGGCTTTCGGCACTCAGCTGCAGGAAAGAGGCCTCCCCTCCGGTCACTGCCCCGAGGAGTTCAACGTTTCTCATCCGGAAGTCGTGAAGGCGATTTACAGCGACTACTACGCGGCCGGCTCGGATTTCGTCTCGACTGCCTCCTTTGGCGGCAACCGGCCGCGGCTGGCAGCGCACGGAGCCGGAGACCGCGTCAGGGAGTTTTCGCGGCGAGCGGCAGAGCTGGCACGCCAGGCCTGTCCCGAAGGCTGCTTCGTGGCCGGGTCAATCGGACCGACCGGAGAGTTGCTTGAACCTTTCGGGATCTTTTCCGAACGCGAAGCCTACGACGTCTTTGCCGAGCAGGCGGCCGCCCTGGCAGAAGGCGGTGTCGATTTCATCATCGTCGAGACAATGATGGCCGGCCAGGAAGCCCAGATCGCCGTCCGCGCCGCCAAGGACGCGACGAAGTTGCCCGTCGGGGCAACGATGAGTTTCGAGGGCAAGAACGACCAGTTTCGGACCAGCTGGGGCGTTTCGATCGAGGAAGCCGCACAGAGCCTGGCACAGGCGGGCGCCGACATGGTCGGGGCCAATTGCGGCCTGGGTTTTGATCAGATGGTCAGCATCGTCAGGCAGATGAGGCCGGTGACCAGCCTGCCGATCATCGCGCAGGCCAATGCCGGTCTGCCGCAATGGGTCGAGGGACGCACGGTTTACACCGAGACCGCGGAAACGATGGCGCCTAAGATCCAGGCCCTGCTTGAAGCCGGAGTGAACGTGATCGGAGGCTGCTGCGGCACGACTCCCGCGCACATCGCGAAAATCCGGGAGATCGTGGATAGATTTCGGCGGTAGGAACTGACAAAACTGACAGACTGACAAACTGACAGACTGACAGGGATTGACAGACCGACAGACTGCAAGTCAGTGACTCCCAGTAGGACGACTGCATTCCGTTAGTTTGTCAGTTTGTCAGTTTGTCAGTTTGTCAGTTTTTGCTTTACACAAACTCCACTTTCACCCTATTCGGGATGACTCCTGCCTCATAGCCCCGATCGAGAAACAGCTGCACCGCCTTCCGGCCATCGTCACCGTAATCGAGCGTGCGCTCGTTGACGTACATCCCCACAAACCGGTCAGCTTGCTCCTGGTCCAGGCCTCGACCGAACCCCAGGGCATAGCGCAGCGCCTCACCCCGGTGATCGAGAGCGAAACGAATGCTCTGTTCGAGCAGGGTCGAGAGGCTGCGTATCGCGTCGGGGCCGAGATCCCGGCGGATCGCGTTACCGCCCAGCGGCAGCGGCAGCCCCGTCTCCTTCATCCACCATTCTCCAAGGTCAATGACCTTCTTGAGCTCGTGGTTCTGGTAGGTCAGCTGGCCCTCGTGAATGATCAAGCCGGCGTCCACCTGGCCCGCTTCAACAGCCTCCAGTATTTGATCAAACGGCAGCACTCTGTAACGAATTCGCGGTTCAACTATCTTGAGCGCGAGAAACGCGGACGTCCTCTCTCCCGGGATTGCCACGAGCAGGTCCGGCAGTTTCGCCAACGGTACCTCTTCGCGAGCCACAACCATCGGCCCGTAGCCTTCGCCCATGCTCGCACCGCTGTTCAAGAGGGCGTAACGATCCGCGACATAAGCATAGCCGTGGATGCTCAGCGCCGTGATCTCGTACTTCCCGGCGCGAGCCGCCTGGTTAAGGGTTTCAATATCCGATAACTCGTCAACGAACTCGAAATTGCCCGTATCGATCTTCTTCTGCGCAAGCGCGTAGAACATGAAAGCATCGTCGCTGTCGGGACTGTGCGCCACTCGGATGGTTTGCTTGGTCATCGTAAACCGGACTATAGCAGAATCTCGAGAAGTTCGGCCAACCTGCAGATCCTCGGCAGGTTCCGGTCCCGATACCGTCCACCAGGATCGTAGAGAAAGGCGTGCAAGCCCGCTTGACTTGCCCCTCGTAGATCCTCCTCGTAATCGTCCCCAAGGTGAGCGGCTTCCGCCGGCAGGCAGGACAATGATGCACAGGCTTCGTGGAAAATCAGCGGATGGGGTTTGGCTGCCCCGACCAGGGTCGAAACGGTCACCGTATCAAACAGGGGTCTGATCCCGAGCGATTCGAGGAGGTCCAGGACGCGTGAATCGTAATTCGTGATGACCCCGATTTTCATCCCTCTGTCTTTGACGGCCCCGAGTACCCGGCCGGCATCCGGGTCGAGCCGCCAGGCACCGGGAGTGCCGAACATGCTGTAAAGATCGTCAAAGAAGGCTTCGAAGTCGAGGGGGCGCTGATAGGGCCCAAATGTCGCGGTAACCACCTTTTTCCACCACCCTCGTTCGAGGGCCGGAATGCGATCTGCCGGCTGATTCGGGAAAGCGAGCGGTCCCTGGCTCCGAAAGCCGCGCCTGAATGACTCCGTCAGCTTTCGGGCCAAGTCCGGGTCAGAGGTTTGAAGCCCGTAGGAGCGGGCGCGTTCGAGGTAAATCTCGCCTACCGGTGCCCTAAGATGAAACAAGGTGCCGACGGCGTCAAAAAAGACCGCTTTGACTTGCAGTTCGTGCATAACTTTGCGGCATCAGACGGGATCGGACCGATCGGTCGGATCCGTCGGACAGTACCTGAACTTTCAGCTACAATCATCGCATGTCCGCAATAGATCCGATGATCTTTGACCGCGCCGCCGAGCCTTTCATGAAAAACGGCTACCTTGTGGTATGTCCGGAAACCGATGAGGCGCTCTATATCGACCCGGGGGACGAGGCGCCTTTCCTTCTTGACTGGGCCGAGAAACGCCTGTTTCGTATTGTCGCGATTGCGAACACCCACGGCCATCTGGACCACATCTCGGGCGTACGCGCCGTAAAAGAAAAATTCGACGTCCCGATCTATCTGCATCCTGCCGACGAGGATCTCTACAATCGCCTGAGCGAGCAAGCGGCCTGGTTCGGCCTCAACTATTCCCCGCCGCCGCCAATTGATCGCTTTTATAGCGACGGTGATGTTTTCCGGGTCGGGAAACTGGAATTCCACGTTCACCACACTCCAGGCCATTCACCGGGCGGAGTCTGCCTGGAGCTCGGCGAGCACGTTTTCTGCGGAGACCTGATTTTCCTCGGCTCGATCGGGCGCACCGATCTGCCCGGCGGATGCTACGAGACGCTGATCAACAGCATTCGGGAGAAACTCTTGCCCCTGGGAGACGAGAAACGGCTTCACTGCGGTCATGGGCCGGAAACGAGCATCGGACGGGAGCGACGAGAGAATCCGTTTCTGAACGAACGGACTTAGCGGGCACACTTCCAGCGATAACCTTGGCCCCGGACGGTCTGGAGAGCCTTGGCCGCTCGCCCGAGTTTTCGCCTTAAGCGCTGGATGTGGGTGTTGACCGTCGTCGGCTTTCCGGCGAACGATTCGCCCCACACTTTGAGGATCAGTTCCTTCCTGCTGACCGTCCCGCCTCGGCTGGCAACGAGGCAGGCCAGAATCGAGCATTCAGTAACCGTGAGACTGATTTCCTTCTTTCCCACCACCACCTGGCAACGCTCCAGGATGATGGTCAGGTTTCCCTCGACTACCAACTCCCCCCCTGCGTCCACGGGCTGTAACTATAGTCCGAAAAGACCGTTAGGAGCCAGTGAATAACGCTGCTAACATGAAGATTTGCGAAACAATATGAATAACAGCATATGGGCCGCGCGCTTACACAGCTCGCGCGATATCAGAATCGAAAAGGTGCCCGCACCACGGACGCCGGGATCCGGACAGGCGCTGGTCAAGGTCGAGGCGACCGGGATTTGCGGCTCTGATCTTCACACCTACCTGGATGCCCGGATCGGCGATATCCAGCTCGAGTCACCCCTGGTGCTCGGTCACGAGTTCTCCGGTTCGGTAGTCGACCTCGGCGCCGATGCGAGAGACGGTAACGATGACCCTTTGGCCGCGGGACAGCGTGTAGCCGTTGATCCGGCGACTCCCTGCCACCGCTGCGAATTCTGTGAAAACGGCCATCCGAATCTTTGCCGCCGGCTTCACTTCTGCGGCCTGTGGCCGGACGACGGTTCCCTTCAGGAGTACATGCTGGTCCCCGCCCGGACCTGCCTCCCGCTGCCGGCCGGAATGACGTGCGAAGAGGGCGCGCTTCTGGAGCCTTTGGGTGTGGCCATTCACGCTGTCAGCCTGGCTCACCTGCGCGTGGAGGAGAGCGTGGCTGTCCTCGGCGCCGGGCCTATCGGGCAGCTCATCCTCCAAGTTGCACGCCTCTCCGGGGCGCACCCGGTGGTCGTGACCGACCGGTTCCCCTGGAGGTTGGATCGCGCACGCCGGTTCGGTGCTGACCACCTCATCAACATTGATCAGGACGACCCGGTCAAGGCGATCATGGATCTTACCCGTGGACGCGGCGTTGACGTGATCTTCGAGGCGGCCTGGGGCGGCGCAGCAGCCGAAGCGGCGATCGAGATCGCCTGCCTGGGAGGCCGGATTGTGATGGTTGGGATTCCGACGGAGAGCAAGCTTGAGCTCCCAGCCGCGCCGGCTCGAAGGAAAGGGCTGACCGTCAAATTTTCCCGACGAATGAAGCACACCTACTCCCGCGCGATACCGCTCGTCGCAACCGGCAGAGTCAATGTCGCCGAGCTCATCACCCACCGCTTTCCCCTCACGGAAGCCGACAAAGCCTTCGCCCTGAATGCGGACTACCAGGATGGGGTGGTCAAGGTGGTGGTGGGGGTGCCTTAGTCGTCGTCGAGCCTGGAGTCGCGTAACGCGACTCCAGGTCCACCACCGCTGCGTGCACGGCTCTGTGACACGCTGCCCTACCCTCGCCATCAACCGGCGGGAAACGGACGGCCCTCCACTTTTTACATTTCCGTGAACCTTTTATTTGCCTGCTCCGTATATACTGACCGGTAGGTATGGAGCACCTCGGACAACACCTCGGCGGGAGGCAAACCATTCGCACGGCGGCGATGACGCTGTTCGCCGAGAAAGGGTTTGCAGCCACCACAACCCGGGAGATCTGTGAAAAGGCTGGAGTGACCAAGCCGGCTCTTTACTACCACTTCGGAAACAAGGAGCAACTTTATACCGGCATCGTCTTTGATGCTTTTCAGGAATACGCGAAGGAACTTCACCGGGCGGCTTCTTGCGGCGGGTCATTACAAGAGAAGTTCGCAAACGTCATCACTGCCATCTTTCAGTTCTGCGGCCGCGAACCGGAAACGACCCGCATGGTATTTCGCATGGCCCTGGCTCCTGAAAAGGAATCACCAGCCATCGACTACGTAGCAATGGCAGAGGCTGATGAGCGTTTGCTGGCGGACATTGCCAAAGAGGCTGTCGGTGCAGGTGAGATCAGCTGCGAACCAGTGGAGCTGGCATACGCCTTAATCGGCGCCGCCCGGTTCTACTTGATGAGTTTCCTCGTAACCGGTCAGCCGGCTCTCACGGCGGATTTGGCGTCGCGGGTGGTGCGCCTGATCCTGCAAGGAGCCGGAGGCTCTACTACCAATCGGTAGGATTTTCTATGCTCAGACAACTTAAATCGCTGTCATTGGTACTACTCTTTTTGACCGCGGCCGGGTGGGCACAGCCTGCTGCAGCCGACGGCCCCGAGACGCTGACGGTCGACCAGGCGGTCGCCCTCGCCCTGGAGCGCAATCCGCAAGTGCTCTCCTCACGGGCGCGGACGGATATCCTGGAAGGTCAGATCAAACAGGTCAAGTCCGAAGCGTTCCCGTCCGTGTCAATGCACACGTCAGCGTTACGGTGGCGGGACCCTGGCATCCTGAATTCCTCCAGTTTTGACAAGTTGCCGCCGGAGTTTAAGGACTTCCTGGACGCACCCGCAGCAAACCTTTTTGGCTACGAAGTGACGGTCGCACAGCCTCTCTACACGGCGGGGAAGATCGGAACCGCGCTGCAGCTGGCGAAAATGGAACGAGAAGGCGTCGGGATCGACGTGACCAAGACCGAGCAGGACATCAAGATCCTGGTAGTCCGTGCCTTCTACAGCCTGCTGTTGGCTGAGAGGCAGCTGGATATTGTGCAGGATACCGTCAAGCAACGCGAACGACACCTGGCCATGGCTAAAACGCGTTACGAGGCAGGTGTAGCGACACAGGTCGACGTGCTTCGTTCCGAGGTCAGCCTTCAGAACGCACAGCCGCAGCTGCTTCGAGCCAAGAACGATATCCGTTACGCCCGCTCGGTGCTCAATCACCTCCTCGCCCGGTCGACCGATTTCCCGACCAAGGCGGCGGGGGATCTCGCCTTCCGAAAGGTCGAGACGCGCCCGCTTGAGGAGATTGTGACTGCCGCTTTCTCGGGGCGGGCCGAGCTTCAGAGACTGCGCTTGAACGAAAAGGAAGCCGAAGCCCAGAGGAAGCTCGCGAACGCCGAAAGCCGCTTGCGGGCGGACTTAAACGGGGCCTACGGTTTTTCTGCCCGCGACCCGAGCAACCTGGTTGACCCCGATTTCACGCGCTGGTCAATCTCGGTAAGCGTCAACCTGCCGCTCTTTGACGGCCACCGCCGCGAAGGCCTGGTCGAACAGGCGGTCGCGAACCAGCGAATTGTCAAACTGGCCCGGTCGGAGACCGAGGACAACATCCATCTGCAGGCCCAGACAGCCGTAGATGAGCTAAAGCGCGCCGACCAGACCGTAGAGGCCGCACAGGCTAGCGTGAAGGAAGCGGAACGGGTGCTGCAACTCATGGAGCAAAATTACCGTTACGGCGCGGCGACTACCCTTGACGTTCAAGACTCCCAGACAGCCGTACTCGTCGCTCGTATGAACCTGTTTCAGAGTCTTTTTGACCATACTGTCGCCCGCGCCCAATTGAGATATGTCATGGGCTTGGATCCATTGGAGAAAAACGATGTTCAGCAAGCTAATCCGTAATAGTGCGCAGCCGTCAGCTGGCAGCCGTCAGCTGGCAGCCTTGGGTGTCATAGGAGTGATCGCCTTGTTCCTCCTCTCCGGCTGTGCGCGCGAGGCGCTGAGTGCCAAGAAAGAAGCGCCTCCGCCGTTGTCCGTTCGGACGGTCACTCTGCAGCCTAAGCCGCTCGAGCACCGAGTGGAGATCACCGGGACCCTGATTTCGACCGTCGCGGTCGAAATCAAGACCGAGGTGCAGGGCCGGCTGATGAGTGTCCTGAAGGAGGAAGGGGACTTCGTCCAGAGAGGCGAGCTCGTGGCGTTACAGAATGAAGCGAACCCCAAGCTTGGACTGCAACAGGCCGAGGCCAACCTCGAGACGGCGGTCGCCGGGCTCGAGCGCGTCAAGGTGATGGAAGAGCATGCCCGGATTGAGGATGAGCGGGCTCAAAACCTTCTGAAGTCCGGAGGCATCACCGATCGTGATTTCCAGGCGGCGCAGATGGCCCTCAACGACGCCAAGGCACAAGGCCGGTTGGCAGAGGCACAGATCGAACAGGCCCGCCAGGCGGTTGCGATCGCCAAGAAGCGCCTGGACGACTGCCGCGTCTTCTCTCCGATCTCCGGCGAGATAGAACGCAAGTACCTGAACCAGGGCAGCTATGTCGACGGGAATGCCCTGCTCTATCACGTGGTCGACAATCAGCGGCTCGAGCTCGAGTTGTTCGTGTCTTCCAATGACCTTGGACGGCTGAAGGATGGCCAGGTCGTTCGTTTCAGCGTTTCCTCGTACCCTGGTGAGGCGTTCGAGGCGCGGATCAAGACAATCAACCCTGCAGTGCAGGCTGCCAGCCGGTCTATCTCTGTTCGCGCAACCGTGCCGAATCCTGCGCGCAAGCTCAAGGCCGGGATGTTCGCTCGAGGATGGATCGTCACCGGAATTCAATCGGATGGATACATGGTGCCGGCGAACGCAGTCTGGCGGAGAGCCAACCAGGCGCCTTTCGTGTATGTGGTGGAAGGTGGTACCGCGCATAGGCGGGAGGTAACCACCGGCCTGGAACAACCGGAAGGGATCGAGATCACCAACGGTCTGAAACCAGGTGATCAGGTCGTGACCGAACAGTACATGGAGCTGGCAGAGGGCGCCCGCGTCGCGCCCCAAAGTTAGTTAGTGATTGAATAATCGGGGTGGACGACGTGGACGGAGTGGACGAAGTGGACGAAGGGAGTGTCCACATCGTCCACTCCGTCCACGTCGTCCACCCGAGCAGATAGGTCCTTATGCTTCTATCGAACCTTTCCGTTCGTCAGCCGGTTTTCGCCACGATGATGGTCGTCAGCCTCGTCGTGCTCGGGATCGTCTCGTATGCCGAGCTGAGTGTCGACTTCTTTCCGCAGATCGACATTCCCGTCGTCAGTATTACCACCATCTATCCTGGAGTGGGCCCGGAAACCGTCGAAACCGAAGTTACGCGCCGGATTGAGGAGGCGGTCAATCCGATAGGCGGCATCAAACACGTGGATTCGATCAGTACTGAGGGTTTATCTTCCGTCATTGTCGAATTCCAGCTGGAGAAGAATCTGAATGTCGCCCTCCAGGAAGTACAAAACAAGATCAACACCGTCAGAAGCCTGTTTCCGCGCGAAGTGGAGGAGCCGGTCCTGCAGCAAATCCGGATCGAGGACTTGCCGATCATGTCGATCGCGGTCCTTTCCCCCTCGCACGACGCCAAAACACTGACGACCCTGGCGGAGAAAGTCCTCAAGCGACGTCTCGAGAACGTTTCCGGGGTTGGACAGATCAGGCTGGTCGGCCCTTCTCGGCGCGAAGTCCAGGTTTTGCTTGACCGTGTGCAACTCCAGGCTTATGGCTTGACTTATGCCCAGGTGATGCAGTCGCTTCAGCGCGAGAATCTCGACATCCCGGCCGGCAAGCTCGAGCAGGGTGCACGCGAGTCACTGGTTAAAGTCGCCGGTCGGATGAAAGACCCGCGGGACTTCGGGAACATCATCGTTACCGAGAAGAATGGCTTTCCGATCAGGCTTTCGGATCTCGGCCGAGTCGTTGACGGCATTGAGGAACAACGATCTTTGGCGCTGCTCGACGGCAAAGCGGCCCTGGCGCTCGAGGTTCAAAAGCAGACCGGTGCGAACACCGTCGATGTGGCCGACCGGATTAAGGAAGCACTCGCGACGCTGCAACAGCAGCTGCCACCCGGAGTTGAGTTGCGGATCGTTCGCGACAACTCGGTTTTTATTGTCGACTCGGTGGAAGACGTCCGGACGACGCTCATTATCGGCGCTCTTCTCACGATCCTCGTGGTGTTCACGTTCCTGAACAGCTGGCGGAGCACGGTTATTACCGGGCTGACGCTGCCCGTGGCCGTCATCAGTGCATTTATCATCATGAAGGCCCTGGGTTTCACGTTGAATGTCATGACGCTGATGGGGCTTTCGCTCGCCATCGGCATGCTCATCGATGACGCCATCGTGGTTCGGGAGAACATCGTCCGGCACATGGAGCAGGGGAAAGACCACATGTCAGCCGCCATGGAAGCCACGACGGAAATCGGGCTCGCTGTCATGGCCACAACGTTTACGATCCTGGCCGTCTTTGTTCCGGTGGCCTTCATGGGAGGGATCGTCGGGCGGTTCTTCTACCAGTTCGGCATGACGGTCGGTTTCGCCGTGCTGGTCTCCCTGTTCGTCTCCTTCACCCTTGACCCGATGCTCTCCTCGCGGTGGTACGACCCGGCTGTGGAAACCCACAACCGAAGGAGCTGGTTTGCCCGCCTGCTCCAAAAGATGAATGACTCGCTGAACCTGCTCCAGGGCGGCCTGGCCCGCACGCTCGGCTGGTCCCTGCGGCATCGGCTGATCGTTCTCGCAGTCGGCCTCGCCTGCATTGTCTTGAGCTTCAATTTGTTGGGGAGAATCGGCGGCGACTTCATGCCCGATTTTGACCGCGAGGAGTTCCAGGTCTCCTTCAAGGCCCCGTCAGGAATGACGCTGGCAGAGACTGCGGGTATCGCTCAGAGGGTCAACGATACGTTGAAGCGCTACCCGGAGGTCGCTTATGCGTTTATCACCATTGGAACAGGCACCAGTTCCGTCAACCAGGGAGCGGTCTACGTCAAACTGACACCCAAGGATGCGCGCACAAGAACTGACATGGAGTTACGGAAGCTGTTGCGGGAGGATTTCGATCGATGGCCCAGCCTCAAGACGTCAGTCGAAGAAGCCGAGCAGATGGGCGATGCGCGCCCGATCCAGATCACGGTTCGCGGAACCGATCTCGATGAAATCACAAAGATCTCCGAGAAGGTCGTCGAGAACGTGAAACAGGTCTCCGGAACGGCGGATGTCGACACCAGTCTGGATGAACCACGGCCGGAGGTGCGGGTTCGGTTGGACCGCAAAGCGGCGTCGGATCTCGGACTGGATCTCGGGACAGTAGCAGTGACCGTCCGGGGACTGATTGCCGGAGAGGTTGTCTCCCAGTATCAGGACGAGGATGGCGACGCCTTCGACGTTCGCCTGCGTGTCGACCAAGAGCAACGGCGGCTGAAGGACGATCTGGCGGAGATTTATGTGCCGGTCATGGATTCTGGCGGCGCAGCAGCGATGATCGCCAACCCGGGCGGCACGGCGACGTCTGTTCCGCTGATGCAGGTCGCCGGACTCGAAGAATCCGAAGCACCTTCTTTGATCAGGCGCCGCGACCTGATGCGCGAGGTCCGGGTTACCGCTTCAACGCAGGATCGTGATCTTCAGAGTGTCATCGCCGACATCAAGATCCTCAATGACAAACTGCAGTTGCCTCCCGGAGTCATGATCGGGTACACCGGACAGGCGGAAGATCTGCGCGAAATGCAGTACCACATGGGTCGCGCGCTGATCCTCGCCATCGTGTTCATCTATGCGATTCTGGCATCGCAGTTCCGCAGCTTCTTTCATCCACTGGCGATCATGCTCTCGCTGCCTTTGTCACTGCTGGGAGTCGCGTTGGCGCTGTTTCTCACCAACGGAACGCTCAATATCATGTCGGAGATCGGCCTGATCATGCTGATGGGGCTCGTCACCAAGAACGCCATCTTGCTGATTGACTATGCGAACCGGCAGCAGCGGGAAGGAGAATCGCGCACCAACGCCTTGATCACGGCCGCCCGGGTGCGGCTGCGTCCGATCATCATGACGACGACGGCCATGATTTTCGGCATGCTCCCGCTGGCGTTTGAAATCGGTGCCGGGTCGGAGATGCGAGCGCCCATGGCGCGCGCCGTCATCGGCGGGTTGATCACGTCGACCCTGCTGACCCTGATCATGGTGCCGGTCGTCTATACGTTTTTTGACGACTGGGGCCATCGCCTTCGCCGTTGGTGGCACAGCGGCGTACCGAAAGACATGGAGATGGAAGAGGAGCCGGAAATTCGCGAGCCGGAGGTTGTGGCGTAATAGCTGACAAGGTGACAAGGTGACAAGGTGACAGGGTGACAAGGTGACAAGGTGACAAGGTGACAAGGTGACAGGGTGACAGGGTGACAAGGTGACAAGGTGACAGGGTGACAAGGTGACAAGGGTGAACCGGCAGCGTGACAGGGGGCACCATCGGAGGCCTGAAGGGCCGACCACATAATAGCCCAGGGCGGAGCGCTTTTATGCGGAGCCCTGGGTTACCGGCATTGGACATAGCCGAGCCATGTAAGGGCGAGACAAACTCCAGACTCCTTTGTTTCG
>Ga0105091_10000475_pt1 | contig 16913 bp, 17 predicted proteins | sample PPLLak1March2015_FD_87022 | JGI IMG/M metagenome (GOLD analysis project Ga0105091, IMG submission 87022) | Freshwater sediment microbial communities from Prairie Pothole Lake near Jamestown, North Dakota, USA - PPLs Lake P7 Core (1) Depth... | ecosystem: Environmental > Aquatic > Freshwater >... | reverse complement strand
GGGAATGGCCGCTGCCGCCGCTCTGTTTGTTTCTGGTCATGCCAGTGCCGCAGCGGATGAAGCTGCAATGACGGCGTTGTCGCAGAAAAGCGCCTGCATGAGCTGCCACGGTCTGGACAAGAAAATTGTCGGCCCGGCTTACAAGGATGTTGCCGCCAAGTACAAGGGCGACAAGGGTGCCGCAGCCAAGCTGGCAGCCAAGGTCAAGGCTGGTGGCAAGGGTGTATGGGGCGAAATCCCGATGCCGCCAAACGCAGCGGTTAAGGATGAGGATATCAAAGCCCTCGTGAACTGGATTCTTACCCGCAAGTACTAAGCACCATACGCAGCGACAAAAGCCAACCTCCGGGTTGGCTTTTTGTTTTTTTAGCGCGTCGAGTTGGATAGAATAGACGACTTGTATGCAAAAAATAATTCAGGGGAGAAAAAATTGAAATCACGTCTGCTTGCTGTGCTGCTGTCCGCCTTGTTGCTCAATCTTGCTGCCTGTGGCAAGAAGGAAGCTGCACCCACTACGGATGGCGAGTTGGTGGTGAAGATCGGCGCGATTCAGCCACTCACCGGACCCCAGTCGCACCTCGGCAAGGATAATGAAAATGGCACGCGCATGGCGATCGATGACGCCAATGCCCAAAACTTGATGATCGGCGGCAAGAAGGTCAAATTCGAACTTCTGAGCGAGGATGATCAGGCCGACCCCAGAACCGCTACCATTGTGGCGCAGAAGATGGTGGACGAGAAAGTCAACGGCATCATTGGCCACCTCAATTCGGGCACTACCATTCCGGCCTCGAAAATCTATTCCGATGCCGGCATCGTGCAAATTTCTCCTTCTGCAACCAACCCAAAGTACACCGAGCAGGGGTTCAAGACCGCGTTCCGCGTCATGCCCAACGACGTGCAACAGGGCAAGGCGCTGGGCGATTTCGCTGTGACCCGGCTCGGCGCCAAGAGAGTCGCCATCATTGATGACCGCACGGCATACGGCCAAGGGCTGGCGGACCAGTTCGAGGCGGCAGCGAAAGCAGCCGGCGCCGAAATTGTGGCGCGCGAATTCACTACCGATAAATCCACCGACTTCATGGCCATCCTCACCGCGGTAAAAGCCAAAAACGCCGACGTGCTGTTTTTCGGCGGCATGGATGCCCAGGGCGGCCCGATGATAAAGCAGTTCAAGACGCTGGGCCTGACAGCCAAGTTCCTCATGGGCGACGGCGGCAGCACGCCGGAATTCATCAAGCTGTCCGGTGGTGCAGCCGAAGGCGCGTATAGTTCCCTGCCTGGCCAGCCGCTAGACAAGATGCCAGGCGGCAAGGCGTTTGCCGACAAGTTCACCGCCAAATACGGCCAGATCCAGCTCTATGCACCGTATTGCTACGACGCAGTGAGCGTCATGGTTGCTGCCATGCGGAAAGCCGATTCCGCCGATCCGGCGAAATATCTCCCCGTATTGGCCGGAATCACCCATGACGGGGTGACGGCAAAAGTCAGCTTCGACGCCAAGGGCGACATCAAGGATGGCGCCATCACCCTCTATCAGGTGAAAAATGGTAAGTGGGAAGTGCTGGAAACGGTGGGTGGGGTTGCAGCGGCCAAGTAATTCACCTTGGATATCTTTCTCCAGCAACTCATCAACGGCCTAGTGCTGGGCAGCGTTTACGCCCTGATTGCGCTCGGTTACACCATGGTTTATGGCATCCTTGAGCTGATCAACTTCGCCCACGGCGAGGTGGTGATGATCGGTGCGATGGTTACGCTGGCGGTAGTGAATGCGCTGCTCGCCAGCGGGGTTGATCTCCCCGGCATCATGGTCGTCGCTTCCGGCCTGCTGGTGGCGGTAGCCGTCTGCATGGCACTGGGTTTCGCCATCGAGCGCATCGCCTACCGGCCCTTGCGCCGCGCGCCACGCCTTGCTCCCCTGATCACAGCCATCGGCGTGTCCATCGTGCTGCAGAACATCGCCATGATCATCTGGGGGAGGTCCTACATCTCCTTCCCGCCCATCCTGCCGAATACGCGCCACGATATTGCCGGCGCGGGCGTAACCGACCTGCAAATCTTCATCTTCCTGCTGGCGCTGGTGCTAATGGCAGGACTGGTCTTGCTGGTAAACAAGACCCGCATCGGCCGTGCCATGCGTGCCACCGCGCAGGCGCCGGAAATCGCCGGCCTGATGGGGGTTAACGTCAATGCCGTGATCTCCTTTACCTTCATTCTCGGCTCGGCACTGGCCGCCATCGCCGGGGTGATGGTGAGTGCCTACTATGGCATCGCGCACTATTACATGGGCTTCCTGCTCGGCCTCAAGGCCTTCACTGCAGCAGTGCTGGGCGGCATTGGCAACATCGCCGGGGCCATGCTGGGCGGTCTGTTGCTGGGCGTAATCGAGAGCATGGCCGCGGGCTATATTGGCGATATCACTGGCGGCTTCCTCGGTAGCCACTACCAGGACGTGTTCGCCTTTTTCGTGCTGATCGGTGTGCTGGTGTTCCGGCCTTCCGGCCTGCTGGGCGAACGGGTGGCGGAACGGCCATGATGGGGCAAACCTGTTTTTTTACCGCAAAGGACGCAATGGAACGCAAAGGTGTTGCCTTTCCTTTGCGAACCTTCGCGTCCTTTGCGGTTAAATGCTTTTCAAAGCAGGATGACGGATTCCGCCATGCAGGGTAGCTGGCACAGATTCAAATCCGACCGCCGCGCGGCAATGGTGGCGTTTGCCCTGCTCGGCCTGCTGCTCGCGGCCGCGCCCTTCCTGGTCGGCGCGGGCCTGGGCAACGGCTGGGTACGCATCCTCGATTTTGTCCTGCTCTACATCATGCTGGCGCTGGGGCTGAACATCGTGGTCGGTTACGCCGGACTGCTCGACCTGGGCTATGTCGCCTTCTACGCCGTCGGCGCCTACCTTTACGCCCTGCTGGCTTCGCCGCATTTTGGCCTGCACCTTCCAATCTGGCTTATCCTGCCTCTGGGGGCACTGGTCGCCGGCCTGTTTGGCATGATGCTGGGCGCGCCGACCCTGCGCTTGCGCGGTGATTATCTTGCCATTGTGACACTGGGCTTCGGCGAGATCATCCGCATTTTCCTCAATAACCTCAACGCGCCGATCAACATCACCAACGGGCCACAGGGCATCAGCATGATCGACCCGATCGGCGCGGGCGGGATTTCCCTCAGCCAGTCATTTGAATTATTCGGCATGCAGGTGCCCGGCCTTTATGTTTATTACTACCTGTTCCTTGCACTTGCGCTGCTGATCGTGTTCATCTCGCTGCGCCTGCAGGATTCGCGCATCGGTCGTGCCTGGGTGGCGATCCGCGAGGACGAGGTGGCGGCCGAGGCGATGGGCATCAACACGCGCAATATCAAGCTGCTGGCTTTTGCCATGGGGGCAAGTTTCGGCGGGATTTCTGGCGGCCTGTTCGCCGGCTTCCAGGGTTTCGTCAGCCCGGAAAGCTTCAACCTGATGGAATCCATCATGATCCTTTGCATGGTGGTACTGGGCGGCATGGGGCATATTCCCGGCGTGATCCTGGGCGCCCTCTTGCTCACCATCCTGCCCGAAGCGCTGCGCTATATCGGTCCACTCGAACAGGCCCTGTTCGGCCGCGTGGTGGTGGACCCGGCCGACCTGCGCATGCTGATTTTCGGCCTCGCGCTGATCGTGGTGATGATTTTCCGCCCCGCCGGGCTGTGGCCCTCGAAGACGCGGCGGCGCGAATTCAGCAGTGACGCAGCGGTGCTGGAACACGAGCAGGAGGCGCTCTATGACGCCAGAAGGTAAGCCCTTGCTGACAGCCGAGAAAGTGAGCAAGCACTTCGGTGGATTGGCTGCGCTGAGCGAGGTTTCCTTCAGAATCGAGTGTGGCGAGATCTATGGCCTGATCGGCCCCAACGGCGCTGGCAAGACCACGCTGTTCAACGTGCTGACCGGCCTGTACTCCTTGGATGGCGGCCAGGTTACTCTGGACAGCCACGCCATTCATGGCCAGAAGCCCAGCCAGGTCACCGCCTTGGGGCTGGCACGTACCTTCCAGAATATCCGCCTGTTCGCCAACATGAGCGCGCTGGAAAACGTCATGGTGGGGCGACATGTACGCACCCGCGCCGGCGTGCTCGGCGCCATCCTGCGTGATACCGCGACGCGCGCGGAAGAAGCGGCCATACGCCAGCGCGCCCACGAACTGCTGGCCTACGTCGGCATTGCCAAACACGCGCAGATGTTGGCGAAGCACCTTTCCTACGGCGACCAGCGCCGCCTGGAAATTGCCCGTGCACTGGCCGCGGAGCCGAAGCTGCTGGCCCTGGATGAGCCTGCTGCCGGCATGAATGCGAGTGAAACGGCGACACTGGAACAACTGCTGCAAACCATCCGCGCCGATGGCGTGACCCTGCTGCTGATCGAGCACGACATGAAGCTGGTGATGGGCCTGTGCGACCGCGTGGCGGTGCTGGATTACGGCAAAAAAATCGCCGAGGGCAGCCCTGCCGAAGTGCAGCGTGACCCGCAGGTGATCGAGGCCTATCTCGGCGGGAGCGTGGCATGAGCCTGCTCGAAGTGCGCAGCCTGAACGTCTCCTATGGCGGCATCAAGGCGGTCAAGGGCATCGACCTGCATGTCGCCCAGGGTGAACTGGTATGCCTGATCGGCGCCAACGGTGCGGGGAAAACCACGACCCTCAAGGCGCTGGCGCGGCTGCTGCCGGCGCACGGGGAAATCCTTTACCAAGGCATGTCCATTGTACAGACGCCGGTGTTCGACCTGGTGCGCCAGGGCATCGCGCTGGTGCCGGAAGGACGCGGTATTTTCGCACGCCTCACGGTGGAAGAAAACCTGCTCATGGGCGCCTACTGCCGCGATGACAAACCCGCTATCAGGCGCGACCTGGAACGTGGCTACCAGCTCTTTCCGCGCTTGTTCGAGCGCAAAACTCAGCAGGCCGGCACCCTGTCCGGCGGAGAGCAGCAGATGCTCGCCATCGCCCGCGCCCTGATGAGCCGGCCGCGTCTGCTGTTCCTCGACGAGCCGAGCATGGGCCTGGCGCCGCTGATGGTAAACAAGATATTTGAAACCATCCGCGCCATCTCGGCCGAAGGCGTGACCATCTTGCTGGTGGAACAAAATGCCAAGCTGGCGCTGGAGGTCAGCCATCGCGCCTATGTCATGGAAAGCGGCACGATCTGCCTGTCCGGCGAGTCCGCCAAGCTGCTCCATGATCCGCAGGTGCGCCACGCCTATCTGGGCGAGTAGCAGTAAGCATGTCCTTCCGCACCATCCGTATCCTGTTGCTGTTGATCCTGCTTGCCGTTATCGCCGGCATGACATACTGGGAAAGCATGGTGGTGCGCAACTGGATGCGGCCGCTGGTGGTGACCATCTATCCGATTAACGGCGACGGCACGGCGGAGGTGGACGAATATGTCGCCACCCTGAAGCAGGACGATTTTCAGGAAATCGGCAGCTTCATTGAAGCCCAGTTCGCACGCTATCGCGGCAAGGATCTGCCCCCAGTGAGTATACGCTTAGCCAGGGAAGTCAGAACCCTGCCGCCTGCTCCGCCGCAAGCCAGTCATTCGGCCTTCTCCGCCATTCTGTGGAGCCTGAAGCTGCGCCACTACGCATTCGACCACACGCCCTTCTGGGACAGCCTCGGCACGGTGCGCCTGTTTGTGGTTTATCACCAGGGAGAGGACGGCACGCCGCTGCAGCATTCGCTCGGGTTGCACAAGGGCTTGGTGGGGGTGGTGCATGCGTTCGCGCAGGCCAGGCAGGATGCGCAGAACAACGTGGTCATCGCGCATGAACTGTTCCACGCCCTGGGAGCTTCGGACAAGTACGATGCCGCCAAACAGCCGCTCTACCCCGAAGGCTTCGGCGAGCCGGGTGACGAGCCGCGCTACCCGCAGCGCGTGGCTGAAATCATGGCGGGACGCATTGCAATATCGCCTGAAGTGGCGAAAATACCGGCCGGGTTGGAGGTTTGCGGGGTGGGTTACAAGACGGCTTGGGAAATTAACTGGTGAGCTGTCCGTTCGAGCAGTGAACGTAGGGTGTCAATAAGCGAAGCGCATTGCACCGGAATCACGCCATGCGGCGCAATGCCCTTCGGTTATTGCGCCCTACGCGGGCTGCCCCCGGCAATCAATATCCGCGAAGCGCACAAAACCATTCGGCATGTCGCTCAAGAAGGTCGTCAACAAATCACGGGTTTTTGCACATTCTGACCACCGCTTCACCCGCCTTGCCGCAGGGCGTCTCAGTACCGGGAACGGGGTGCGGCGTGCCCTCCTGATCCATCCTCGCCGCCACCGTATCCCACTCGATCAATCCATTGCGATCCACACTCAAGCGCAGCAGCCACCCCTCCCGTGTCTCCGGGATTTCCGGCGGATCGAAGCCGTCAAAGACGAAGTTGCCCAGGCTGTAGACGATCAGCTTGCCCCGGTAGTATTCCGCCCCCTGCGTCACATGCGGGTGACCGCCGATCACCATGTCCGCCCCCGCGTCGATCATTGTTCGCGCCAGTTGACGCTGGCGGTCGCTGGGCTGCAACTCGCGCTCCCAGCCCCAGTGCATGAAGGGAATCACTAGGTCCGCGCCCGCGGCACGGGCGGCGCGGATGTCGGCGATGACCTGGCTGTCTTCGCTCCAGGCAATTCCGGCCCAGTCGGGACCTGCCTCGAAAGAGCGCGGCTTGAACTCGTTGTAACCGAGCAGGGCTATGCGCAGTCCCTGGCGTTCGATCCACAGCGGCGCGTGGGCGGAGGCGAGATCGCGTCCGCCGCCGAAGTAGGGGAGGCCATTTTTTTCGAGCAGCGTCAGGGTTTCGAGGAATGCCTCCTTGCCATAGTCGCCGGAGTGGTTGTTGGCAACAGCCAGTGCGCTGAAACGGCCCTTCAGGATGGGCAGCACGCGAGGGTGGGCGCGGAAGGAGAAAATCTTGCTCTCCTGTGGCTGGCCGACGCTGGCGACCGGGCACTCCAGGTTGCCTACCGTGAAATCGGCTTCGGCCAGCGTGGCGGCGAAATGGGCCAGCGGGTCGCGACCCGACTGGATCACCTGCCCCGGCCCATCGTCGAGCATGATGTCGCCGGCAAAGATCAGACGCACCGGGTCGGCCATGACCGGGCCAGCGGTGAGCAGCAGGCCGGCCAGCAACAGGCAAAGCGATTTCAGGCCAGGATTGATCAGGTTCATTGCCCCACTCCGTTGTCTGTTGCCATCTCGCACCAGTACTGCAGTTCGCTGTCGCGCACCGGCTCGTAGACGGACTGCTGGCCGCTGAAGCCATGGGGCGAGGCCGGATTTTTGGGCGGAGGGTAAGGAAAACTGGCTTGGTGGATCAGCGTCGGGCCCTCGTCCCGGTCGACATAGGTGTAGATCTTGATGGCGGCCAAATCGGCAGGCTCGTTCTGGAATGTCAGGCGGAACAGGAAATACGAGCCTACCTTGATGCCCTTTTCCGCATAGAGTGTTTTAACGGGATGGGCCACCAGAACCTTGGCCTCGCCACCATAAGTGTAATGACACACCACTTGCTCGGCATTTGCGGCCGGGGCCACGGCCAGCATCAGGGCGGTAGTCATGGCTGTCGATGAAAGTTTCAGACGAGACGAACACATACAGCGCAGGACCTTGGTAGACAGAATTTGAATCACCCCTTCAATTGGCTCAAGAAGTATAGAACTCCCAGCAGAACAGGCTGGTGCAGCATGTAAATCGCCAGGCTGTGCTTGCCGGCCCAGTTGAGCAACCGGGCTGGTGGCGACCCAGGCTGACGATTATCCTGCTTTGCTCCCCAATCCTTTAGCGACAGTGTCTTGCCCAGGAACAGGCCCAGCAGCACCACGCCAAACCAGGGAAAGAGCGGAACGTAGTCTTCGGTGACGGGTTTGTACGTCATGAAGCCAATCCAGCTTGCCCATGGCTGGTCGAACCAGGGATGCTGGAGCAGCAGCCCGGCCGCAATCCATGCCATGCCGACGATCAGATTGACGCCATGAAAGCGCCTGAAAAGCAGGCCGAGCAGGCTGGCGATCACGATGAAATGCAGCACGCCGAAAAAGATGCCGCTGGCCGGGAACATGGCGTAGCTTGATGCGCTGACCAGTGCGGCGCAGCCTGCCAGCAAGCCTAGACGGCGCAGAAACGACGGCAATCTCAGACCATTTTCCGTGGCCAGGTGCAGGCTGATGCCAACTAGCAGCAAAAACAGGGTGACGATCGCAGCCCGAGCGGCGAGCCAGAACGGGCTGTGGTAGAAGTCGAACACAGCCAGCTGGAAATAATTGAGATCGAAGCAAAAGTGGTAGGCCACCATGAGCGCCACCGCGATGCCGCGCGCCGCGTCAACGGCCGGGATGCGCTTGGCAGCCGGTGCCGCCGAAGATGGGGCGGCGCGCCGGGGGTTCCCGGACTTTGCGGCGCGCGCCATTTACATTTCTTCGATCGAGAACAGGCGGCGGTACTCGCGGTAGGCGTAACGGTCGGTCATACCGGCGATGTAGTCGGCTATGGTGCGTGCCTTGTCGTTTTTTGCCTTGGCCTGGTACTGCGGCGGCAGCAGGGCGGGGTTGTCGTGGAATGCCACGAACAGTTCGCGCACGATGCGCCGCGCTTTCTCGCTCATGCGCTCCACCTGGTAATGGCGGTAGAGATGCTTGTGCAGGAACTGCTTCAACTCGCGTTGCTCCCGCGCCACGGCGGGGCTGAACGCCATCAGGGCTGGCGCGCGGCGCACCTCGTCGAGGCCGGTCGGTGCCGCGGCGGCAATATTTTCCGTGCTTTGCGCGATCAGGTCGAGCACCAGGGTGTTGATCATGCGCCTGACGATTTCGTGGATAAGGCGGCGGCCGGTGACGTCGGGATGGCGCTCCCTGGCCATGGCCAGGTGGCGCGCGAACAGGCTGGTGTCGGCGAGTTGCTCGAGGGTGATCAGGCCGGAGCGCAGGCCGTCGTCGACATCGTGGTTGTTGTAGGCGATTTCATCCGCCAGGTTGGTGACCTGGGCTTCCAGTGTGGGGCGCTGGTCGTTCAGGAAGCGCTCGCCGACTTCCCCCAGGGTTTTCGCGTTGGCCTGGGAGCAGTGCTTGAGTATGCCCTCGCGGGTTTCGAAGCACAGGTTGAGCCCGTCGAAATCGGCATAACGCTCTTCCAGCAGGTCGACCACGCGCAGCGACTGCAGGTTGTGCTCGAAGCCGCCGTAATCCTTCATGCAGGCATTGAGTTCATCCTGCCCGGCATGGCCGAAGGGCGTGTGGCCCAGGTCGTGGGCAAGGGCGACGGCCTCCACCAACACTTCGTTGAGTTGCAGGTTGCGCGCGATGGTGCGGCCGATCTGCGCCACTTCCAGGCTGTGGGTGAGGCGGGTGCGGAACAGGTCGCCTTCGTGATTGACGAATACCTGGGTCTTGTATTCCAGGCGGCGGAAGGCGGTGGAATGGATGATGCGGTCGCGGTCGCGTTCGAAATCGCTGCGTCCGGGCGGCGTGGGTTCGTGATGGCGGCGGCCACGGGTGAGCGCCGCGTCGGCGGCGTAGGGGGCGAGCTCGCTCATCTTGAAAACCTTGATTCGAAACCACGGAGAACACGGAGGGCACGGAGAAGAACACTTTTTGGCCTTTTAATGGATTCACTCGACAGGGAAGCACCAAGTGACACGCCATCCATTGTTTTTTCTCCGTGTTCTCCGTGAACTCCGTGGTTAAAAGTTTTTTTCATGAATGGACGAATCCGGTCAATGTCGCTGCCAGATGCTCGCCAGGAATATCCCCCGTCATCACGCCTTCGCCAATGCGCTTGAGCAGCACGAAGCGCATCCTGCCGCCTTCCACTTTCTTGTCCAGGCCCATGAAGTCGAGATAGGCTACCACGCCCAGGTCGGGTGCAGTGATCGGCAGCCCGGCTTGCTGGAACAGGGCGCGGGTGCGCGCCACGTCGGCATCGGATAGCCAACCCAGGCGCCGCGACAGGTCGGCCGCCAGCACCGTGCCGGCGGCCACCGCCTCGCCGTGCAGCCAGTTGCCGTAGCCCATGCCGGCCTCGATGGCGTGGCCGAAGGTGTGGCCGAGATTGAGCAGGGCACGCACGCCGCCTTCGCGCTCGTCGGCGGCAACGATTTCGGCCTTGTTCTGGCAGGAGCGGTGGATGGCGTAGGCCAGCGCTTGCTTGTCGCGCGTCAGCAGCTTGTCCATGTTCTGCTCCAGCCATTCGAAAAACGGCAGGTCGCGGATCAGGCCGTACTTGATTACTTCCGCGAGGCCGGCGGAGAGTTCGCGCGCCGGCAGGGTGTCGAGGGTGGCGGTGTCGGCCAGCACCACTTGCGGTTGGTAGAACGCGCCGATCATGTTCTTGCCGAGCGGATGGTTGATGCCGGTCTTGCCGCCGACGGAAGAATCCACTTGGGCCAGCAGCGTGGTCGGCACCTGGATGAAAGGTACGCCGCGCAGGTAGGTGGCCGCGGCATAGCCGGTCAGGTCGCCGATCACGCCGCCGCCCAGGGCGATCAGCGTGGTCTTGCGCTCGCAGCGGTTGTGCAGCAGGGCGTCGTAGATCAGGTTGAGGGTGTCGACATTTTTGTAGGCTTCGCCATCCGGCAGCACGATGGGCAGTACGCTGACGCCCTGTTGTTCCAGGGTGCGCGTCAGCTTGTCGAGGTAGAGCGGCGCAACGGTGGTATTAGTGACGATGGCCACGCGTTTCTGCGCCAGGTGCGGAACAATCAGATCAGCCTGCTCCAGCAGGTTGGCGCCGATATGGATCGGGTAGGCGCGGTCACCCAGTTCAACGGTCAGGGTTTGCATGTTGTGTGCTTGTTCATCCTTGAGTTTTTGTTCCAGGCGGCGTACCAGGCCATGAATGTTCTGGTCGCCGGTGTCCATGATGATATCCGCGAGCTGGCGGTAAATCGGGTCGCGTTGGGCGAACAGTTCGCGCAGCTTGGCGTGCGGATCAGCCGTTTGCAGCAACGGCCGGTTCTTGTCGTGGCGGGTGCGGTGCCACAGATCCGCGACCTGTCCTCGCAGATACACGATCGTGCCGCCGCGCTTCAGGTGTTTGCGGTTTTCTTCGCGCAATACCGCGCCCCCGCCGGTGGCAAGCACGACATTGTCCATCTGGCACAGTTGCGTCAGAACAGCCGTTTCGCGCGCGCGGAATCCTTCCTCGCCTTCAAGCTCGAAGATGACCGGGATTTTTACCCCGGTACGGCGTTCGATCTCGTGGTCGGAATCGATGAAGCGCATGCCGAGATGCCTGGCAAGCATTTTGCCGACCGTGGTTTTACCCGCGCCCATGAGGCCGATGAGAATAATTTTGTTGGGGTATGACATGGGCTGTAATGATAACGGCTAGGAGGGGGTTTTAGCCAGAAATGCGGAGAAGGCGAATGCGTTATTGAAGGCGCGCGGAGTTGCACAGCTTAAAACGACAGGGAAAGCGCGGGTAATCCCAAAAATGGCGTGTCTCGACCCGTACCAGCCGGTCAACGCTTAAAAAAGCGGACGTTCAACGTAAAATTAACCGGCTCCGCGCTTTTGCGGAGTCCAGGTTGAATGTCGGGTTGGGTATCGCACCTATCGCCTACCGCCAGCGTAGCCGGGCTTCCTGTGTTGATGGCGCACAATCAGGATTCGAATGCTGCTTTCGAGATTTCGGTATACGACCGAGTACGGAAAAACCTTCAGCGGGAATGTCCGTCGCCCTCTTGTCGTTGGCGTTCCGAGATCGGGATACTCAACCAGAAGCTTGGCGACGCGTTCAAATTCTTCGAGAAAACGTTCAGCAACCACAAGGCCAGCTTGTTCTTTGTAAAAATCCAGAGCGCTGGCAATATCATGCTCCGCTCCGGGGTGGAGCGAGCAGGTCATCGCGTAAGTCTTGCTCGAAGCCGGGCGATGGCTTCCTGCCCTGAAACTGCCGAAATAGAACCGGATTCCAGTTCGGCCTCCCTGCGATCAGCCTCTCGCTCCCAAGCTTCCTCGACTTCGGGGTCTGAATCAAGGCTGGCGATTAGCCGCTCAAGCAGGTGCGACCGTTCAACGGGGGGTAACTGCAAGACTTCGGCTTCCAAGACTTCTAGGTTCGTGCTCACGCTGACCTCCAATGCGATAGATACGGCAGTTCATAGTTTATCACAGCGAGTGGCGCTCACAGCGGCACGACCGCTTGCGATGCCCAACGTAAAAGTGAGCGGCCTGCGCGGCTTTTCGCGCAGGTCCGCTCGACTGCCGGGTTAGGGCAGACCGCTGACTTTGTTGATGAGAGAGCCATACGAAAAGAGTATGTGCGTAGACGCGGTTGCATTTTGTTGAAGCTGATTGAGCGTCCAGACAATTGCTTGTAGATCGGAGTCGGTCGTTACGAGATGGTATGTGCCCAGAGTGAGCGATTCGGTTGTGCCAGAGCCACGATCATGCAAACTCATACCTTCCTGTGCGCGGACAATTAGGCAAGAACCAGCGACGTGAATGAAGTTTGGTCGTCTGCTCAGTGGTATTTCGGGATGTGCGACGTAATACTCGTTGATATGCGCGAGCAAGGTGTCCGGCGCGATGCCCTTTGAGGCATACACAATTTTCACCGGCCAATCGTCATAGTTCTTGATCTTCAAGAGAACATTTACTCGCCCTTCCAATACTCTTGTTGGCGGGATTGAAGCGATTCCGCCAAGCGCATCAAAAAGTTCGGCACGGTTCAGAGTTGATTTGACTGACACAACACCGAGCGTACCTTCAACGGGTGAAAATGACTTCCCGGAGCCATCCTTGTTATGAAAATTGAAGCGGGGGGCGGTATCGGTAGTAATGATGATGTCGAGTTGCTTGGATTCAGTACCATCATCGTCGAATAGAAAGCCACCTAAGAACACATTGCATTTCGATGGCGCGTGCTGTTTTAGAAACTCTGCATAGGCCAACTCGCGGGACATTCCAATATCTGTTGTGTTTGCAAAGACCGATGCCGCATCCGCTTCACCGCGAAGTACCTCGGCTACCTTTGTGTAATAGGTACGAAGCCGGTCGAAAAAGTTCTGTGCCATGTGCAGATGCCCTAACGACGCTGTAGAAAAACCCCATTCTGAACACCCTGTTCAGATGGAGATGGGTTTTTTTCAAGCCAAACTGTGGTCATTATTTATGATCCCCTGTTTTTCCAAACCCGCCCCACGGGCGAACTGGATTACCTGAGCCGACAAGCCCATATTGCACGAAAAGCGTCGATAAGCCCCTCTTCCGGAAGCTACTATCTCGCATATCCATGATTCGCCAGCTTCTCGATATTATGCATCATGCAATACAACTTCCACTGCCCATCGATCTTGGTTTCGCCGCGTAGCGTAAAGCGGTGCAATCGCTTATTGCCGCGCAGGTTGCCGAACACCGGTTCCACTGTCGCAAATCGGCGTGTGATCATTTCCTTTCCCAGATCGGAATCGATCTTCACCTTCATTTTGTCGAGGTGGTTTTCTTTGGGATCGCGCTTACCCTGGAAGAAAGCAACCTGGCGTATCTGGGTTTTCTCCGGCGTGCGCAAGCATTCCTTGCGCCGTTCGCACGGCACGCAATCCTGCTTGGCCCCGCTGAACTTCATCATGCCTCGCCACTCCCGCATTCACTTAGCTGGTGTACCGCTGCATGTAACGACTATTTCTGCCACAACCCTCGCAAAAGATGGCGGAGAGTTTTCTTTTGCGCATGAGCTTGCTACACTTCAACCACAAATGTGGTAAACGAGGGTGGTGTCATGTCCGTTACAACTTCAATTCGTATTGACCAGAAACTTTACGAGCAAGCCAGGCAGGATGCGATGGCTGAACATCGTTCTATCGCGGGGCAGGTTGAATTCTGGGCGCGTGTTGGGCGCACGGCGCTGGATAACCCGGATTTGCCGGTGAGCTTCATCGCCGAGTCCCTGATTTCCCTCGCCGAACCGCGCGAACAGGCACAGTCTTTTGTGCCCCGGAGTCGCGGGGAATGACATGGTCGGTGGTGCAAACCCGGCGATTCGGACGGCAGTACAAAAAACTTCACGACAATACCGCCGCCGATGTGGATGGCGCGGTGGAGCAGATTGCACTAAACCCCCAGATCGGGGAGCGAAAAAAGGGCGATTTGGCGGATCTCCGCGTTGTAAAGCTTCACAGCGGCGGGCTGTTGTATCTGCTGGGTTACACTTTGGATGACGGTGTACGCCTGATTTATCTGGAAGCCGTTGGCCCCCATGAGAATTTTTATCGTGATTTGAAGCGATAGCGTGTCGGGTGGGTTGGGCGCAGGTTCAAGCCACAAAAAGAAACCGGCCTTGCGGCCGGTTTCCGGTTCTGGAACAACGCGGGGAGACTTGATCAGTCAGCCTGTTTGCGCAGGAAGGCCGGGATGTCGAGGAAATCGACGCCGGATTGCTTCATCGCTTCGAGCTGTACATTGCGGTCTCTTTTGCGCATCACAGCGGGCTGTTCGAGTGCATCGTAATCCACGGCCATGGCGGAGTTATCAGTGCCGTTGCGCACTACCAGTTGCGGCTTGTTTTGCTGGCGGGCAACCGTGCCGCCGAGGCCGGTAGCGACCATGGTGACGCGCAGGGTGTCACCCATGTTTTCATCGATGACGGTGCCGACGATCACGGTGGCATCTTCGGCGGTGAATTCCTTGATGGTTTCCATTACATCGTAGTATTCCTTCATCTTCAACGACATGCTGGCGGTAATGTTGACTAGCACGCCGCGTGCGCCGGCGAGGTCGACGTCTTCCAGTAGTGGGCTGGCGACGGCGCGTTCTGCGGCAATGCGGGCACGGTCAATGCCGGAGGCAGTGGCAGAACCCATCATGGCCATGCCGTTTTCCGACATCACGGTTTTGACGTCGGCAAAGTCGACGTTGACCAGGCCGGGGCAGTTGATCACTTCGGCGATGCCGGACACCGCGCCATGCAGCACGTCGTTGGCGGCCTTGAAGGCGTCCTGGAAGCTGACGTCGTCTCCCAGCACCTGCATCAGCTTGTCGTTCGGTACTACGATCAGCGAATCGACGTGCAGCGCCAGGGTTTCCATGCCCAATTGCGCCACTTTGGAGCGCTTGCCTTCGAAGGCGAATGGCTTGGTCACCACGGCCACGGTCAGGATGCCCAGCTCCTTGGCGACTTCGGCCACGATCGGTGCCGCGCCGGTGCCGGTACCGCCGCCCATGCCGGCAGTGATGAACAGCATGTTGGCGCCTTGAATCATTTCGGCGATGCGCTCGCGGTCTTCCATCGCGGAGGCGCGGCCGATTTCCGGGTTGGCTCCTGCGCCCAGGCCCTTGGTGATGTGTGCGCCCAGCTGCAGCTGGGTTCTCGCCTGGCTGCGTTTAAGCGCCTGGGCATCGGTGTTGGCGCAGATGAATTCCACGCCTTCCAGCCCGCTCACGATCATGTGGTCAACTGCGTTGCCGCCGCAACCGCCCACGCCGATCACCTTGATTACTGCATCCTGCATTGGTGCTTCCATGATTTCAAACATCGCTTTATCTCCTTATTTGCTGTTATTCCAGAACCAAACCTAAAAATTCAAACCCAAAACAATCAAAAATTCCCCTGAAACCAACTCTTCATCCTGTCAAAAATCTGTTGCAGCGAAGTGCTCCCCAAATTCGCAATCTGATGCCGTTGATGTTGTTCGTGGGCCGACATCAACAGGCCCAGGCCGGTGGCGTAGCGCGGATTGCGAACCACTTCCGTCAGGCCGCCGCTGTATTGCGGCACACCGAGCCGCACCGGCATGTGGAACACTTCCTCGCCCAGTTCCACCATGCCCTGCATCACCGCGCTGCCGCCGGTGATGACGATGCCCGAGGACATCAGGTCTTCGAAGCCGCTGCGGCGCAGTTCCGCCTGCACCAGCGAATAGAGTTCCTCCACGCGTGGCTCGATCACTTCCGCCAGCGTCTGGCGCGATAGCTGGCGTGTTTCGCGTTCACCCACGCCTGGTACTTCCACCATTTCGCTCGGGTCGGCCAGCTGGCGCAGGGCGCAGCCGTGGGTGCGCTTGATGTCTTCCGCTTCCTTGGTGGGGGTGCGCAGCGCCATGGCGATGTCGTTGGTGATCTGGTCACCGGCGATGGGGATCACCGCGGTGTGGCGGATGGCGCCGTCGGTGAAGACGGCAATGTCGGTGGTGCCGCCGCCGATGTCCACCAGGCACACTCCGAGATCCTTTTCGTCATCGGCCAGCACCGCCATGCTCGAGGCCAGCGGCTGCAGGATCAGGTCGCGCACGTCCAGGCCGCAGCGCTTGATGCACTTGATGATGTTTTGCGCCGCTGATACTGCGCCGGTAACGATGTGCACCTTCACTTCGAGGCGGATGCCGCTCATGCCGAGCGGTTCGCGCACGTCTTCCTGGCCGTCGATGATGAATTCCTGGGTCAGGATGTGGAGGATCTGCTGGTCAGTCGGAATGTTGACCGCCTTGGCGGTCTCGATCACCCGGTCCACGTCCATCTGCGTCACTTCCTTGTCCTTGATCGCCACCATGCCGTGCGAGTTGAAGCTCTTGATGTGGCTGCCGGCGATACCGGTATAGACTTCGCGGATCTTGCAGTCCGCCATCAGTTCGGCTTCTTCCAAAGCTCTTTGAATCGCGTTGACGGTCGACTCGATGTTCACCACCACGCCTTTTTTCAACCCGCGCGACGGGTGCTGGCCGATGCCGATGATCTCCATTCGCCCATCGGGCAGGACTTCCGCCACCATGGCGACGATTTTCGAGGTGCCGATATCCAGCCCGACGATCAGTGTTTTCTGTTCCTTGGTCCTGCTCATTTCATTCCCCTTACGCACCTGCAGGTTTTGCTGCCGCTGCACCATCAAGGCGCACCGCGAAACCATTGGGATAGCGCAGATCCACATAATTAACCGTCCGGTTGAGGCGACCCAGCGT
>Ga0105091_10000474_pt1 | contig 16928 bp, 11 predicted proteins | sample PPLLak1March2015_FD_87022 | JGI IMG/M metagenome (GOLD analysis project Ga0105091, IMG submission 87022) | Freshwater sediment microbial communities from Prairie Pothole Lake near Jamestown, North Dakota, USA - PPLs Lake P7 Core (1) Depth... | ecosystem: Environmental > Aquatic > Freshwater >... | reverse complement strand
TATGGATTTTTGTTGATATATTCCCGAATATGTTTTAACGATTTTTCATGCCGTATAATCTTTTCATAATAATTTCTTTGCCACAATTTCCCATCAAATGCCTGCCAATCATTTTGTTTTACATTTCTAATATATTCATTGGTCGTCATTGTTTTAAACCATCTAACCATTTCGGATATCGGCCGCCCTCGTAGGGGCGAACCTATGCGTTCGCCCGCATTATCAATGATGTTTACAATGCCATGTAAGTGATTGGGCATTATTACATATTCATCTATTTCAATATTTTTGTATTTATTTTTTAATTCTTTCCACCATCGCTCTGCCATTTTGCCGGCATCATTTAAAATCATCTTGTCTTTTTCTATTTTCCCGAATAAACACCGTCTTTCATTAGCGCAGATGGTAATATAATAGAATCCGCATTGCGAATAATCATATCCTTTTAAACGAATTGACCGCCGTTGATACATATTCAAAATTATATATAAAAATGTCCCATCATGGTAGGGGCAGACCTGCGTGTCTGCCCTAAACCTATGTGTTTGCCGTTATTAATTCCTTTCTATTTCTCCTTGACATCTAAATTCTTGTAATGGACAATATTAGGGTATATTCCTGGAAACAGCTTATGGAGAAAACAAACTCAAAACTCGACGGAATGGACAGTAAGGGCAAATCTGCAAAAATATTTTATTAAAATAATGAGGAAATAAGTATGGTGTCCATGGATTTACTCAGATTTATTCTAAAGATTCATATGAAAATATCTATATGTCAATTATAGACAGCATAATCATTTGGGCAAACACAGATTTGCCTGATTGGCAAAGAGAGGCGGTGAGACGTCTATTAACTCAAGTGTCCTTGATACCAGAAGACCTTGAGCAGTTATATGATCTCTGCAAAAAAAGCTATGGCCTAATGGAAATTGATAAAGGATTACCTGTCCCGGGAACATTGAAGAAGGAAGAAATAATTGGAACATCAGAAGCGAACCAAGCCATCGTATTGAAAAAAATTCAGGCGATTAAAAATGTAAACGCTCTCTTGGACAATTCTGAGCTTTCTTTTACACATAAATGGTTAACGGTAATTTATGGGGAAAACGGGGCTGGTAAATCCGGATATGCCAGAATTCTGAAAAAGGCATGTTTTGCAAGGCATGATAAGGAAATAATTCATCGTAATATCTTTAAGTCAAATCTATCTGGTCCCGCCGAAGCAACATTTAAGTTAGGTCTTGATTCTCGAGAAGAATTCTCTAAGTGGACAGACGGTCAACAAAGACAAGCAGTGTTGGCTAATATATGTGTTTTCGACAGCAAATGTGCCAGAGTTATTATAGACGAAAAGAACGAAGCTTCTTATCTGCCCTATGGTGCAGATGTATTTCAGAAACTTGCAGCAATTGTTCAGGCATTTAAAATAAAGCTGGAAAAAGAAAAGCCTGTGCCATTAAAACCTGAGATTTCGGATTTGCCGGAAAGTACAAAAGCAGGAGCTTTTTTCATGGGATTGAATGCCAAAACCAAAGATAAAGATTTGGCACAATGGTTTCAGTGGTCACAGCAGGATGATGATGCCCTTAGACAGATGGAAATCAACTACGCTAAAGCTCAAATAGGAGATACTACCAGACAAATAAGAGCTTTAGAAAATATCAATAACAGGTTTGAGGTTTTCAAAGATAAATTTAAAGAATATGCTGACTTAGTATCCCCTGAATCAATTAAGAGCATTAATAAATTGATAGAGTCAAGGAATACCTCTCAGAGGGCTTTCGACATTGCATCCCAAAAACCAGATGGCCCATTGCCTGGAATCTCAACAGATGAATGGCAGGCTCTTTATTATGCAGCCAAAGATTATTCAACTAAGCAGGCATATCCAGGTGAGGAGTTTCCTTTTACTGGCGAAGACAAAAAATGTGTTTTATGTATGCAATCCTTATCCGAGGATGCGAATATCAGGTTAAATAAATTCCATGAGTACATGGAAAATTCTGCAAAGAAATCGCTTGATGATACGTCGAAAATACTTGCTGAAGTAATTGACAGGGTGAAAAATATTGATTTTGAAAAATTCTGTAAGACTGATTACAAAGATGTTCTGGATGAGATAGAGAATAGAAATAACGGGTTTAACAAAAACATAGACCAAATTACTACCCGGTTTGCTGATGTCCGGAATGCTTTGATAAAGGCAGAATCAGACAAAACATCATGTTCCGAGGGTGGCTATAACTTTGATTTTTCAGTTATCGAAAAATTTCCGGGAATTATTAGCTCTGAAATAAAAAATTACCAGCAAAACAGTGATCCTCTGAGGCTAGAAAAACTTAAAACGGAAATGGCAGAATTAAAGGCAAAAAAGAAATTTGCTAAAAATAAAGCAGCAATAACAGCTTATATGGAATCTTTGAAGAAGCTGGATTTGTATGAGAATACAATCAGAAATTTGAACACAAGGAACATAACAGATAAGGGCAGCGGGTTAATTAAAGATGCCTTAACGCCGCAATTAATGAAAGCGTTATCGAATGAACTTAAATTCCTTGGTGCCAGTTATCTCCCGCTGAATTTAAAACACTCTGGCAGTTCTGGGAAAAACATGCATCAAATGAAGATAGATGGGGTTGTTAATCCAGACATAAAACTGACTGAAATATTAAGTGAGGGTGAACAGAAAGTTATTGCTATTGCCGGGTTTTTGGCCGAACTTAATTTGAGAGACAAGCCTTCACCAATAGTTTTTGATGATCCGGTTTCTTCTCTTGATCATAAATTCAGCGAAAAAATAGCTATGCGTCTGATTCAGGAATCAGCTAAACGGCAGGTTATTATTTTTACCCATGATATAAGTTTTCTATTAGATCTTCAGGAAAAATCTGAAACCCAAGGTCAGCATTTCTATTGTGTCAATGTTTGTCGTGAGGGCAGGGCTGCCGGAATAAAACGAGCCGAAGAAACATGGCACGCTATGCCTGTTAATAAACGTCTTAACTTCATAGACCAGGAAATAATAAAAATTGCACGTTTATACATAAAAAGTCAGCAGGAATATAATCAACAAGCAGCGGTATTATATGGCTATTTACGCGAAACATGGGAAGCTACTATTGAAGAATGTCTATTTAATAAAGTTATTCGGAGATTTCAGGCAGAAGTTAAAACACAGAGTTTAAAAGATGTTATCATCGAAAAATCGGATTATGATGCTATTGATGTGGGTATGACTAAATGCTCAAAATGGATGATTGGCCACGATCTGTCAAAAGAAATTAGCGATAACCGTCCTGCACCATTTGAGCTTCAGGAAGATATTAAAAAGCTTAGGGAGTTTGTAGATATCATAAAATCTAGGAAAAAAGTCACCCAAACCATGCGACAAATACCCCTCCCTGAAATAGGTTGAAAAAGGATTTAATTAGATAAAAAAATAGAGATGCTATCGTTTTTTAAAAAAATTAAGTGATAGAATATAAAAAATTGAACTCTTACAATAATTTATTTGATGAAATCTTAAAAATATAAAATTATTGGAATGGAAATTTATGAAGTTTTTTATTCCTAAGGCTAAAAATGAAGAAGAAGCGGAGCAGGTATATCTTAGTATTGCTAAATTTGTTTCTGCGCCATTTTCAAAGCAAAGAATATTTAAATTAGATTGGAATCATAATAATAAGGATATGTCTTGCCAAGTAGGCTCTCTGCTTCCTGCTTATTATAAAATGGGAGAGGAACCAGTTTTGATTATATTTGATTGCGGAGACCATTTTAAAATCTGTACTCCGAATCGAGGAGGCCTTCGAGGTGAACCTGTCCTTGCAGAAAAAGATTGGCAATCTAAAACTATTTTATTTGAAGATGCATGAAAAAAACGAAGACGGGAAATAAATTCGGAAAATAAACGAAGACAGCTTTTTAAAATAAATTTCGCAAATCTTTATCCTTTGGGTTTTTTCAATCGACAATCGGCAATCGACAATCGGAAATTTATATTTGTGTCTTTGTGCCTTAGTGGTAAAATTAATTTATGAAATATCATCATATAGGTATTCCGACTAAGACGCCTCGAAAAGACGAAATCTATGACAGCAAATATAAGCTGTGGCTGGTAGATAGTGCCAAAAGTCCTTATGGCATAGAATGGCTTCGATATGAAAAGGATTGTCCCTTCCCGGATTTGATTAAGACCGTTCCTCACGTCGCCTTTGAAGTCGATGATATCGATGCGGCCGCAGCAGGTAAAAAAATCCTCATTGCACCCGTCTATCTAAACGATTCCCTGAAAATGTGCTTCATCGAAGCCGATGGCGCCCCCATCGAATTTCTGCAATTCCTAAAAAAATAAATTTCTTTCCGAACTGTCCTCTCGTAGCGCAGCGCAGATCCCAGCGAAAGCTGGGACCCAGACATCTTGGTCAGGGCACCAGGTGATCCGTATTTCTTTTTTTACTTTTTACTTTAACTTTTCGTGTTTCTTCGTGCTCTTCGGTCCTTCGTGGTTAAAAAATTTGTTGTTCATAACGGGATCGTTTGGGGTTCGTACTAGTATCGTATTGGTACCGTTTAGGGATCGTTTCGGGTACGTTTGGGGAGCGTAAGCGAGCGCCCCGGACCAGATCCGGGGTCAAGTAGTCACTGCTTTTACCTTGAATTTTACTGCAATAAATATTAAACTCCGCCGTCAATTAATTAAATGAAATCTGCCTGCCCTGAGCGAAGTCGAAGGGTGTAATCAGTGTTTCTGAAAGGACTTATATGAAGCTATGGCAATCACTTACGGCTGTCTCTTTAATAACAATTTTATCTGCATCCTTCGCTTTTGCTGCAAATAACCAATCCCCTCAGCCATCTGAAAGTATCCGTCTAAATTCACTTGGCTTTTTACCAACTGCACAAAAAAAAGCCACAATCATCTCTAAATGCAAATCCTTCAATGTGCGAGACTTACAAACCAATAAAAAAGTATTTTCCGGCTACGTAACCGGCCCCATTACTCAAGCTGATGTAAATCAAACCGCCTGGTTCGCCGATTTTTCAAAGGTAAATAAGCCCGGAAAATATTACATTGAGGTCCCTAATGTCGGTCGTTCAATTGATTTTGAAATCTCCGAAACCGTTTATGACAAAGCATTTATAACATGCATGCGCGCATTTTATTTATGGCGCTGCGGCACGGAAGTCAACGCAATCTACAACGGTAACAGATTTTATCACGCCGCCTGTCATACAGAAGATGCCTGGGATAGTTATATCACCGATTATAACTCTCAATATATCAACATTTTACCTCCCGATGCAATGTCCCCAGACCCCCTCGATCCCAACGCTCACGGCCCTAAAATTCATCGCGACGGCACCGGCGGCTGGCACGATGCCGGCGATTACAATAAATATATTGTCAACGCAGGTGTCACGATGGGTGCGATGTTTTGGGCGTGGGAACAATTTGGAGATAAGCTCAAAAATGTTAATTTAGGTATTCCAGATACCGCACCAGGTTACCCAGATTATCTAAAAGAGTTAAAATGGGAAACAGACTGGATTTTGAAGATGCAATATCCTGATAATTCCGGCAGGGTATTTCATAAGGTAAGCACATTGCGATTCGGCGGCTTTATTTTGCCAGAGCAGGAGACTGAAAAACGATATTTTGTGGAATACAGCACGGCCGCAACTGCGGATTTTGTTGCGGAACTTGCGATGGCCGCACGCTTTTTTAAACCATACGATGAAAAATATGCCCAAAAATGCCTCGATGCGGCCAAAAAGAGCTTTGGTTTTCTTAGACAAAATCGCGAAAACAAGATGTCTGATCCCAATCGGCAGATCCGAACCGGCAGTTATCCCACAAATGACTTAGATGACAGACTTTGGGCAGCCGCGGAGCTTTGGGAAACAACGGGGGATGCGAATTACCTAAGGTTCTTTGAGAGGGGCCAGGGGGCATTTGAAGATAAAATCGATTTTTTCTGGGATTGGGGCAGTGTGAAAAATCTGGCTATGTTTACCTATCTTTTCAGCAAACGCGAGGGCAAAAGAGATACTCTTGTTGAGGATATAAAACGCGACCTTCTACGAACTGCTGATACGCTTGTTAGAGATCGAGATAAGGATATTTACGGCAGATGCCTCGGAGGGCAATATAAATGGGGCTGCAACGGCACAGTCGCGAGGGAATGCATTACGCTGATGATGGCAAACAGGGTTTCGCCTAATCCGGAATATGTCAATACAGCCCTTGATGCGATAGGGCACTTGTTTGGACGCAATTTCTATTTCAGGTCTTATGTGACGGGGGTTGGCTATAAGCCTCCGATGAACCCGCACGACAGACGCTGCGGCGGTGATAATGTCCGTGATCCATGGCCGGGATATGTTGTAGGCGGCGGACATTCAGCGACTGACTGGCAGGATATTGAGCCGGATGCAAGGACCAATGAAATATGTATAAACTGGCAATCGGCACTTGTTTATGCATTAGCGGGATTTACAAGCGGCAAATAGAACCGTGACTCGGGACTCGTTTCTCGTTTTTTTTGAAATTTATGAAAATTCAGGTTATTGACATACGAGGGTGCTTACGCATATAGTAATTCGTTCCTACGAACAAAAAAAAGGTCGGCATTGAAAGGAGTGAATATGAAACTCGACCGTAAATTGAGGATGGGATTGATTGGGGGAGGCCCCGGGGCATTCATCGGGGACGTTCATCGCAAGGCATCACGGCTGGATGGGGAAATTAAATTAGTGGCAGGGGCGTTCGATATTGACCCGGCAAAATCGGAACAGATGGGCAGAGAGCTTGCATTGGACCAGTCACGTGTTTACGGCAATTATACTGAGATGATAAAATCTGAGCTGAAGCTGCCTGAAAGCGAACGAGTTGATTTTGTTTCTATTACTACACCGAACAATTGGCATTTCCCGATAGCCAGAGACTTTCTAAAGGCAGGTTTCCATGTAATGTGCGAAAAGCCTATGACGATTACAAGCGGCGAGGCGAAGCAATTGCAGGCCCTGGTAAAAAAGACAGGCAAGGTTTTCGGCCTTATGCACAATTATACAGGATATCCCATGGTGAAGCTTGCCAGGGACATGGTAAAGAAAGGCGACATGGGGAATATCCGCAAGATTGTTGTGCAGTATCCGCAGGGATGGCTTGCGACGGCTTTGGAGAAGACTGGAAGTATGCAGGCGGGCTGGAGGACGGACCCCAAGCAGAGCGGCGCGGGCGGATGCGTTGGGGACATTGGGACTCACGCAGCTAATCTGGCAGAATATATAAGCGGTTTGGAAATCACACATATTTGCGCTGAGCTGACGACGTTTGTTGAGGGACGAAAGCTCGATGATGACTGCAATTGCCTGCTGAAGTTTGATAACGGGGCAAAGGGTGTGCTTCACGCAAGTCAGATAGCGATTGGAGAGGAAAATAATCTTGCCATCTGGGTGCATGGCGAAAAAGGAAGTCTCGAATGGCACCAGGAACATCCTAATTATTTATATACACGTGCGATAAATGCGCCGCAACAGGTTTGGAAACGCGGCAATGGATACATCGGTGAATACAGTGCGGCGGCAGGGCGCGGGACAAGATTGCCATTTGGTCATCCAGAGGCGTTTTTCGAGGCCTTCGCGAACAATTATCGCAACTTTGCCGACACTGTAAAATCGGTAATAGCAGGCGAAAAGCCGACTGAGCTTGAAAAGGATTTCCCTGGCGTAAATGAAGGTGTTCGCGGGGTTGTGTTTATTGAGACGGTTGTCGCAAGCGCAAAGAGCGCCAAAAAGTGGACATCGCTGAAGAAATAGAAGACAGAAAAAAATAATGGATCCCCTGTAGAGGACCAAAGGAGCAGGTTTACGGGGATCTGCACTTGGCTCCGAGGAGAAGGAAAAATGGCAAGACCGGTAACACTTTTCACAGGGCAATGGGCGGATTTACCACTTGAGGTATTGGCAGAAAAGGCATCAAGCTGGGGATATGATGGATTGGAGCTTGCATGCTGGGGTGACCACTTCGATGTTGATAAGGCATTGGCAGATGAAAAATATTGCGAATCGAAACGCAAGATGCTCAAAAAGCACGGCCTTGAAGTTTACGCGATTTCAACACACCTGGTTGGACAAGCCGTTTGCGATAATATCGACCAGCGGCATAAATCAATATTGCCGCCGGATGTATGGGGCGATGGCGAGCCGGAAGGCGTTCGCCAAAGGGCCGCAAAGAAACTTATCGAAACCGCTAAAGCAGCTAAATTAATGGACGTTAAGGTGGTCAATGGTTTTACAGGCAGTTCGATTTGGCACTATGTGTATTCTTTTCCGCCGGTTTCGCCGGATATGATAAAGGCAGGTTACAAGGATTTCGCAAAAAGATTCACTCCGATTCTTGATGCATTCAAGACCAAAGGGGTGAAATTTGCACTTGAAGTGCACCCGACGGAGATTGCTTTTGATATCGCATCGGCACAACGGGCACTTGAAGCAGTTAAGAATCATCCGGCATTTGGTTTTAATTATGACCCAAGCCATTTCGGATATCAGGGCGTCGATTATGTAAAGTTCATAAGGACTTTTGGCGACCGTATATTCCACTCGCATATGAAAGATGCATGGTGGGGCCATGGTGATGGAACTGTAGGAGTATTCGGCGGACATACTGAATTTGCCGACCCAAGACGTTTTTGGGATTTCAGGTCAATTGGTCATGGCGATATTAATTTTGAAGAGATAATTGTTGCGCTTAATGATGTTGGCTATCAGGGGCCGCTTTCTGTTGAATGGGAAGACAGCCGGATGGACCGCGAGCACGGCGCAAAAGAGGCATGCGAATATATTAAGAAGGCCGATTTCAAGCCTTCAAAATTGGCTTTTGACGCACAGTTTGATAAATAGCCACGCCAAAAATTATTTAAGAGTAGGCAGCTGATATAGATGAATGTGAATCTGAATCGTCGCCGGTTTCTAAAAGGAGCCGGCGCTGCAATAAGAGGTATTGCACTTCCATGTACAATTTCTGCGCGCATTTACATATGTAATTATTTATTTTAAAGGGGATAATACAATGCCAGAAAATAGTAAAGTAAATCGACGTGGTTTTTTGAGGACAGCGGCAACAGCGGCGGCGGGAGTTATAGCAATTCCTTATATTGTGCCATCAAAAGTATTCGGTGCTGTATCACCGAGTAATCGGCTGCGTGTTGGGATGATTGGAGTGGGCTCCCAGGGGACATGGGATATGAAAGGCTTTTTGGATAACCCTCAATCGCTGGTTATTGGCGTCTGCGATGTTGATAAGAAACGTCTAAAGACAGCAAAGGATTTAGTAGACCAGAAATACGGCAACAATGACTGCAAGATGTATGGCGATTTTCGTGAGCTTATTGCAAGAGATGATATAGATATAATTGGAACGGCGATTCCCGACCACTGGCATTCGATACCGGCAATTATGGCCGCACAGGCAGGAAAAGACATTCACGGCCAAAAACCATTATCAAGGACAATTAAAGAGGGCAGGGCCATATGTGATGCCGTCAAACAATACGGAAGGATTTGGCAGACCGGAAGCTGGCAGAGGTCGGTTTATAATTTCCGAAAAGCCTGCGAGCTGGTTCGCAACGGCAGAATAGGAAAAGTTCATACAGTTGAAGTTGGACTGCCTACCGGCAGCCCTGGAAGGGTGCAATCGATACAGCCTGTGCCGGAAGGTGTTGACTGGGATATGTGGCTGGGACCGGCACCGAAGGTTCCTTTCAGGGGTATTTTGCACTGGGAATGGCGATGGATGATGGACTATTCAGGAGGTCAATTGACCGACTGGGCAGGCCATCACATCGATATAGCGCATTGGGCGCTGGACCTCGAAAGGACAGGACCAATTGAGATTGAAGGCCATGGTACATACGCGAAGGAAGGCATATACGATGTTCCTACGCAATATAAACTTACCACAAAGTATGCCAATGGTCTTACAATGATAATCGCAAATGACAGACAGCTTCCTCACGGGATGGGGACATGCTGGTATGGAGAAAATGGTAAATGGATTCATGTTACCCGCGATGAGCCGATACATTCAAATCCAAAAACAATAGCCGATGATGTAATCGGAGGAAACGAGATTCATTTATACGAGAGCAAGGACCATCATCAGAATTTCCTGGATTGCGTCAAGAGCAGAAGAGAAACGATTACGCCGGCAGAAGTGGCACATCGCTCATTGACACCTGCGCTGTTAGGTGAAATTTCGATGATTACAGGAAGAAAGATAAAATGGAACCCCGAAAAAGAGGAAATCATAGGTGATGAAGAGGCGAGCAGGCTTTTGTCTCGGCCGATGCGAAGCCCATGGCATATGTATATGTAATTGAGAATTGTAATGGTACAAAAAAATAAAATAAGCAGACGTGAATTTGTAAAAGGTATCGGCGCAGCAGGTGTTGGCGTGCCGTATGTGCTTACAAGTTTAGCGAGAGGTGAAGATAAGGAACTTGCCCCGCTTCAGGCAACAATAGTGCCGCCCAGCGAACGGATAACAATGGGATGCATAGGGATTGGCGGACAGGGCTTTCAAATCATGAATTCTTTTTTGCGAATACCAGAGGTTCAGGTAGTTGCGGTATGTGATATTCATAAAGAGTACCAAAGTTCTGATTATGGGAAATTATTGGGCAGGGAAGCGGGAAAAAAACTTGTTGAGTATTATTATACACAAGAAAATCCATCAGGGGCATATAAAGGATGCGCTGCTTACCATGATTTTCGTGAGCTGCTGAGCCGCAATGACATAGATGCGGTAACGATTTGCACGCCCGACCATTGGCATGGGACAATCGCGACGGCTGCGGCGAAAGCAGGCAAGGACATTTATTGCGAAAAGCCATTAATCAATACAATTGCTGAAGGCATAGCGGTTCGCAATGCGGTAAATAAATATAAAAGGATTTTGCAGACCGGCAGTCATGAGCGGTCGAATGATAGTGTGCGTTACGCCTGTGAACTGGTTCGAAACGGACGGATAGGCAAAGTGCATACAATTACAGTAAATATGCCCAACAACGACTCGCATCACCTTAACATAATGAGGACTAATCAGCCGCAGCCGGATATGACTGTGCCCGATGGGCTCGATTATGATATGTGGCTGGGACCCACACCAAAGGCAGCTTATACGAAAAGAAGGTCGCATTTCTGGTGGCGATTCATTTTGGATTACGGCGGCGGCGAAATGACCGATCGTGGGGCACATATAATAGATTTAGCCCAATTTATAAATGGAACAGATAATACAGGGCCGGTGGAAATTTCAGGTAAAGGGGAAACAGCACCGGGCGGGGGCATATTTAATGCCTTTATGGATTATAATTTTGAATGTAAATATGCAAATGGCGTTCGGCTGGTTGGGACCAACAAAGCACCGAGAGGGTTAAGAATCGAAGGAAGCGACGGGTGGATATTTATTCATATTCATGGCGGAAGGCTCGAGGCATCTCCAGCATCACTTCTTTATGAGCAATTAGAGCCTGGAGAAATTCGCGTCGGCCGCAGCAAGAGCCATCAACAGAATTTTATTGATTGTGTCAAAACAAGAGAACTGCCGTTTGCCTCGGTAGAAATCGGCCATCGGACAGCAACGATTTGCCATTTAGTTAATATCGCGATGCAGATGGAAAGTAAGCTCAAATGGGACCCGGAAAAAGAAGTTATCTTAAATGATGACCAAGCTAATAGAATGATATCGCGGCCGATGAGAATCCCGTGGCATTTATAGAGAATTAAATAAATGCAGTTTAAAAATAAAATAAATAGGCGTGAGTTTATAAAAGGAATCAGCGGTGCGGCTGCGCTGGGAATTGGTTTACCTGTTGTACTGACGTCTGTTTCACGTGGAGGACTTGCGCCAAGTGAACAAATAACGCTTGGTTTTATCGGTGTCGGCAGGCAGGGCACAGGATTGATGTATAGTTTTTTGAATGAGCCGGGCTGCCGGATCAGAGCGGTTTGTGATGTTGATGAGCAGAAATTACAACATGCCAAGTCAATAGTTGATGAGCAGGACAGCTCAGCAGGATGCGCCTCTTATAAGGATTTTAGAGAGCTGCTGGCAAAGAAAGATATTGATGCGGTTGTAATAGCAACGCCTGACCATTGGCACCCCATTATAGCAATTGAGGCATGCAAGGCAGGAAAAGACGTTTATTGCGAAAAGCCGCTTGCGATGTCAGTTGTTGAAGCCAGAGCAATGGTTAATGCCGCAAGAAAGTACGGACGAGTTTTTCAGACGGGCTCACACCAGAGGTCTGATTATAAATTTCACCAGGCATGTGAATTAGTCCGCAACGGCTATATCGGGCAATTAAAGAATGTTCGCATATCCATAAATGTAGCGTCATTTCCTTTGTATCCTCTTGCGTGCGATTTGCCGGCTGAAGCGGTGCCGCAAAATCTTAATTGGGACATGTGGCTTGGGCCTGCGCCATGGAGACCGTATAATTCACGAATAGCACCGCCAATAGGTCACCAGGAATGGGCACACTGGCGTGATTACGATGATTACGCAGGCGGTTTGATGACTGACTGGGGTGCGCATCATTTTGATATCGCACAATGGGGGATTGGCGCTGACAATAGCGGGCCAGCGGAGATTTATCCTGAGGACAGCAAGAACAAGATATTGACATACCGGTATTCAAATGGCGTCACTGTAGTTAAAGATGATGACATGCAATTTAAATCGATATTATTTATTGGCACTGAAGGCGAAATTGAAGTTTGCAGACAATTTATCAAGGCAAAGCCTCTGTCACTGCTTAGAGAACATATAGGGGCGGAAAAAATTCATTTATATAAGAGCACGAATCATTATGCGAACTGGCTTGAATGCATTCGAAGCCGGCAAAAACCAATTTGCGATGTCGAGATTGGATGCAGGTCGGTGACAGTTTGCCTTTTGGGAATTATCGCAAATAAATTAGGAAGGCCATTAAAATGGGACGCGGCTTCGGAACACTTTGCAGGAGATGCTGAGGCGGATAGATTGTTAAGAAAACCGATTCGAAGTCCCTGGAGTTTGACTTAAAAATGTTGAAGAATAAAAATAAACCTTTAGGTAATTTTCGAATTTTTTTGGCTGCAGGGACAATATTGATTTTGCTGCAGTCAGCGGCCATTGCAGAGAATGAGCCTGTGCTTTCGAATGCTGTTTCGCCAAATAATTTGCCGGATATGAATATTGTTTTGCTGGCAGATGTTAAAGATCACGGCGGGAACGAACATAATTACCCATTATGGCAAAGACGATGGGCATTATTATTAGGCGGAAAGAATATCGGTGATTTTAACGAAAAGCAGGTGAATCTCGTTGGGCCTGCGCATGAAGATTTTAAGGAAATTGCGGCCGGGAAAAGCAATGTGAAGATATCAGCCGCATTGGAATGGCCGAGCCAAGAGCAGTTTAAGACGGCAGATGTTATTGTCGCTTATTGTTATTTGAAATGGAATCCGCAAAGGTTAAAGGAGCTTGAGGAGTATCTTTCTCGCGGCGGCGGGCTTGTCGTTGTGCATTCCGCTTCATGGACTGAACCGGAGCCATTGCCTGAAGTCGCCAACTTAATTGGAATAAGCGGATTTAAGCTTTACAGGCATGGAATTGTAAATTTGAAGATTACAGCGCCACAGAATCCTATATTTAAAGGGTTACCTGAGAGACTTAAGTTTAATGATGAATCATATTGGCCGCCTGTGATACAGAAAAATATTGAGACGCTTGCGACATCTGATGAAAAAGACTCAAATGAAATCAAGCCGCAAACAATGCTCTGGACTCATAAATATGGAAAAGGACGTGTTTTTGGCTGTTTATTAGGCCATAATACATGGACTTTTGATGATTTGTCTTTTAGATATTTATTGTTAAGAGGCATAGCGTGGTCAGGAAATAAACCTATAAATTGTTTTGATGAGATTGCTCGTCAGGGCGCCAATTTTGGAAAAGCAAAGGAGTAAAAAAATGAATCGCGAAGCTATGGGAACAGGAATATCAATAATTGTTTTGGCATTATTATTTTTTGCTTTTGGATTTTTTACCCGAGACAGCCGGGCAGCTTCACCTAAGGAATTAAAGCCGGTTTCAGAGGAGATAATCGCAAAGATTGAAGCAGCAGCACCGTCTTCGGCTGTAGTTAAACCCATTAAGCCGCGAAAGATACTGGTATTCTGGCTTTGCAACGGATTTTACCACGAGTGCATACCTGTCGCTAACAAGGCCATTGAGATTATGGGCAAAAAAACAGGTGCATACGAAACTGTTTTCAGTGATGATATGAATATGTTCGATGCAAAAAAACTGGCCCAGTTCGATGCCATATTATTTAATAACACAACGCAACTTGATTTTAACGAGCCGGCACGAAAGCAAGCTTTTATGGATTTCGTGAAAGGCGGCAAGGGAATTATAGGATTGCATGCGGCATCTGATAATTTTTACAAATGGCCTGAGGCGGCAGAGATGATTGGCGGACAATTTATTGCACATCCCTGGACGGGCGATAAAGTTTGGGCGATAAAAGTTTATGAACCGAATCATCCTTTGAATGCACCATTTAAAGGCGAGGATTTCAAGGTAAAAGATGAGATTTATCGACAAAAGAAATTTGGAAAAGAGGAAAGCAGGCGGATTCTTCTGACTCTTGATATGGATGACCCAGCCACTAAAGAGGCAAAAGGGGCCATGGAAAGCGACCGCGATATGCCTGTAAGCTGGATAAAAGATTACGGCAAGGGCAGAATATTTTACTGCGGTCTTGGGCATAATAATGAGATATATTATCGTCCTGCGATACTTCAGCATGAGCTTGATGGAATTCAGTTTGCTTTGGGCGATTTAAAGGTTGATGCTGCACCTACTGTGAATGAAAAGGGACAAAAATAAGAACCTGATTTGAAATAAAGTGTGTTATACATTTTCGAAAGGAATAATTATGAATCGTTGGGTCAGAGTTACAGTTTTATCAGCTATTATTTTGAGTATGGGATTTATATGCAGCCAGTCTATTGCGGCGGATGCGAATTCTTTTGGCGACCTGCTTGGCAAAATCAAGACATATGATTTCGACCAGAGCAGGGTAAATCTTATCAAGGCAGAAGATATGATTCGCCAGGCCAGCGAAAAACCAGAAATGAAGGAAATGGAAAAGCAGCTCGATGATTTTCTAAAATCGGATGCTACTTACGCTTCAAAAGATTTCATATGCAGACAGCTAAGCATTTACGGGACAGACACTTCAGTCCCTGTGCTTTCATCAATGCTGACAGATGAGAAGGTTTCTGATATAGCACGTTATGCCTTAGAGAGAATACCTGGAGAAGCGACGGATAAGGCTTTACTGGAGGCACTGTCCAAATCAAGTGGTAAAGTGAAGATTGGAATTACAAACACAATAGGAGTTAGAGGGGACAAGAAGGCAGTTGATGCACTTTCAAAACTAACCAGTGATTCGAATGAGACGGTGGCAATTGCAAGTGTGGCGGCACTGGGAAAGATAGACGACCCCAAGGCAACGCAGGCAATTGCTGCGGCGAAAGAGAAGGCAGCGGGAGGACTAAAAGCAGCGGTCAATGATGCGTATTTACGATGCGCGGACAGGCTTGCAGCAAAGGGCCAAGCACAAGCGGCTTCGGAGATTTATAAGCAGCTATTTGCCTCAAGTGAACCGATGATTATCCGGGTTGCCGCGGCAAGAGGTTTGATTATCACAGCAGGTGATAAAACTTCTGATGTGATGATGGAGATGTTAAAGTCTAATGATAAGCAGATTCAGACCGCGGCTATAGCGACAATTAAAGATGTCACTAAAACCAATGTCATAAAAGCTGCCGCCGGCGAGATGCCAAATCTTGGCGTCACACAGCAGATACAATTGATCTCAGCTTTGACTGAATGCGGAGACAAGGCGGCCATGCCCGCTGTGAATGAAACGGTTAAAAGCACAGATACCGAGGTTCGTATAGCCGCATTAAAGGCTTTAGGAGTATTAGGCGATGTTTCTTCTGTTGATGTGCTAAGTGAGAAATCCGCAGCAAGCAGCGGCAATGAACAGAAGGCCGCACAGGAAAGTTTATATCGTCTTCGCGGTCAGGATGTGGATCAGGCGATTTTGAAAAAAATACCGCAAGCCAATCCTAAGCTGAAAATCGAACTGATTCGCAGCTGTGAACAGAGGAATATAAAAGGTTCGATGCCGATTTTAAAGAACACTGCAAAAGATTCTGACCCGAAAGTGAGAATCGAATCAATAAAGGCAATGCGTGCGTTGGCCGCTCCACAGGATATTCCAGCGATTATCGAATTGCAGTTAGCAGCCTCAGGTAATGACAGAAGCGAACTTGAGAAGACAGTTGTTGCTGTCTCGAAGAAAATTCCAGAGGATATAGGCCAGGGAGCGGCAGTTCTCGCGGTTATCCCTTCTGCTAAAGATGTGGACGCAAGATGCTCGCTTTTGAGCGTGCTTGGCAGGATTGGTGACCCGGCAGGGTTGCCAGTTCTACGAGAAGCTCTTAATGATAAGGATGACAAAGTAAAAGATGCCGCGGTGAGGGCAATTTCGGATTGGCCTACAGCAGCACCGGCGGCAGATTTGCTCAAGGTGGCACAAACTTCTGAAAATCAGGTTCATAAGACGCTCGCTCTTCGCGGTTATGTCCGGCTGGCAGGATTGCCGTCAAACAGACCAGCAGAAGAGACTATGAAGATGTATAAGGACGCGATGTCGCTGGCGGCGGATTCTGGAGAGAAGAAAATGGTGCTGTCGGGGCTTGGAAGCACAAACAGTTTTGAGGCCTTGCAAATGGCGGCAACCTATCTCGACGACAAGGAATTGAAAGAAGAGGCAGAGGCTGCGATTGTGAAGGTAG